>ENA-UESP01002211-UESP01002211.1-human-gut-metagenome-genome-assembly--contig:-NODE-2211-length-10973-cov-2.322504_pt1 | contig 10973 bp, 9 predicted proteins | sample MGYA00243003_ERZ508004 | MGnify/ENA primary metagenome ERZ508004 (study PRJEB26167, sample SAMN06115443) | human gut metagenome | host: Homo sapiens | place: China:Henan | collected 2015-07-29 | study...
GTATAGAATTGATTCTATACGGCGTTCTGTATTTCATTCTTGTTTGCGTTGTGGTATGATACCAAGCATTGAAGTGTTAAAGGAGAGAGTATTGTATGACATCCGCACAGATCGCGATCATGACAACGATCATTTTGTATCTCTGCCTGGTGATCTTCACCGGCGTGATGATCGGTAAACGAAGCAAGAAGAGCGCTGAAGGCTTTTACCTCGGCGGCCGTGGCATGGGCCCTCTGGTCACGGCCATGAGCGCGGAAGCCAGCGATATGAGCAGCTATCTGCTCATGGGTATCCCCGGCCTCGCCTATCTCAGCGGCGTGGCGGACGCCAGCTGGACCGCCATCGGCCTTGCCATCGGCACCTACCTGAATTTCCTGCTGGTGGCCCGCCGCCTGCGGCGTTACAGCGTGGAACTGGACGCTATCACCATCCCCAGCTTTATCTCCAAGCGCTACGGGGAGAAAAAGCCCATCATTATGGGTATCGCCTCTCTCATCATCCTGGTGTTCTTCGTGCCCTATGTGGCCTCCGGCCTGGCGGCCATCGGTAAGTTGTTCAACAGTCTATTCGGCTGGAATTATATGCTCTCCGTGATCGTGGGCGCCATCGTCATCATCAGCTATACCTCCGTGGGCGGCTTCAGTGCTGTCGCCACTATGGACCTGATCCAGTCTGTGATTATGACTGTCGCCCTGTGCGTCATCGTGGTGTTCGGCATTGTGCAGGCCGGCGGTATGGATGCTGTTCTGGCTCATGCCAGCAGCCTTCCCGGTTTTCTGAGCTTTGGTCAGACCTATAACGCCGCCTCCGGCCAGGCGGAGCCTTACGGGCTGATCCGCATTGTTTCCATGCTGGCCTGGGGCCTTGGCTACTTCGGCATGCCCCACATTCTGGTGCGCTTTATGGCCATCCGCCACGAGGATGAGCTGAAAATCTCCCGCCGGATCGCCTCCATCTGGGTGGTGATCTCCATGGCCGTGGCCGTGTTTATTGGCATCGTGGGCCATGCCGTGTCCAGTGTGGGCCGCATCCCCATGCTGGAGGGCAGCGCCACGGAGACGGTCATTGTCCGGCTGTCTGACCTGCTTTCCTCTTACGGTCTGCTGCCTGCCATTGTGGCCGGCTGTATTCTGGCAGGTATTCTGGCGGCTACCATGTCCACGGCGGACTCTCAGCTTTTGGCGGCGGCCTCCGCGTTTTCTGAAAACGTATTGCAGGATGTGTTCGGCGTCAAGCTGACTTCCAAGCAGAATATGCTGGCCGCCCGTCTGACGGTGGTGGTGATCGCGTTTATCGCCATCTTCCTGGCGGCGGACCCCAACAGCAACGTGTTCAAGATTGTCTCCTTCGCATGGGCCGGCTTCGGCGCAACCTTTGGCCCCGCTGTGCTGTTCGCCCTTTTCTGGAGACGCAGCAACCGTCAGGGTGTGCTGGCAGGTCTGGTGGCCGGCGGTCTGATGATCTTCGCATGGAAGTTCTGCGTCCGGCCTCTGGGCGGCATCTGGGACATCTATGAGCTGATGCCCGCCTTCGTTGTCAACTGCATCGTGCTGGTGGTGGTCTCGCTGGCTACCCCTGCACCCGACAAGAGCATTACGGACGTGTTCGACAAGGTCCAGGATTAAAAAGCTTATTAAAAAGCGGTGGGCTCAGCCCACCGCTTTTTTAACTGATTCGGCCGGAAACGGCGTAAACAATAAAGCAACCCGCCGTATGGATTCCATACGGCGGGCTGGTTTTGGCGGGGGCATATGAGGATCGAACTCATCCAGGCGGCTGTTCGCCGTCCGCACCGGTTTTGAAGACCGGGAGGCACACCAGCACCTATCTGCTCCCATGTTTTCTTCGATGCTGACCACCGCCGAAGCGGAGCAACGCTCCGGCGGTATGTCAGTCATGAAATTTGAGCTTCAGGCGGCGGCAGTCGCCCTCTCGAACCGTGATCTGCCGTCGGTCGCAGGCTTCTAAAAACAGCAAAGCGTATTTCCGGGTGGTGTCGAAAGCGTCCCGGACCTCTGCCAGCGTGACAGCGCCGTGGTCAGCACACAGCGTCCGCAAGATATCCAGCCCCTTTTGGAACACCTCCCGGTGCCAGCACAGCTCCGGTGACAGCTGTACCAGCTCTCCGCCGGTGAGCAGGCTTTCCAACACCTGACGAGCCTCCTCCCGGCACTCCGGAGGAATACTGTCCAGCACCGCTTCGATGGTGTCCGGCTCCGGGCCACCCCGGAGGAAGCGCTCCAACAGCGCGTCCCGGAGGGCGGTTTGCCGCTTGGTGAGCCGAATGGAAAACTCCGCCAGCGCCCAGCGGTTTTCGGCGCGTTTCATTCGCCCCTCCGCTCGAAAAACTTCCAAAAGCGCATCGCCCTCAGCAGGAGTGATCTGCCGGAACAGCTTTTGCCGCAGCTCGGCGGCGGGCATCCCGGCGTGAAGGGGATGCTTTTGGTGGTAGGCGGACAGCAATTCCCGGCAGCGGTCCCAGAGGGTGTCCAGCGCCGAGGCCGCCGCGTAGCGGCCCGGCAGCGGCTCCGCCAGCTTTCCCTGATTCAGCAGGTCTGCCAGCAAGGATACAGCAGCACCAGTGTCCAGACCGGAACGCTCCGCCAACTGGCTGCTATCCGGCAGTGAAACATCGAATTTCTCCGCAGCTTGCAGCAGCCGTTGACTGCCGGAGCCCTGTTCCCGGAGAATTAGGCTGTCCAGCACCGCCGGGTCATGCCGTTTGTGGCGAAGGGGCCGGGGGTCCAGCACCTTGCCGCCGCCGATGGTCTCCACCGGAGAGTAGAATCGAATGACAAACCGATCCCCCTGTTTGACGGCCATCGGCTCCGTCAGCCGCAGCTGGGCAAGGCAGCTTTCTCCGGGGCGCAGTTCGTCCCGCTCCAGCAGCACCGCCTTTGCCAAATGAACGGAGGTCCCGTGGTACAGATGGACCTGGGAGCCGTTCAAAACCGTGCGTTTGGCGTTTCTCAGACACCGGAGCCGCACATCCAGCATCCGAGAGGACCGGGCGCTGCCGGGTCTTACCGCCGCGTCCCCCCGTCGGATCTCCGATTTTTGCAGATTTGTCAAGTTGAGGGCCGCCCGCTGACCGGCGTAGGCGGCGTCCACGCTTTCACCGTGGACCTGCAAGGTCCGCACCCGGCTTTGCAGCCCGGAGGGGACCAGTTCCACAGCGTCCCCCACCCGGACAGCCCCCTCTGTAAGGGTGCCGGTGACTACGGTGCCGAAGCCGTCCACGGAAAAGACCCGGTCAATGGGGAGCCGGAAGGGTGCCAGCGCGCTTTTTTCCCGCGCCTCCTGTACCAAGCGGTACAGGGCGTCCCGCAGTTCCGGGATTCCCTGACCGGTGACGGCGGAGACTGACAGAATGGGCGCGCCCTCTAAAAAGGTGCCCTCGGTCAGCTCCAACGCCTGTCCCCGAACAAGTTCCAACCAGTCATCATCTACTAACTCCGCCTTGGTCAACACCACCAAGCCGCCTTGGACGCCCAAGAGAGACAGAATATCCATATGCTCTACGGTCTGGGGCATAACACCTTCGTCCGCGGCGATGACCAGCATGGCAAGGTCAATGCCCCCCGCCCCGGCCAGCATATTTTTGATGAATTTTTCGTGGCCCGGCACATCCACGATCCCTGCTTGCGTGCCGTCCGGCCAGTCCAGTCTGGCAAACCCCGGCTCGATGGTAATGCCCCGGCGCTTTTCCTCCGCCAGGCGGTCCGTATCGGTGCCGGTGAGCGCCTTGACCAGAACGGTTTTGCCGTGATCTACATGGCCCGCCGTGCCGATGATGACGTGTTTCATGAAGCGGTCTCCCGAAAAGCCTGAAGGATCTCGTCAAGATCCGCCGGGAACAAAGCCCGCATATCCAGCAGACACCGGTCATGGGCAATGCGGACGATGATGGGGACTGGCCGCTGCCGCAGCTGTGCTTCCAGTGCGGCGGCGCTGTCCCTTGGGGCGACAGCCACGGCGAAGGAGGGCAGCGTCTGGGTGGGGACTGCCCCGCCTCCCACCGGGTTTTCCGTGGAAACCACCTCGGCGGTCACGCCGATCTCTCCCATGCGGCGGCAGAGTGACTCTGCCCGCTGGCGCAGTTCCTCCGGCGTTTGGGCCAGCATGGAGAGCACCGGGATCTCCTGAAGGGCGGTGCCGTCCGCATATGCTTGCAGAGTTGCTTCCAAGGCGGCCAACGTCAGCTTGTCCACCCGCAGGGCGCGGGCCAGAGGGTGACGCTTCAAAAGGTCGATATAGTGCCGCTTGCCCACGATGATCCCCGCTTGGGGACCACCCAGCAGCTTGTCCCCGGAGAAGGATAATACATCCACCCCGGCCTTTACGGAAGCTTGAACCGTCGGCTCATCCCGGAGGCCCAAGGGTGCCAGATCTACAAGACAGCCGCTGCCTAAGTCCTCAATGACCGGAATGCTGCGGGAGCGGCCAAGCTCCACTAAGGCGGCGGGGGACACGCTCTCCGTAAAGCCCACGATGCGGTAATTGCTGGTGTGGACTTTCAAAAGGGCGCGGGTCTGCTCGCCGATGGCGTTGGCGTAGTCGGAAAGGCGGGTCTTGTTGGTGGAACCAACTTCCCGGAGCACCGCGCCGCAGGCAGCCATCACATCCGGCATCCGGAAAGAGCCGCCGATCTCCACCAGCTCTCCACGGGAGGTAATGACTTCTCCTCCGGCGGTGAGGGCGGAGAGGATCAGCAGCACCGCCGCCGCGTTGTTGTTTACCACCATGGCGGCCTCCGCCCCGGTGAGGCGGCACAAAAGCGGCTCTACATGGGCGTACCGCTGCCCCCGCTCCCCCGCTGTCAGGTCATATTCCAAGGTAGAATAGCCCTGAGAGACCCCTCTCGCTGCCGCTAACGCGCGGTCACTCAGGCAGGCCCGGCCCAGATTGGTGTGCAGAACGATCCCGGTGGCATTGATAACGCCCCGGAGGGAGGGCAGGCGGGATGCCCGGCACGACGCGCTGATTTGAGCGCAGAGGGCCTCCGTGGAGGGCAGCTCTGTGACGGTCCCCACCAGAATATCGGCGCGGAGCCGGTCCAGCGTCCGGCGAACCGCCTCCGTCACGGCGGAGGTCCCCGTCTCCGCCGCCAGTGTGTTCAGGGCGGGCAGGCGGAGCAGATCGTCCACCTTTGGAATTTGACGCAGCAGTGTATCCATGAGAACCTCCCTTGGCGATTTATGGCTTTTCCCCTATCATACTGGATTTCCCGCAGGTTGTAAAGCGTCCGGAAAACGGAAAAGCGCGCCTCCTTTCGGAAGGCGCGCTTGCTCACTTGCTGAGATAGTCTTTCAAAAATTTCACGGCCTCCACATAGCCTTGGAACCCCAGACCTTTATAGGTCTTGACGCAGGCCATGCCGGCGTAGGAGACCTGACGAAACGGTTCCCGGCTGTCCACATCGGAGATGTGGACCTCCACGGCGGGAATGGCCACGGCCTTCAGCGCGTCCAGAATGGCTATGCTGGTGTGAGTGTAGGCGGCGGGGTTGATGATGATGCCGTCATAGACGCCGTAGGCCGCCTGGATGGCGTCCACGATGGCGCCCTCGTGGTTGGACTGGGCAAAGCCCACCTCGATGCCCTCGGCATCGCAGGCGGCGCGGATGAGGGCCAGCAGGGACTCATAATTCTGGCTGCCGTAGATGGCAGGCTCCCGCAGACCCAGCAGATTCAGATTGGGCCCGTTGATGACCAGAAGCTTCATAGCAGCGCCTCCTTAATGGTTTGTACCGTGACCTCCAGCGCCCCGTCATTGGACACCGTCACGTCGGCAAAGCGGCGGTACAGCGGCTCCCTGCGGGCGCAAAGCTGAGCGAGGTCTGTGGTTTGGGAAATGGGACGGCCCTCCGTTGGCAGCTTGGCAAGGTCGCGGGTCAGGCGGAAAATGGTGCCGTTTTGATGCAGCAGCGGGTAGTTTTCCGGCCGGGTGACGCAGCCGCCGCCGGTGGAGAGGATGATGCCGGAACGCTTGCCCTGCTCCGCCAGAATCTCTGTTTCCAGTTTCCGGAATGTTTCCTCCCCGGACCGGGCGAAGATCTCCGGGATGGACATTCCGGCCCTTTGGGCGATCAATTCGTCAGCCTCCACCACCTCCCGGTCCAGCGCTTTGCCCAGAGCGGCGGCCACGGCGGATTTGCCGCTGCCGGGCATTCCGATGAGAATGATGTTCCGCAGTCGGTGGTTCACGGTGCGCTCCACCCGCTCCAAGGCTTCATCGCCGATCACCGTGCCGGTGAACTGCTCGCTGGAGCGCTTGGCCTGAGCCACCAGCATGGAAAGCCCGCCTGCATGGGGAATCCCCAACTCTTCTGCCTGTAATAGCAGAGCGGTCCGTGCCGGGTTATAAACGATGTCCAGCACCCCCTCGCAGCGGGGAAAACGTCGCAGATCCACTGCCGCCGCACCGTTATGGGGATACATTCCCACCGGGGTGGTGTTGGCGATGATCTGGGCGTCGGCGTGTCGATCCAGATGGTCATAATCATCCGGACCGCTGCGGGAAATGACGATAACGTCAGCGCCCAGTTGCTCCAGCGCGGCCTTCACCGTGACGGAGGCCCCGCCGCTGCCCAGCACCAGCGCCTTTTTCCCGGCGGGGTCGATGCCGCTGCTGCGAACCATGTAGAGAAAGCCGAACAGGTCTGTGTTGTCGCCGTACAGCGTACCGTCAGGCCGACGGACGAGGGTATTGACGCTTTGCAGTTTTGCTGCCGCCTCGGACAGCTCCGCGCAGTAGGGCACCACCGCCTTCTTGTAGGGGATGGTGACGTTCAGGCCGTCCCAGCGGTCGGAGCGCAGAAAGGCATCCAAGTCCGCCTTGGAGACCTCAAAGAGCCGGTAGTCATACTCCCCTAACTCGTGATGGATCATGGGGGAATAGCTGTGGCCCAGCGTTTCCCCCAGCAGTCCGCACCGCAGCATCAGACCACCTCGCTGTAACTGCCCAGATAGGAAAATTCCTCGCACAGAGAGGGCAGCTCACCCATGAGCTGCAAAAATTCCGGGGCGTATACCGGCGTTTCCAGATCAAAGTAGAACATGAATTCAAAATTCCGCTCCGGCATGGGGCGGCTTTCCAGCTTGTTCAGGTTCAGGCCCAAGGCGTAGAACCGGGAGAGCACCCGGCACAGGGAGCCGGGCTCGTGAGGCAGCACCGCCATGAGGCTGGTGCGGTCCGCACCGGGGTAGATCTCCAGATTCTTGGAGATGCAGATGAACCGGGTGAAGTTGCTGCCCTGATCCTGCACCCCGGCCTCTAAGCATTCCAGCCCGTACAGCTTCATGCAGGAGCGGGAGGACAGGGCGGCGGCGTGGCCGTCCCCCTCCGCCACCTTCTGGGCGGCTACGGCGATATTCTCACAGGGGATGACCTTCACATCGGGGAAGGCCTGCAGATACGGGCTTCACCAGCAGATTGTGGTCCACCTTCAGCCGCACACTGCGGACGATGCGGAAATCGTGCTTCATCATCAGATCGTAAATGGCGTTGACGCTGCCGGCGGTGCTGTTTTCCAGCGGCAGCACACCGTAGCGGCACAATCCCCTTTCGATAGCGGCAAACACCGCCTCAAAGGAAGCGAAGTACATGATGTGAGGCAGCTTGAACAGCTTGTCGCAGGCCAGCTGGGAATAGGCCCCCGCCACACCCTGACAGGCAACGGACACGTTGGAGGGAAACAGGTTTGGCGTCTGGTCAATGGCGGTCTGAATTTCCGTGGTCAGCGGGGATGTGCTCCCCAGCAGCCGTCCCTGATAGCAGCGGCTCAGTTCAAACAGCATGGTGTAGAGAGAGGCGGTGTAATCCCGCATATCCTCCGGGGCCTGCGCCGCTACATCCAGCAGCTTTTCCCGCTCCCGGACAGGGTCCAGCACCGGCAGGCCGTGTTCCTTCTTGTAGGCGGCGATGCCGGCGGCGGTGTTCATCCGCTGGGCAAACAACTCTACCAGTTGGCGGTCGATCTGGTCGATCCGGGCACGATAATCACTGAGTTCCATAGAGATTCCTCCCTTTTAAGACTGGCCCAACAGGGCGTCGTATACGGCGATGGCCGCCGCGGCTTCGATACAGGGAACGGCCCTTGGCACGATGCAAGGGTCATGACGGCCCCGGACCCGGAGAATTTCCGGGGTCAGGGTGTTCAAATTCACGCTTTGCTGCTCCTTGGCAATGGACGGCGTAGGCTTGAACGCTGCCCGGAAGGTCAGGGGCATCCCGTTGGTGATGCCGCCCAAAATGCCGCCGCAGTGATTGGTTGTGGTTCTGACCGTGCCGTTTTCCACCACAAAGGGGTCATTATTTTCGCTGCCACGGAGCCGCGCGGCCCCGAAGCCGATGCCGAACTCGATGCCCTTTACGGCGGGGATGCCAAAGACGATGGAGGAAATACGGCCCTCCATGCCGTCAAACAGCGGCCCACCCAGTCCCACGGGCAGACCCAGCACGGTACATTCCACGACGCCGCCAACGGAGTCTCCCTCCGCCTTGGCAGCGGCGATCTCTGCCCGCATGGTCTCCCCTACGGCGTCATCTACCACCGGGAATGGCTTGTCTGCCGTGGAAACGGTCAGAGGAGTGACATCTTCCACCGAGCCGATGGAGGCGATGCGGCTGATGACTTCAATGCCCTGCTTTTTCAGCAATTGCAGGCAGATGCCACCGGCGATGCACAGGGGGGCTGTCAGCCGCCCGGAAAACGCGCCGCCTCCGGCGAAATCCGCGTGACCGCCGTACTTCACTCCGGCGGTATAGTCCGCATGGCCGGGGCGGGGCACCGCGGAAAGGCCATCATAGTCCCCGGAGCGGGTGTTGGTGTTGCGGATGATGGCGGTAAGCGGCGCGCCGCAGGTGACGTTCCCCACCAGACCGGAAAGAAATTCCGGCTGGTCCGCCTCCTTCCGAGGGGTGGACCAATCGTTGCGGCCGGGGGCACGGCGGTCCAGAAAAGCTTGGAGGGCCGCCATGTCGATGGACTCTCCGGCGGGCAGACCCTCCAAGGTCATGCCGATGGCCGGGGCATGGGACTGGCCGAAGATGGTCAGATGCAGAAATTCTCCGTACCGGCTCACAGGCCCCCTCCTTTCAACGCGTCAAAATCTTCCCAGAAATGGGGGTAGGACTTGGAAACGCAGGCCATGCCCTGCACAGTGACCGGGCTTTCGCACAGACAGGCTGCCACGGCGGCGGACATGGCGATCCGATGGTCGCCGCAGGAATCGGCAATGCCGCCCCGCAGACGGCCCGTGCCGTGGATCAAAAGGCCGTTGGGCTGTTCCTCCACACTGCCGCCCAGAGCCGTCAGCAATTGAGCCGTGGTGCGGAGCCGGTCGGATTCTTTCAAACGGAGCCGTCCGGCGTTGAAGATCTGGGTGTCCCCCTCCGCCCCGGCAGCGGTGACGCACAGCACCGGGATCAGGTCGGGGATGGGGCCGGCGTCGATGGCCACGCCCTTCAATTCGCCCCGACGAACCGTTACGGAACCGTTCTCCGTGGAAACACGCGCACCCATGGCGGCCAGAATGTTCAAAACGGCCCGGTCCCCCTGAGAGGAAGCCAGATCCAGTCCGTGAACAGTGACGCCCTCCGGGGACAAGGCGCCCATACACAGGAAGAAGGCGGCATTGGACCAGTCTCCCTCGGCAGTGAGACGGTCCGGGAAACGAAGGCGCTGTCCGCCGGGAATGTGCCACGACCCTCCGGTTTTCCGCAGAGAGACACCGCCCCGGCGGAGGATGTCCTCCGTCATGGTGACATAAGCGGCGGATTCCAGTCCGCCGGTAACGGTGAGGGCGCTGCCCTCATTCAACAGTGGCAGAGCCATCAGTAAACCGGAAATGTATTGGGAGGACACATCCCCCGGCAGAGAAAACTCACCGGGGCGGAGCCGTCCCCCGCAGTAGAGCAGGTCGTGGTTCTGCCGGATGGTCATGCCGTGATCCGTCAGGACCTGATCCAGCGGATGTAAGGGGCGCTGCGGCAGCCGTCCTTCCATGTGGAACACGGCATCTGCTTCCAAAACGCCGGTCAGCGGCAGAAGAAACCGCAGGGTGGAGCCGCTTTCCTGACAGTGCAGATGACGGGTCCCCTGAGGCCTCTGGGTGATGGGCCGCACCGTCAGGTCCTCACCCCGAAGCCAGATCTCAGCGCCCAGGGCGTTGAGACAGTCCGCGGTGGCGGCAATGTCTCTGGAAATGCCACGGCAGCGGATCGCCGTCTCGTTTTGGCTCAGAGCGGCGCAGATCAGCAGCCGGTGGGCCTGAGATTTGGAGGCGGGGATGTGAACGGCTCCGGTACGGAAGCCAGGCTGAAGAATTTCAATCATCGCAGACCTCCCGCCTTCAGCCACCCGGCCACCTCGTCTGCCGGGACCGGCTCCACACGGCAATGGCCCACCCGCTCCGGTACGATGAATCTGGTCACATCGTCCGTGCGCTTTTTGTCGGCCTTTGCCGCTGCCAAAATGTCGGTCAGGGGATAGTCGGTCTCCGTGGGGAGACCATACCGTTCCAAAACGGCCAGCAGCCGGGGCAGCGTCCCCGGGACGCAAAGCCCCTTTTCCACGGCGGCCCGGGTGATGATGGCCATACCGATAGCGACGCCCTCCCCGTGGAGCAGGGTGAAGCCGCTGCAAGCCTCTACGGCGTGGCCTACGGTGTGGCCCAGATTCAGCAGTGCCCGCTGGCCCCGGTCAAATTCATCGCCCCGGACCACGTCCCGCTTCATGCCAACGCACACGGAGATCACCCGCTCGAACTGCTCCCGCACAGGGGTTTTCTCCAGCTCCCGGAGAAAGTCCTCACTGTAAAGCATGGCGTATTTGATGATCTCGGCGCACCCGGCCCGGTATTCCCGCTCCGGTAGCGTATTCAGCAGGGAGGGGTCGCACAGCACCAGAGCGGGCTGATAGAAGCAGCCTGCCTGATTTTTTCCGTGATCCAGATCCACGGCGGTCTTAC
>ENA-UESP01002216-UESP01002216.1-human-gut-metagenome-genome-assembly--contig:-NODE-2216-length-10969-cov-5.965387_pt1 | contig 10969 bp, 6 predicted proteins | sample MGYA00243003_ERZ508004 | MGnify/ENA primary metagenome ERZ508004 (study PRJEB26167, sample SAMN06115443) | human gut metagenome | host: Homo sapiens | place: China:Henan | collected 2015-07-29 | study...
CCATATCCCCATCATCATGCTCACAGCCAAAAATGCAGTGGACGACCAAATAGAATGTTACAAAGCCGGAGCAGAAAGCTATATTGCCAAACCTTTTGAAATGAAAATACTACAGGCACGAATAGATAACCTACTTCAATCACGTGAACAATCCCGGCAAAGTTTCCGTTCAAAAATGGAGATAAACATTTCCAATTTAAATTATCAAACCAGCGACGAAGAATTTTTGAACAATGCCATGCAATGTGTGGAACGGCACATTCAGGAATCCGAATTTGACACAGTACAAATGGCAAACGAGCTTCACATCTCCCGCTCTACCTTAAGCCGGAAATGCAAAGTTATCAGCGGGTGCACTCCTTTGGAATTTATACGAAATATCAAGTTGAAATACGCCTGTGCTTTATTGAAGAAGAAAACAATAAGCATCTCCGAAGTGGCTTATGCCACCGGTTTTTCATCGCCCAAATATTTTACTAAATGCTTCAAGGAAGAATTTGGTATGACGCCAACAGAGTATCAAAGTCAATAAAAGTACTTGAACTTTATTTCTGCATCCCCTTCATATACACCACACTCTTCCCCGCTCCACACCTTATCAGCAATCCATCCTCAATAAACAGGTTCAAGTCCGTAACCGCTTGTTTCACGCTTCGTCCTGTCAGACGGGCATATTGTGCACGGTTGATGCAAGGCTGTTCCTGCTGCAAGTATTCATCAAGCAACCGGAAACGTTGCTCTACGGACAGAAGCGGCGTGCAAGACTCGGACTTGGACGACGACTGCGGATGGCGTTCCAACCGCATCTTTTTATTCAATTCTTTATAGAATTCCTTGCCCAGACGAAAATTCAAACCGCGGAGCGTCACCGAAGCGGCACGCAGTTCTTTCTTTTCCATCACTTCGCGCCGGCAATTCAACGAAGGGGTGAAATAGCCAAGTTCGCCAAACTCCACTGTCCAGCCATCGGCAAGGCAGTCGCGCAACTCGTCCATAAAGGAAGCCATCGCACCCTCCAACAGGCTGCGACTGATGCCGGTAAAAAGGTGGACACGATTTAGAAATTCTTTCCGTTCAATAGTTCCTTTAGGAATAAAACGGGCATAAAGGGGTTGCTGCTCACCGGTTTGGCGAATGTCAGGCTTCTCAAAAAGGTCATAATATGCACTCATCTGTATGTTTTTTTATGGGTACCCCACATAAAAAACATGAAGTGCCGGAATTAAATTATCACACCGCTATTTTTAGCTCTTTTCCCTGCGGCGGCTAAAGAAAATCGCAGTGAACACTTATTCTTTCCATCATGGAGAAACTTTCTTTCCACCACGGGGATTCTTTCTTTCCATCACGGTGGAAAGAAAGAATCCCCGTGGTGGAAAGAATAAGCATTCGCATACAAATGTACTAATATCAGGCAATGAAAACAATAAAAGAGCCTAAGAAAAAGATTAAGCTTCGGCAAAAGCCTCTTGGTCAGCACGCTCAATGCTTTCGATACAACCGACTTTCAAGGGATGTGGAAAAACCGCTACCGATGATTTATCAGAATAATGACTTATTGATTCACTACAAAATTGCGTATCTGACACCCTGTCTTAGCCCCTTTTGCTACACGCAAGCGCAATGTATGACGATCTGAAGGAAGCTCTGTTTCAAACATATATACCCATGGAATGTACAGTTTCTGACTCCAAGCAGTAAACGTATCCAGCTTCTTGAAGGGAGCACCGTCTACACTATATTCCAATACGCAAGCCTGCGGACCGGCCGCACAGAAGATGCCCACCGCACGCCCCTCGAAAGCGAACGAAAGACTGGCTCCGGCACGATCTGCCACCAGCATCGGAACATTCACAAACCCCTTGCGAGTGTTTCCCCTCACCTCAGGCGTCCAGGCGTCCACCACCCGCCAACCGTTCAACTGCTTCGCCGAACGAATGTCCACAAACGCACCTTTATCATAAGAATAACGATCTATCGGTTTCTCCGGCATCTCATGCGCCCGGACCACCGTCCCAGCCACACGACCACCCCACTCAAGATCGAAAAGCCGATTCACGGCAGCCGCATAATATCTGTGCCCCCGCCAGGCTGGATGAGTCCCTCCGAATTCTTTCCAGTCGAACTCACTGTCGCGCATCCGTTGTGCTACCTCTTCCGCCAGGTTGATGGAAGAAACATAATAATGATTAGCCACAGCCTCATGGTTCATAATCACCTGCGGCTGCACTCCCTTGTCCAACAACGGAATGAACGGGTCGTAAATAAAATGAAGCATCACAACGTCCATCTCCGGACTGACTGTGCGGGCATGACGAACCACACCCTCCATACCTCGTATCTGCCCGATATAGTCGAAACCGTTCGTATCATCGTTCACCGCCGCCTCAACAAACAACAGATCGGGTACTCCCAGTTGCAACACATCGTTTTCAAAGCGGAAAGCATGGGGAGTAGTTCCCGTAGAAGAAATTCCGGCATCGATGAAGGTAAATTCTGTTTCGGGGAAGCGTTGGCGCAAATCCTCCTGTATCATATTCCGCCACCCACGCATCTCTGTAATGGAGCCGCCCAAGAAAGCGACACAACCCTTTTTCTCTTTCGTAAACTTCAGATAAGAGTTGGCCAGGCTGCCACGCTGGTGAATTACCTGCTTCTTCTGATAATCCGGCTGGTTGCGGACGATAAAATCGACTACCGGCTCCGGGTTGTCCAGACTGTGGGGATGATGGTCGCAACCGGGTTTCAGAATCACCTCGACATTGCCTCCCAAAGCACGATAGCGTTCGGCGGCAATCTTCATATGCCGTTCATAAGGCACCGTCTTGTCGCTATCACCACAAACTCCCATCACCGGAATACCTGCGGCAGCCAGCGGAGCCAGATTGTCAATCGGATTACCTTTGAAGCCCTTTGCCGTCTCGTCCGTCAGCCCCCACTCCTTCAGGAAGCCCTTCCAGAAATCACGTTCCCAATTCTCGGCGAAGTAAAGCATATCGCAAACCGGAGCATCCACATAAATGCAGGCCACCTTATCCGGATTCTTTGCCGCCCAGTTGAACGCAAACAGTCCACCGCGACTGAAACCCTCCAACGTCACCTTCGGAGAGAGGCGGTAATACCTGCGCATCACCTCATAGAAATCGCTGCCCAGACTCTGCGCACGCGGACTTCCGTACAGATGCGTCAAATCGTAGTACGCCACATGGAAACCTTCCTCCAACAAAGCCTTATCTACCGAAGGGAAAGCCCCGAAAAATGCGGGACGCCATATCCAGGGACGCCCCTCGGCCACCTTGCGGGGAACAACCACAATGGCCCGGCGGGCATTGCAGAGAAAATCGTAACGGTCGAAACCCTCCCATTGCGACTTCTTGCCCGGAAAAGCCTGTTCGGTAACGATCTCCGGCACCTCGTTGCCGGTCAGCGTACGATAAAGCTCGCCGGCTATCAGGGCCGCCCCCTGTTCGTTGGGGTGGATGCCGTCCGTATAGTAATCGGGATGCGGCTTCAGAAGCGCGTAAAGATCCACAACAGGCAAGTGACGCTTCTTCGCAATGCGGCGTATCACAGGGATGATGCCATTCGTAATCACACTGTCGTTGATGCCGAAATTCCGTTTCACGGCCGGTACCGGGAGGCACAGATATATCTTAGGCTTGGAAGGCAAATCCTGAAGAATATCCAGCATCTCCGTCAGGTCCTTTCCGAAATCCTTTCCGTAACACCAGTTCCAGGGCTTGCTGTCATTCGTCCCCAACTTAATGGTAACGATGTCCGGCTGAAACGCCAGCAGGTCGCGGAACTTCTGCTCGTGCATGTACGGATGATCCCCCTTATTCAGCATCACGCGGGCGCTGATTCCGAAATTGCGCACATCGTACCCCTCGCCCAAAAGCTGGGAGAGCAATCCCGGATAACTGTTCTGAAACTGATTTTTAATTCCCGAGCCGTAAGTGATACTATTGCCCACACAGGCAATCTTTACCGGCTTCTTTTCTTGCGCCACCGCCCACAAGGTGAATAGGCACAGGAAAAGCAAAAGAGTGTTTTTCTTGTTCATGGTATCTTTATTTAATTACGTTTCATAGCATTTTTGACGATCGCAAAGATACATTTTTTTAAAAGACAGAACCAAATCCCCTCTGAAATGTTATCCAAATCTAAACCTAAACCCACAGAAAATGAAAAGATTAATGTTATTTGCGGCCCTCGCCCTGTTCATGGCAAGCTGCGTAAAGGACGATGACTGTCCCAAGGCGGTAGTAGACGCCAACGCACTTATTACCCCCCGGCTGTACGCCACCGTGGAGAACAGTAGCAACACCCAGAGCCCCATGACCGGCATATTGACCGTCGCCCCCTGCCAGCCTAACAGCGCCATTTATTTCGGCAACTACGTGGAAGGTAAACTCACCCCCTTCGACGGATACTACAATGTGAAGAACGGAGACTTCTACCAGGAAGCCAACAACCGCGAAATCTCACTCCCCGCCGGCCCCTACAACATGGTATACTGGGGAACACCCAAGTACGAAACACCCATTTACGCCAATCCCGCCGTACGCGACCCCGCCTACGTCATCGGTCAGGACATGTCCCGGCAAACCTTCAGCATGTTCCGGATGAGTAAGGATACCACTTACTATCCTGTATTCGACATGGTCTATGCCGTAAAAGCCACAAACATCGGCACTGAAAACCTCAGTGCAGCCCTGAAGCGGACAGTAGCCGGACTGAAAGTCATCGTAAAAGACCGGGACAACGGCATCCTCAGCGCCAGCATCGACAGCATGTATGTACACGTCACCGGAATTTCCACTGCACTGAATTTCTACACCGCACAGCCCGTGCCCACTGCCGGCACCGTCGCCTTCCCCCTCGTCCGCTCCACCGACGGCACCCAGATGAGCAACGCCACCGTCATGCTCTTCCCCTCCATCGGAAAACCCGTCTTCAAACTATTCATCCTCTTAAAGAATGGCACATTGAAAAGCTTCCAGCAATCCCTGGAAACCCCGATGACCGCCAACACCAAGCTCACGCTCACCCTCACCCTGGGCGACATCTTTTCAGAAGAGTCGTCCGGGAGTTTCACCATTGAAAATTGGAATGAACAGACTCAGACCATCGACGTCCCGAGTCTGGATTGATCCACCGACAGGAAAGACTTCCCCCACCCGGGTAAAGCCTCTTTCCTGTTGCTACAAATAAGAAATATTTTTATGGGAGAATAGAACGGTGTGCCCCCATCTTCTCGTAGGGCAACGTAAACCAGAAAGTAGAGCCTTTACCTAACTCAGACACCACTCCTATCTCACCTTTGAGTTCCCTCACGATATTCTGTGAAATAGCCAGTCCAAGTCCCGTTCCCTGCTTGAAAGAATCGAGTTTTACAAAACGGTTGAATATGTCCGCCACCTTTTCAGGAGGAATACCGGTACCGGTATCTGTCACAAAGAAACGTATATAGCCACCTTTCGGTTCTTCGTACCCGAACGTGATACTCCCGGTATTCGTAAACTTCATGGCATTACTGATGAAGTTATTCAGCACCTGGGTAATTCTGCGCTGGTCGGTATACAAAAGCAGCCCCTCCAGTGGTGTCACCGCACATATAGCCACACTCGCATTCGGTTGTCTCATCCTGGCAGCCTGTTCTATCTCAGACAACATCTTATTTACGTCTATATTTGCATAGACATATTCCAGTGTCCCCGCCTCAATCTTCGACAAATCCAGAATATCATTAATCAACTGGAGCAACAAATCCGTATTTGTTTCAATGAGGTCTGCATATTCGGACATTTCTTCACGGTTTTCGACATGAGGAAGCATATTGGAGAATCCTACAATAGCATTCAAGGGCGTACGTATCTCATGACTCATATTAGCCAGGAATGCGGATTTCAATTGATTGGCCTGTTCCGCTTTTTCCATTGCTTCATGCAGACGACTATATGCTTTCCGAAGAATGCTGATATAATATATGATAGCAACAATCAGAATTAACAGGAAGATGGAACAGACAATAATTTCAACAGAATACTGCTGAAAAAAAGTCTTGGGCTCATTGACATAAACAGCATCGGCCGGGTAACGGTATGACGGTATATTATGAGCTTTCAATACCGGATAACAAAGATAGGCACTTCCTTTCCCTCCCACTCCACCGGGAATATTCCGGGCCTGTTCACCCTTCAATATCCGATCAAGAATCTCCAGCAGAGAATCGCTGAAAGATTCTGCCGAGACATAGTATCCACCCGCAAAAGTATTGTTCGATAAATCTTCGTGAGAAAGCAGGAACAGAGGCGAAGGAGTAAAATTAGTGATAATCTCCTGAATGTGATCGAAGAGATAGTTGTTATCATTCTCGTTATGCGACTCAAACCATGAATAATAGATAATCCCCGTATTGGATTTATAGCTGCGCAACGTATCGAGTAGCATTTCCGTGGATAATTGAGTGGTGGAAAGAAGCTCCAGACGCAAATCAGGAAAGTTTTCCTCTACGGCTTCTTTCACATCTCGGCGGGTTTCTTCACTGATATACCGATCGTCTGAAATAAAAGCCAGACGTTCCATGTCAGGTATCAGTTTATAAATTAAATCTACGGTCTCCTTGACGTAATAATGCTGCTTCAAGGAAGTGATATTATATTCCCGTCTCCATTCTTCCGCAGAAACACTGTTACTTTCTGTGAGTGGAGCATGAGACAGAAGGATATCCAGAGAAGCAGGCAGACGATCGCGGGCATTTGTCACAACCACCGGGACATCTTTCCATACATCATCAAACAATTCACGGCAAACAATCCATCCCGGATCTCCAATCATCACGATAGCAGTGGGAGGTTCCGGATACTTCTGACGCAAATGGGTGACTACGGCATTCACCTCCATCTCATTCACCAGAGCAGGTACGGAAAGCGATTCCGCCTTCACAGTAACTCCTTGTTTCTGAAGAGCATCATGAAGACACCAATAAAAGTTTTTAGCCCAGGGCAGATTGAAATTAATCGAATTTAAAACCAATACTTCTTTATTTGTATTTTCGGTTCGGGCTGACGCAGATGATAAGAATCCTTCTATAAAAAGGAATAATCCAAGGAAGAATGGAATGATCCGTAACGATTGTTTCATTTGTGGTATTCTATAAATAGCGGAAGCAAAGATAGTATTAATTTCTTTAGTGCAAAAAAAAGGCATCCCAAAACCAATTGAGATGCCCTTTATTATATAAAATTAAGTATCAGAGGATTATGATTTTTTCAAAGCCGCAATACTTTCTTTCAAAGAATTAATGATGCTTTCTGCATCGGCCTGCTTCTTACGTTCCAGTTCAAGAACGGCAGCCGGAGCATTATTGACGAATTTCTCGTTGCTAAGTTTCTTCATCACTCCCTGCAAGAATCCTTCTTTATGCTTCAATTCGGCTTCCATACGGGCGATTTCGGCTTCCACGTCAATCATATTACCCAATGGCACGGCAAATTCGGTCGTTCCTATCATGAAAGAAGAAGCACCTTCCGATTTGCTTTCTACCACTGTTACGGAAGACAAATTACACATCTTGATAATCACCGGATTCAATTTCTCTACCGGATGAGTGCCTACAACCTGCAATTCGAGTTCTTCTTTCAGAGCAATGTTCTTCTGTAAACGGATGCTACGGACATTACTGATGATTTCCTTAGCTACTTCAAACTCTGCCAGGAACTGTTCATTTGCTCCGACCGGTTCAAACAGTTGAGTAACCATCAGACTTTCACCCGGTTCACGCTCACGCAGTTGTTGCCACAATTCCTCTGTGATAAATGGCATAAAAGGATGCAGCAATTCAAGCAGACGCTCGAAAGAACTAAGAACCATATCATAAACAAAGCCATTGACAGGCTGTCCATAAGCCGGTTTCACTATTTCTAACAGCCAGGAAGAGAATTCATCCCAGAATAGTTTGTAAACCAGCATCAACGCTTCGCTCAAACGATATTTGGAGAAGAGATCGGCCACTTCAACAGCTGCCGCATCCAGTCTTTGGTCAAACCACTGAACTGCTAAATGTGCATCGGTAGGAATTTCAATAGTGCCTTTGGCATTTGTCCAGCCCTTAATCAGACGGAAAGCATTCCATATCTTGTTGCAGAAGTTACGTCCCTGTTCGCAAAGTGCGTCATCGAAAAGAATATCGTTTCCGGCAGGAGCAGAAAGCATCATGCCCATACGTACTCCATCGGCTCCGTATTTCTCGATCAACTCCAACGGATCGGGAGAATTACCGAGTGACTTGGACATTTTACGTCCCAGTTTATCACGAACGATTCCTGTGAAGTAAACGTTCTTAAACGGCATCTGTCCTTCGTACTCGTAGCCTGCCATAATCATACGGGCTACCCAGAAGAAGATAATATCCGGTCCTGTCACAAGGTCGCTGGTCGGATAGTAATAATTGATTTCTTCGTTACCCGGATTGTTGATTCCGTCGAACAAAGAGATAGGCCATAACCAGGAAGAGAACCAGGTATCCAGACAATCTTCGTCCTGACGGAGATCTTCGATTGTCAAGGCGGCATTGCCGGTTTTCTCTTTCGCTTTTGCCAATGCTTCTTCTGCTGTAGCAGCTACCACATAACCGCCCTCCGGGAGGAAGTAAGCAGGAATGCGATGTCCCCACCACAACTGACGACTGATACACCAGTCTTTGATGTTCTCCATCCAGTGACGGTAGGTATTCTTGTATTTTGCAGGATAGAACTTCAGTTCATCGTTCATTACCGGAGGCAATGCCATGTCTGCAAAATGCTGCATCTTGAGGAACCATTGCATAGATAGTTTCGGTTCGATCACTACGTTGGTACGTTCCGAGTAACCTACCTTATTTGTATAGGCTTCTGTCTTGTCCAGCAGTCCGGCAGCTTCGAGGTCTTTCTCTATCTGTATACGAACATCGAAACGATCCATGCCGATATACATACCGGCAGCTTCGCTCAATGTACCGTTATCGTTGAAGATATCAATGCTAGGCAGGTTGTACTTTTCACCCAGCATATAGTCGTTTACGTCATGAGCAGGAGTCACTTTCAGGCAACCTGTACCAAATTCGATGTCTACATAATCATCTTCAATCACAGGGATGGCGCGGTTTACCAGCGGAACGATCACTTTCTTGCCTTTCAGCCATTCGTTTTTCGGGTCGTTCGGGTTGATACACATCGCTGTGTCACCCATGATTGTTTCAGGGCGGGTAGTTGCCACTACGGCATAGCGTCCTTCCGGATCACCTTCTACTTTATAGCGGAGATAATATAGTTTTCCGTGCTCTTCTTTGTAGATCACTTCCTCGTCAGAAAGAGCGGTCAATGCTTTCGGGTCCCAGTTTACCATACGGACACCACGGTAGATCAATCCTTTATTGAACAGGTCTACGAAAACTTTCAGTACACTTTCACTGCGTTTCTCGTCCATAGTGAAAGCAGTACGATCCCAGTCGCAGGATGCACCGAGTTTACGAAGTTGTTTCAGGATGATACCTCCGTGTTCGTCTGTCCAATCCCAAGCATGTTTCAGGAATTCGTCACGAGTCAGGTCGGTTTTCTTGATGCCTTGAGCAGCAAGTTTGTTTACTACTTTAGCTTCAGTAGCAATAGAAGCATGGTCAGTTCCCGGTACCCAGCAGGCATTCTTGCCTTCCATACGAGCACGACGAACTAAAATATCCTGAATGGTATTATTAAGCATGTGTCCCATGTGCAACACACCGGTGACGTTCGGGGGCGGAATGACGATGGTGTAAGGTTCACGGCCATCGGGTTTCGAACTGAATAAATGATGGTCCAGCCAATACTGGTACCATTTTCCCTCCACGTCAGCGGGATTGTACTTACTTGCTAATTCCATATTGTTTTATGTATATATGATAATGTATATTCTAAAATAACGGGTGCAAAATTAATAATTTAAATTCAAATCTTACCACCCTCGGGGTGTTTCTGTGCACGGAAAGAGAATTTATACCCCTCATAAAGAGCGAATCCGTAGAATAAAGCAGTCATTGACATCACATTTTCCAGCATAATAGAGAATATTTCTCCATAGTCTACGCTTACCAGAACGTCAAAATAAGACATTTTATAATCTTGGGAAATATATCCGATAATGGAAAAGAAATCACCCAGGACACAACTAATCAGGGATAATGCCGCACCGATAATTCCGAAAATGGGACGTATTCCTTTCCCTTTCCGCATGGCAAAGCCAACCATAAACCCGATAGCAATGGGCATAAATCCAATCTGACGACCCGTAGAAACAGATATCAGTCCCCATGCCACCGCACCCGCAATACAGGCAGCAACTGCGTACAATACTCCTTTGGAGAGATTCTCTTCGGCAAGCATTTCTTCTTCTGTCATAGATACCGGGAAGTCTTCCGGCTTGGGAGGGGCTAATCTTTCCAGCTCTTCATCTTTCTCAAAACTTTCACATTCTTCTTCAAAAGCAGGAAGTTCTCTGGTGCGCTTACAAACAAGACCTTTACCATTCACGAAATCACGTGATACGCAATTCCGGCAATACTTTTCAATTTCTTCTGATGTAGCCATCTTTTATCCGGTTTATGTTGAATGACTTTCCCTATTATACAAGTTATACAGCCATTGTTAACAGATTCTTTACAAATATAGAGGTATTTTTTCGCGCGACGTCTATTTAATGCATATTTTTGTTGACTGATATTAGACAAATGATGAAAAAGAAGCCAAATGTAAGATATTTAGCCTTAGGAGCAATCTTAATCCTGGTGTGGCTAACGCAATGGATTCCTGCTCTGGCAACAATCTATTCGCAAACAATCTATCCTTTTATCTCTTACGTTTTGTCGTTTTTTTCCAATTTATTTCCTTTTGCGATAGGAGACTTATTTATCTTCCTTAGTATCGCGGGCGTGATTATTTATCCTATTTATGCC
>ENA-UESP01002218-UESP01002218.1-human-gut-metagenome-genome-assembly--contig:-NODE-2218-length-10967-cov-4.746281_pt1 | contig 10967 bp, 7 predicted proteins | sample MGYA00243003_ERZ508004 | MGnify/ENA primary metagenome ERZ508004 (study PRJEB26167, sample SAMN06115443) | human gut metagenome | host: Homo sapiens | place: China:Henan | collected 2015-07-29 | study...
ATATACGCTTCACCCTATATCGCCCTTTCGGATTCGCTCAAATAATAAACAATAAACTCTGTTTTTTGATCTCACCCGGTAAAGTCGCCTATCTTTTCAGCAACAAAACTTGATTAACATCAATTTTGGTATGACCAATGCACCATTCATGTTATTCTCAATAGCGAAGAACATTTTCATTGCTGTAACCTGTTGTTAATTAAGAGCTATGTTAATAACCATTAATTAACAATTGGTTAATAAATTTAAGGGGGTCACGTTGACTACGCCATTGAAAAAAATTGTGATTGTCGGCGGCGGTGCTGGTGGGCTGGAAATGGCAACACAGCTGGGGCATAAGCTGGGACGCAAGAAAAAAGCCAAAATTACGCTGGTCGATCGTAACCACAGCCACCTGTGGAAACCGCTGCTGCACGAAGTGGCGACTGGCTCGCTTGATGAAGGCGTCGATGCGTTGAGCTATCTGGCCCATGCGCGCAATCATGGTTTCCAGTTCCAGCTGGGTTCCGTCATTGATATTGATCGTGAAGCGAAAACAATCACTATTGCAGAACTGCGCGACGAGAAAGGTGAACTGCTGGTTCCGGAACGTAAAATCGCCTATGACACACTGGTAATGGCGCTGGGTAGCACCTCTAACGATTTCAATACACCAGGTGTCAAAGAGAACTGCATTTTCCTCGATAACCCGCACCAGGCGCGTCGCTTCCACCAGGAGATGCTGAATCTGTTCCTGAAATACTCCGCCAACCTGGGCGCGAATGGCAAAGTGAACATTGCGATTGTCGGCGGCGGCGCGACGGGTGTAGAACTCTCCGCTGAATTGCACAACGCGGTCAAGCAACTGCACAGCTACGGTTACAAAGGCCTGACCAACGAAGCCCTGAACGTAACGCTGGTAGAAGCGGGAGAACGTATTTTGCCTGCGTTACCGCCACGTATCTCTGCTGCGGCCCACAACGAGCTAACGAAACTTGGCGTTCGCGTGCTGACGCAAACCATGGTCACCAGTGCTGATGAAGGCGGCCTGCACACTAAAGATGGCGAATATATTGAGGCGGATCTGATGGTATGGGCAGCCGGGATCAAAGCGCCAGACTTCCTGAAAGATATCGGTGGTCTTGAAACTAACCGTATCAACCAGCTGGTGGTGGAACCGACGCTGCAAACCACCCGCGATCCAGACATTTACGCTATTGGCGACTGCGCGTCATGCCCGCGTCCGGAAGGGGGCTTTGTTCCGCCGCGTGCTCAGGCTGCACACCAGATGGCGACCTGCGCAATGAACAATATTCTGGCGCAGATAAACGGTAAGCCGCTGAAAAATTATCAGTATAAAGATCATGGTTCACTGGTATCGCTGTCGAACTTCTCCACCGTTGGTAGCCTGATGGGTAACCTGACGCGCGGCTCAATGATGATTGAAGGACGAATTGCGCGCTTTGTATATATCTCGCTATACCGAATGCATCAGATTGCGCTGCATGGTTACTTTAAAACCGGATTAATGATGCTGGTGGGGAGTATTAACCGCGTTATCCGTCCGCGTTTGAAGTTGCATTAATCGACGTACACTGGCGGATGTGGCATAAACGCCTCATCCGCCCTGGACAAATGGTACGAGCGGTAGGCCTGATAAGACGCGTTAAGCGTCGCATCAGGCATTCCTTCAGACTCCTCCGAATCATTAAGTATTTCCAGCCATTCCCGCGCTTTTCATCTTCTGTCTGATAGCTGCTTTTCTCCTTCGCTTGCATGATTGGCATAACTGCAAAGAAGGAGGTGTTCCCGTGAATAAATCAATGTTGGCGGGTATCGGGATTGGTGTCGCAGCTGCGCTGGGCGTAGCGGCAGTGGCCAGTCTGAACGTGTTTGAACGTGGCCCGCAATACGCTCAGGTTGTTTCTGCAACCCCAATCAAGGAAACGGTTAAAACACCGCGTCAGGAGTGTCGCAACGTCACAGTGACCCATCGTCGACCGGTGCAGGATGAAAATCGCATTACCGGGTCGGTGCTCGGCGCTGTTGCTGGCGGCGTGATAGGGCATCAGTTTGGCGGTGGTCGCGGTAAAGATGTCGCCACTGTTGTGGGGGCGCTGGGTGGTGGATATGCCGGTAACCAGATCCAGGGCTCTCTCCAGGAAAGCGATACTTACACGACTACGCAACAGCGTTGTAAAACGGTGTATGACAAGTCAGAAAAAATGCTCGGTTATGATGTGACCTATAAGATTGGCGATCAGCAGGGCAAAATCCGCATGGACCGCGATCCGGGTACGCAGATCCCGCTAGATAGTAATGGGCAACTGATTTTGAATAACAAAGTATAACAAGGCTGTACTCTGCAATTTGGCCCCTCATTCGCTCAGGCTGAGGGGCTTTTTTTGCGACTTATTTCACCAGTTCGGGCCATAAACGCAAAGTCGTTCCGGCAATCTGCATTAGTTTTTCCAGCGATGCACCTTCGCGTGCGCTGATCGACATCCCCTGAATAATACAATTAAGGAATTCTGCCAGATGTGTCACGTCACAGTGGGGCGGGATTTCCCCGCGCGCTTGTCGTTGACATAAAAACTGCTGCAAAGTGCGCTCTTGCATCGCATGGCGTGATTTCAACGTATTGGCGATATCTCCTGAATCTGGGGAGAGGGTGGTGCAGTTGTTGATCATGAAGCAGCCTGCCGGGGTGTCTTTGCTGGTAAAGCAGTTGGCGATGGCAGCAAAATAGTCAGCCAGCGCAGACTCCACGCTTTTCTCTTCACAAAACAGCTGTGCTTCATGCTTAGCGGCAAAACGATCGATATAGCGGTCGAGAACGGCACGAAATAACCCCTCTTTGTTGGTAAATTCCGCGTATAGCGTGGGCGCTTTGGCTCCGGTCGCTTCGACGAGGTCCGCAAGAGAAGTCGCTTCATAACCGTGTTGCCAGAACAATTTCATGGCCTTATCAAGCGCGGCATCCCTGTCGAACACTTTTGGGCGGCCACGGCTTTTTTTTACACATTGTGTTGAGTCAGTTGCCATGATGCCGTTGTACCTGGTGACTGTGAATGAAAGGTTATTATAAAAATAATCACCTCCGTTCACCAGTCCAGATCCCATAAAAATAATTGCTTTCTATTTAACTGAAATTTAAAGATTTTTAAATTAATTAATGATTGTTATAAAAAATATTTTGTATGTGATCCAGATCACATCTATCATTTAGTTATCGATCGTTAAGTAATTGCTTGCGACGTCATTCATCTGCATAAGGCCACTATTATGAAAAACGTAAAAACCCTCATCGCTGCGGCGATTTTAAGCTCCATGTCATTTGCCAGCTTTGCGGCTGTCGAAGTTCAGTCAACGCCAGAAGGCCAACAAAAAGTCGGTACAATCAGTGCTAACGCGGGGACAAATCTGGGATCGCTGGAAGAGCAGCTGGCGCAAAAAGCGGATGAGATGGGCGCAAAATCTTTCCGTATTACTTCTGTAACCGGTCCGAATACCCTCCATGGAACAGCAGTAATTTATAAATAAGCATTAACCCTCATTAATGCCTGCTACTGCTGATTTTTTCCCCGCGACATGCCGTGTCGCGGGGATTTTTTTTATCCAGGATTTACAGAGTTTGTGGGCTCACTTGATGACGGCGGACATCCACCGGCATCCCGGAACGGACATCCATCACATGTTGCATCACTTCAGCGTCAGTTTGTGCTGCATCTTTAAATGATTGCATTGCGCTATTCAGCGTAATTGGCAGCAGCTGCGGATCGTCATCAATCTTCTCTGACAGCGGCTGATGTACTTCAACCAGACGCGCACCGTTTGGTTCGGCAGAGACTTTTATCGGAGTGTTGATGATATTCACTTTGGTGCCTGGGGTGACCTGGCTAAAGAGTGTTTTGATATCGTCATCCCGCAGACGAATACAGCCAGAACTTACCCGCATGCCAATGCCGAAATCGGCGTTCGTACCGTGAAGCAAATAAACGCCGCCATAGGCCGCCAGACGAATCGCATGATGGCCCATTGGGTTATCCGGTCCAGCCGGCACTACCGCAGGCAACTCAATTCCCTGTGCTTTATAACGGGCGCGGATGTTTGCCGTTGGCGTCCAGGTTGGGTTTGCACGTTTGTCTGAAACGGTGGTCACCATTGTCGGTGTCAGCGTGTCACCACCTAACTGACCAATACCTATTGGATACACGGTTACCGAATTTTTACCCGGCGGGTAGTAATAGAGACGCAGCTCCGCAATATTGATCACAATGCCTTCGCGCGGCGCATCTGGAAGTAGGGTTTGCAACGGGATCGTTAACACGCTACCCGCGCGCGGTACGTAAGGATCAACGCCAGGGTTAGCCTGTAACAGAGCGAGAAAGCCGACGTTATATTTTTTGGCGATGGCTTCCAGAGAACCACCGTCATTTTCCACCACATGAAATTTGTTTTCGCCAACCAGACGACTGCCCGCTGGCGGCAGCGGCCAGGTGTTGGCTTTTGCCGGTAGCGCCAGCGCCACGGCAGCGGCGAACGTAAAAAACGTTAGCCAGCGAGAAAAACGCGTTTTGATCATCACCAAAAATCCATAATAAATATAAGGTTATTGTAATAAACAGATAAGCCTGAATTATGGATGGTGACAGTGTCGGATAGTGCAGGGAAGTGCAAAGAATTTGTAAATGTTGCAGATGGGGGCGCAGAAACGCCCCCGATTTACCATTAAGCGATCGCGTTCTCTTCCAGTTCACGCATAAACTGGCGTACCCATTCGATACGCGTTTTCCGCTCACTCAAATCCTGAATAAATTTCAGGCGCGTCGGACCATCAAGGCGGTAATGCTGCGGCTGTTTTTGCAGCAAACCAATCAACCAGGCCGGATTAACGTGATTCTTCTCGGCAAATTCGATCACCCCGCCTTTCTCATTACCTTCCAGCTTCCTGATCCCCAGTTTCTGCGCTTGCTGGCGCAGACGGGCAACATCCAGCAGGGTACGCGCCGGATCCGGCAGCAGGCCGAAGCGATCGATAAGCTCGACTTTGATCTCTTCCAGTTCGTTTTCCGTTTTGGCGCTGGCAATACGTTTGTAGAACGACAGACGCGTGTTCACGTCAGGGATGAAATCATCTGGCAATAGCGACGGCATCCGCAGCTCGACTTCTGTTTGCTGGCTGGTGAGATCTTCCAGCGACGGCTCGCGTCCGGCTTTCAGTGCATCGACGGCGTTTTCCAGCAACTCCATATACAGCGAGAAACCGATGGTTTCCATTGAGCCGCTTTGTTCTTCGCCAAGCAGTTCACCCGCGCCGCGAATCTCCAGATCGTGCGTTGCCAGCGCAAAACCTGCCCCGAGATCTTCCAGCGAGGCAATCGCTTCAAGACGTTTTTGTGCATCGGTAGTCATCGCTTTTGGATGCGGTGTCAGCAACCATGCATATGCCTGATGATGCGAACGTCCGACGCGACCGCGTAACTGGTGCAGCTGCGCCAGACCGAAGTGATCCGCACGTTCAATGATAATGGTGTTGGCTGTCGGGATGTCGATCCCGGTTTCGATAATGGTGGTACAAACCAGCACGTTGAAACGTTGATGATGGAAATCATTCATCACCCGTTCCAGTTCGCGCTCGCGCATCTGCCCGTGACCGATGGCGATCCGCGCTTCTGGCACCAGTTCTGCCAGCCGTTCGGCGGCTTTCTGAATGTTTTCCACATCATTGTAGAGATAATAAACCTGTCCTCCGCGCAAAATTTCACGCAGGATCGCCTCCCGGACCACCAGGCTGTCATACTCACGGACAAAGGTTTTAACTGCCAGACGACGGGCGGGCGGCGTGGCGATAATCGACAGGTCACGCATTCCGCTCATTGCCATATTCAGCGTACGTGGGATCGGCGTTGCAGTAAGCGTCAGAATATCCACGTTCGCGCGCATCGCTTTAATGCGCTCTTTATGACGCACCCCGAAGCGGTGTTCTTCATCGACAATCAGCAGGCCTAAATCTTTAAACTTGACGTCACTTTGCAGCAGTTTGTGCGTACCGATCAGAATATCGATTTTCCCTTCCGCCACTTCCGCAAGGATTTGCGTCTGCTCTTTGGCGCTGCGGAAACGGGAGATCATTTCGATACGTACCGGCCAGTTGGCGAAACGGTCGCGGAAGTTGTCGTAATGCTGCTGCGCGAGAAGGGTGGTAGGCACCAGCACCGCCACCTGCTTGTGGTTATCTACTGCCAGGAAAGCGGCGCGCATCGCCACTTCTGTTTTACCAAAGCCAACATCGCCGCACACCAGACGATCCATTGCCAGCGGCTGACACATGTCGCTAAGTACCGCATTAATGGCCTGCGCCTGATCCGGCGTGGTTTCAAACGGGAAGCTGTCGCAGAACAACTGATACTGCTCACGATCGTGTTTAAACGCGAAGCCCTCTTTGGCGGCGCGTTGCGCGTAGATATCCAGCAATTCCGCCGCCACATCACGCACTTTTTCCGCCGCTTTCTGCCGCGCGCGTGACCACGCATCGCCGCCAAGTTTATGCAGCGGGGCGTTTTCTTCCGCGCCACCTGCGTAACGGCTAATCAGATGCAGTGACGACACCGGAACATACAGTTTGGCGTCGTTGGCATAGGTGAGCATCAGGTACTCGCCGGTAATGCCGCCCGCTTCCAGCGTGGTCATTCCGGCATAGCGACCGACGCCGTGCTCCAGATGGACCACCGGCTGGCCAATATGCAGCTCCGCAAGGTTACGGATCAGTGTATCGGGGTTGATGGTGCGGCGAGAATCCTGACGACGGCGGGCAACACGTTCACCGAGCAGATCGCTTTCGCAGATCAGCGCCAGATTACGCACCGTATCGACAAAACCATGTTCGGCAGCGCCAATCATCAGATAACGCCCACGGTCGCTGGCTTCATCAAGACGCATAATGCGTTGCGGAGCAATTTTAATTCGTGCGAGCAGTTCACCCAGCGCTTCACGGCGACCTTCACTTTCTACCGAGAACACCACCGGACCGTCGAAAGTCTCGAGGAACTTACGCAGCGCATCCAGCGGCGCTTTTTGTTGTGCCTGAACGGCCAGGTCTGGCAGTTTCTGGAAACCTAAATTGGCATTCGCGGCTTTTGTCGGTAAATGTTCAGTTTTTAGCTGCACCCGGGGCCAGTTTTTCAGCTCTGAGAAGAGCTCGTCCACCCGCAGCCAGAGCGATTGTGGTGGCAACAGCGGGCGCATCGGATCGACGCCGCGATTCTCAAAACGCGCCAGCGTGTCAGCCTGGAAACGTTCGGCACTGGTTTCCAGATCGCCAGTATTCACCAGCAAGGTATTGGCAGGGAAATAACTGAACAGCGGCGGCAGTGGTTCGCTGAAGAACAATGGCTGCCAGTACTCGATCCCGGCAGGTAATGTGCCTTTACTCACTTGCTGGTAAATATGTTCCGGATCGCGCTTCACTTCGAAGGTATCGCGCCACTGGCTGCGGAACAGTTCAATTGCCGCTTTATCGGTCGGAAATTCGTGCGCGGGCAGCAGATTGATCGCTTCTACTTCCTCCAGCGTGCGCTGGCTGTCGACGTCAAACACCCGCAGGCTGTCGATTTCATCATCAAAGAAATCAAGACGATAAGGCAGCTCACTCCCCATCGGGAAGAGATCCAGCAACGCGCCGCGCGTGGCGTATTCGCCGTGCTCCATCACCTGGTCAACATGGCGATAACCGGCGCTGTCCAGTTGGGTTCGTAATGCATCTCGTGACAGGCGCTGACCTTTTTTCATCACCAGCGCATGACCGTGGAGAAAACTGTGTGGGCAAACGCGCTGCATAAGCGTATTCACCGGAACAATCAGTACGCCACGCTGCATCGTCGGTAGCTGGTAAAGGGTGGAAAGGCGCGAGGAGATAATGTCCTGATGAGGCGAAAAACTGTCGTAGGGAAGAGTTTCCCAGTCCGCCAGATTCATCACCATCTGATCGGTGAACTGGCTGATTTCATCATGCAAACGCAGAGCATTTTGCATATCTGGTGCAATGAGTACCACCGGACCGGCGTGACGTTCGGCAATTTCCGCTACCAGCGTCGCACAGGCAGCGCCGGTTAACTCGCCCAGCAGACGCTGCTCACCCGCTTTGACGGGCAGCGTATAACGATATTGTTCAGGCATAACGGTTGTCAGATTCTCGTTAGGATATGCCTCAACATATGGGGGCATATCTCTGATAAGCAATGCTGTTCATTATCCGTAATCGACATGGTTTAGCAAATTGAATCGCCCCGGCTGGGGCGATGGCTTAGCGGGAGTAACTGACGGCAGCGGGCAGTGAAGGCGGGGAGAACAACAGATCGCTGAATGCGCGCCGTGAAAGTTTTCTTACCAGCAAGCCCGCAACAGTACAGATGAACAAACTGACAAAGGGATAAACCAGCAGGAGTGTCAGTTCGACTTGCGGCGACCAGCGTGCTGCGTTCATTTGCGCAAGCAGAGTTAAGCTGAATATTTCAACCAGAATGCGATGGGTGGTGTAGATAGCAATGGTGTTGGAGCCAATCACATTCAGCAGGCTGGTGGAGCGCATACCGAATCGTTGCTCGTATTGATAAAACAGCTTCATGATCACCACAATCGATACCAGCGACAACAGCAGCGAGATAGTAAACAACCAGGCACCGACCGCCAGAACGGTAAGCAAAGAAGCCATCAGCAGATGGCGGCGCAACGGCACCTCTTTAACACAGGTCATTATTGTTGCGCCAAACCATGCGCCAAGGCTGTAATAAGGCAAATTGCGGATCACACTGTTCATTCCCCACCACGGCGTGGGAACGAAATTAACCGCCACACTCAACAGTACAAACAAGGCGAATAGTAGCAGCGCCAGACGGCTAAAAATTTTACATACCACGAAATAGACAATTAACGCATACAGATACCACAAGCTGGTGCTGGCGGTGATCATCCCGTGCAGGAACTCACCGGTGGAATCGGCATAAGCGGCATTGGAGGCATTGCTTAAATCGCGCTCAGGTGCCAGCCACTGGTTCAGCGCACTTAACGCCAGCCACTGCACCACGCCCCAAAGCGCCAGCACCCAGAAGATGTTCCAGATCCGTTTATCGAGACAATTTCCCCACGGTACGCTGTCGATATAGCGGCGAATCAAATAGCCGGATATAAAGAAAAAAACCGGCATACGAAAGGGTGCAAGGTAAAGATTGAAATAGATCCAGCATTTGCTCAGGACTTCCGATAACGGATGCTGAAAAGTGGTCAGATGCGGATAAAAGGTAATGACCGAGTGATAAATCACCACCAGACAAATACATAACCCTTTGATCTGGTTAATCCATAGCTCTTTTTGTTTCATCAGGACAACACGCTCTTTTTTAATTTACATGCGGTTGATCCTGCGGGTTATGACCCGAGGTGTAATGGGTATCTGTCTGTATTGGATGATTTTTCAGATTAAGATCAGGCGGCAAGATTGATGATAAAACATGGCAATTTAGCCGATTGATTTACGGGGGCTTTTCAGATTAGCCCTGACGATCACTTACAGTTCAGACGTTTACCCATCTTGCTTTCGCTTATATACTCGTGTCTTTGCTACAGCAACCAGACGGATTTCATGTACCAACCTGTCGCTCTATTCATCGGCCTGCGTTATATGCGTGGGCGTGCAGCAGATCGCTTCGGTCGCTTCGTTTCCTGGCTCTCCACCATTGGCATTACCCTCGGGGTGATGGCGCTGGTCACGGTGTTGTCGGTGATGAACGGTTTTGAGCGCGAGCTGCAAAACAATATTCTTGGCCTGATGCCTCAGGCCGTACTCTCGTCTGAACAGGGTTCCCTCAACCCGCAACAACTGCCGGAAAAAGCGGTGGTGTTGAACGGCGTCAACCGCGTTGCACCCATAACTACGGGAGATGTGGTGCTGCAAAGCGCGCGTAGCGTGGCGGTCGGCGTGATGCTCGGTATCGATCCGGCGCAAAAAGATCCGTTAACGCCGTATCTGGTCAATGTGAAGCAAACAGATCTGCAACCGGGTAAGTATAATGTCATCCTCGGCGAGCAGCTTGCCGGGCAGTTGGGCGACGATCCCTTTCTCGGCAAAGGCAGTCTCACGGTCTCGGAAATCTTTTTTTCATCCCCTTCACGCTGTGCCGTGGCCGACGGCTGTGCTGTCTCCATTGACCGCCGTCTCACTGCCGGAGAAGACGCGGAACTCGCGCTGAACCAGATCAGGAACCTGCCCGCTGTCAGATCTCTGGGCGACAGGGCGGAGGTAAGCCTGTACCGCTGCGACAAGGCTTCCTGGACGGGCCTGCATTATCCTGCGGACTGCTTTTTTCCCGCGTGGAGCATTCCGGCGGAACATTCCCTGTGCCGGGCATCCCTGGAATGCTGGAAGGAACTCTTCCCCGGAGAAACGCCCCGGCTGGACAAATGGACTTTTTCCACCAATGCCACGGCCATTGCGGGCATGTTCGGCATACCGGTCATCGGCTTCGGCCCGGGGCGGGAAGCTCAGGCACACAGCCCGGACGAACGGACATGGAAGGAGGATCTCGTTCGCTGCGCGGCGTTCTATGCCGCCCTGCCCGCCGTGTGGGCATAAGGGCGGACGGCAGAACAGCGCGGAGCGCCCTCGGGAGGGTCCCCGGCCGCACCGTGTCCTGAATCCCAACCGCTCACGCAGGTTATCCGGGGATAAAATGCGGCATCCCCGCGAGGGTCTCCCGGAGGATCAGTCTTCAGCAACGGAACGCCGTCGACAATCCGCTGCCACAGCACAAGAGCAGTCTGCCGCCTGTGGCGGAGCAAAACGATACGCCCCGCAACGCTGTCAGCAGGGTTCCATGACAGAGCCGCAGAAAAAAGTTTTAATCACTGCCGCCTTCTCCCGGTGCAGGTTCTCTTCCATACCCTGTCCGATCCCGTTCCGTAATCTCCCTGATGACTCTGCAGGGTACACC
>ENA-UESP01002236-UESP01002236.1-human-gut-metagenome-genome-assembly--contig:-NODE-2236-length-10922-cov-5.472845_pt1 | contig 10922 bp, 10 predicted proteins | sample MGYA00243003_ERZ508004 | MGnify/ENA primary metagenome ERZ508004 (study PRJEB26167, sample SAMN06115443) | human gut metagenome | host: Homo sapiens | place: China:Henan | collected 2015-07-29...
AAGGGAAGAGGTAATATAGCCTAAGCTATGTCTGATTATTAAAAATACACTAAACATAGCTTTGGCTAAATTCATAACTTATTGAGTTGAAACGAGAAGCTTATAAATTTTTTCCAGATCGTCGATATTTCGAACGCGGATTAACAGCCGACGCTGTTCTAATTGCATCACCAACACGCCATCTTCCGACAAGTTCATCGCTTTGATTCGGCTATATTCAATCCAGACATTGGCGAAGATCCAGAATATATAAAAACCCATCAGAGCCAGTGCGCTTAATAACCATGTCGTTATTAACGCACCATGATTCGTGACGTTGTTATAGATAAGAATGACAATCAATCCGACGAAGATAACGCTATCGATGCGACCACGCCGGAGCAAAGGAATTGCCAGCAGGGTGGGGCCGTTACGGCGGGGCATGATGAACTGATCGTAGATCGCGAAGGCCAGGAGTGCGGCGATGAAAAGAATCAGTACCAGGTCCGTGATTGTCATTAATCCTCCAGATAAAAAAACGGGGCCAAAAGGCCCCGGTAGTGTACAACAGTCTTACAGTCCCAGCAGGCCGCAAGCGTAACCAGCGATACCGATGACGAAGAAGCCAACGATGATCCACAGCGGGTTAACTTTTTTGCGCAGTAGCCACATACAAGCAAAGGTCAGCAGCAGTGGTACCAGGCCTGGCATTAACTGGTCCAGAATAGTCTGGACAGTAGTAACGTGTTCTTTGCCCGTCTGGTCAGTAATGCGAGAGACAACCAGCGGGATGTTGACATGTGTCCACTTGTTAACCAATGCCCCCATGACAAACAGGCCGAGGATAGACGCCCCTTCCGTCAGTTTTTGCAGGAAGCCACCACCCATATCTTTAACGATATCGATACCTTTGGAGTAACCATACGCTACGCCGTAGTAACGGGTTGCCAGACGCACCAGGTTAAACAGGATGAAGAACAGCAGCGGACCTAACAGGCTGCCGCTCATCGCGATACCGGCACCCAGTGCTGCAAATACCGGACGTACGGTTCCCCAGAAGATCGGGTCGCCTACACCAGCCAGTGGCCCCATCAAACCGACTTTGATACCGTTGATAGCACCGTCGTCGATCTCTGCGCCATTAGCACGCTGTTCTTCCAGCGCCAGGGTTACGCCGAGAATCGGCGCAGCCACGAACGGCTGGGTGTTAAAGAACTCCAGGTGACGGCGAATAGCTTGTTTACGAGCTTCGTTGTTCTCAGGGTAGAGGCGACGAATTGCCGGTACCATAGAGAAGCAGAAACCCAGTGCCTGCATACGTTCGAAGTTCCATGAACCCTGGAAGAGGTTAGAACGCAGGAAGACGCCACGAATATCACTTTGAGTGAGTTTTTTCTCGGTGGTAGTTTGAGTTGTATCAACCATTTCGCTCACCTGTTAGTCCAGTTCGTTATCGAGATCGTTGTTACCAGCTGCCTGAGCAGGCGCACCGGCTACGCGGTTGTATTTCGGGCTAAGTTGGATGTAGAGCACTGCCATAACAGTACCAATCACACCCAGAGCAACCAGGTTAAAGTTGGTGAATGCTGCGGTTACGAAGCCGAGGTAGAAGAACGGCATCAGGTAGCCAGCACGCATCATGTTGATAACCATCGCATAACCAACCACCACGATCATGCCACCGGCGATATTCAGACCATTGGTCACCACTTCCGGAATCGCATTCAGCATGTTCTGTACTTCGCTGGTACCAACAGACAGCGCAACGATGACGGCCGGAATAGCCACACGCATTGCTTGCAGGAACAGAGAAGAAACGTGGATCCAGGAAATCGCTGTCAGGTTGCCGTTATCAGCAGCCTTATCCGCAGCGTGCTGGAAAGCAACGGTAATAGTACGAACGATGATGGTCAGTACCTGGCCCGCAGCGGCCAGAGGGATTGCCAGTGCGATACCTGCACCAATGCTCTGATGACCTGCGATAACCAGAATGGTAGAAATGATAGAAGCCAGAGCGGCGTCAGGCGCAACTGCAGCACCGATGTTCATCCAGCCCAGCGCGATCATTTCCAGCGTACCACCGATAATAATACCGGTTTTCATATCCCCAAGAACGATACCCACCAGGGTACACGCGATTAGCGGACGGTGAAACTGAAATTCATCGAGGATTGATCCCATACCTGCGATACAGGCTACGATAAATACCAGCACAATTTGAAGAGTGGTAATCTCCATTGTACTTCTCCTGTTTACGTAAGACTTAAGTGTGAAAACTGAGTGATAATCAACACAATACGTTACTTATCGATTTTGCTGATCAGATCCATCATTTTCAGTTTCGGATCGGTGGAAACCTTACGGACTTCCAGCTCAATACCGCGCGCATTCAGTTTCTTGAACGCCTCGATATCTTTTTCATCAACCGAAACCGCGTTATTCACCTGGGTTTTACCCTGACGGAATGCCATACCACCGACGTTAACAGAGGTGATTTTCACGCCGCCTTCAACGAGACGCTCTACATCTGTTGGGTTGGTAAATAACAGCATTACGCGTTCGCCAGCATATTTCGGGTTGTTGTAGACGCGAATCATTTTGGCAACATCAACTACGTGTGCTGTTACGCCCGGAGGTGCAACCTGGGTGAGCAGTGTCTTACGAACGGTATCCGCAGCCACTTCATCACTAACAACAATAATACGGGAGACATTGGTTTCTTTGGTCCAGCGGGTGGCGACCTGACCGTGAATCAGACGGTCGTCGATACGCGCAAGGCCAATAACCATGTAGTCGTTTGGCCCCATTGGTTTTGCCGGAGTTGGAGCCGCTTTTGGTGCTGCGGCAGCGGGTGCTGGCGCGGCTTTTTCAACCGGTTTGGCTTTCAGTGCTTTCACGCCTTCACGGCCTGTTTCTACTGCCAGTGCCACCAGTTCATCAAAGCTTGGGTCATCATCACGGGCCATTAACGTTTCCACGAGCATTGGAATGTTAACGCCTGCAATGACTTCATAATGCTCTTTGTCGACGACAATGCGGCTGGCAGCATTGAACGGGCTGCCTCCCCATGTATCAACGAGAAACAGCACGCCTTTAGTGGTGTCGAGTTTTGCCAACTGAGCGTTGTACTTTTCAATCAGCGTTTCGGCATTTTCACCTGGAACGAAATCGATCCAGCCGACGTTTTCCTGCTCGCCTAACAGCATTTCTGCCGTTTTAAGCAACTGCTCTGCAGCCCAACCATGTGTGCCTATAACAATAGCAATGGTCACTTGCTACCTCCTTTATTATCGTTAACACCTCAACGTGCCAGATGTATTTTTGAATCGTCGTCCACAATCGAATCGATTCAGATAAGGGCTACAACCAAAAACCCCTGCGTTTCGCGATTTATTTTAGATATCGAAAAAATTATTTTATGTGATGAAGATCCGTAATTTAACTTTCGATTAGCAGAAATTTCGAAAGGTAAAATATCCTTGTCACATTCGTTTGCAAAGGAAGGTAAATCTTTGCCAAATCAGAGGCGTCTCTGATATGTTTAACTCCCGTTTAACAACCATGGAGTATAGGGCAGTAGCCCGCAGTATGGATCGTCACCGACGTCATTTCAGCATCAGGCCTTTTAACGCCTGCCTTTCTGGCACTCTATGCCGCACCTTTCGTTTGCATTTTGTCGTTACGCCTGCATTATTTCTGGCGTCGAATAGCTATTCCTTAAGCAGGAGCTTGTCATGGAATTCTTAATGGACCCCTCAATTTGGGCGGGGCTACTCACGCTTGTTGTTCTCGAAATTGTGCTGGGTATCGATAACCTGGTCTTCATCGCCATTCTTGCTGACAAACTGCCGCCAAAACAACGCGATAAAGCGCGTTTGCTGGGGTTATCACTGGCGCTGATTATGCGTCTGGGGCTGCTGTCGCTGATTTCATGGATGGTCACGCTGACCAAACCGCTATTTACCGTCATGGATTTCTCCTTCTCCGGACGCGACCTGATTATGTTGTTCGGGGGGATATTCTTGCTGTTCAAAGCAACAACCGAACTGCATGAACGGCTGGAAAACCGCGATCATGATTCCGGCCACGGTAAAGGCTACGCCAGTTTCTGGGTGGTCGTCACACAGATTGTCATCCTTGACGCCGTCTTCTCGTTGGATGCGGTAATTACTGCAGTAGGGATGGTTAACCATCTGCCGGTGATGATGGCGGCGGTAGTGATTGCGATGGCGGTTATGTTGCTGGCATCCAAACCGCTGACGCGATTCGTTAACCAGCACCCCACGGTGGTGGTGCTCTGTCTGAGCTTCCTGTTAATGATTGGTCTGAGTCTGGTGGCAGAAGGTTTCGGTTTCCACATTCCGAAAGGTTACCTGTATGCCGCGATTGGCTTCTCGATCATCATCGAAGTGTTTAACCAGATTGCGCGTCGCAACTTTATTCGTCACCAGTCGACTTTGCCGCTGCGAGCGCGTACTGCCGATGCCATCCTGCGTTTGATGGGCGGGAAACGTCAGGCCAATGTTCAGCACGATGCCGATAACCCGATGCCGATGCCGATCCCGGAAGGTGCATTTGCCGAAGAAGAACGTTACATGATTAACGGCGTACTGACGCTGGCGTCGCGTTCTCTGCGCGGGATCATGACGCCGCGCGGTGAAATAAGCTGGGTTGACGCTAATCTCGGGGTCGATGAAATCCGCGAGCAACTGCTCTCTTCACCGCACAGTCTGTTCCCGGTATGTCGCGGTGAACTGGATGAAATCATCGGTATTGTACGTGCTAAAGAACTGCTGGTGGCGCTGGAAGAGGGCGTTGATGTGGCGGCGATTGCTTCGGCGTCTCCGGCGATTATCGTCCCGGAAACCCTCGATCCGATCAACCTGTTGGGCGTGCTGCGTCGTGCTCGCGGGAGCTTTGTTATCGTGACCAACGAGTTTGGTGTGGTACAAGGTCTGGTCACGCCGCTGGATGTGCTGGAAGCCATTGCGGGTGAATTCCCGGACGCTGACGAAACGCCGGAAATCATTACTGATGGTGACGGCTGGCTGGTAAAAGGCGGTACAGATTTGCATGCCTTGCAGCAGGCGCTTGATGTTGAGCACCTTGCCGATGACGATGATATCGCGACGGTCGCGGGCCTCGTGATCTCGGCAAATGGTCACATTCCCCGTGTGGGCGATGTGATTGATGTAGGGCCACTGCATATCACCATCATTGAAGCCAATGATTATCGTGTTGATCTGGTTCGCATTGTTAAAGAGCAACCGGCGCACGATGAAGATGAGTAAGCGTTAACGTAACGGCATAATGGGCGTGATATGTCCATTATGCCGGGCGGGCGGCGGTTGGCTGCCCGCCAGCCATTTGGGAAAATCACGTAGCGGCATCGGCTGTGCGTACAAATACCCTTGCAAAATATGCACGCCATGACGGCGCAAATACTTCGCCTGTTCTTGCGTTTCCACGCCCTCCGCCACCAGTTCAATATTCAGTCTTTGCCCCAGCGCGATGATGATATCGGTCACCGTCGAGTTAACCGCGTCAGAACCTATAGCTGCGGTAAATGACTTATCAATTTTCAGCACGTCAGGACGTAATGTTTCAAGCCAGGAAAATGAACTGTTGCCGGTGCCGAAGTCATCAATCGCCAGTTTGACGTTTTTACGATGTAGCTCGCGGGCAATCCGATAATCAACATCCAGTAAGGCATCGCGTTCGGTGATTTCGAGGATCAGTTGCTGAATCGGGTGAGCGCTAAACCAGTACTGATTGAGATCTTTTATCAGCACACCACGGCGAAAATGGCTGGGTGCGACGTTAATGCCAACATGAAACTGACTACTCATCGGGAAAACATGGCGCTGACGAATGGTTTCTGCCATCACATAGCGGGTCAGTGGCACAATTAAATGATGTTCTTCCGCGATAGGAATAAACACATCCGGTGAAATCCAGCCCTGACGCGGATTGTTCCAGCGCAGCAAAATCTCTACACCAATACATTGCTGGCTGCGCGCATTAAGCAAAGGCTGACAGAACAATTCGAACTCATGTTGCGCCAGGCCCAGATTGATTTCGCGGGAAAAGCTCATCCGGTAAGCGGTCGCCAGCCAGGCGATGTAGCCCACCAGTAAACTTAGCAGCACCGCCAGCGGTAATTGTGTTGGAAGATAGTGCCATGCCAGCGCCGTAGCCCCCGGACCATTAACGTTAATGGTAAAAGGAAAGCGTTGCGAAGAAACCTGATAGTTTTCATTGTCTTCAGGTTGCGGAAGGGAATCTACCAGCCCATTACCATAGAGCAAATGCCGTTTGTCCACCGTCAGGCTGGCGCTACTGATTTGCGGCAGTTGTGGCTCAAGGAGCATTGCCGTCAGTAAGTCGATGTTAATCATCTCCATGACCCCAGCATTGCTACTGCCCGCTGCAGGCGTCCATTGAATCAAAACCGGACTGCCTTTAATCAGGGCACGGTCGATCGTCAGGCGTAAAAGTGGTTGCGGTGCAGGAAGTTCAGCCAGAATGTCCACGACGGGCACATTGCGATAACCAAAAATGCTGGAGCAATAAAGTGTGCCGTCTTGCACCAGGCCAATGGATCGCACAGTTTGGAGTTTTGCCGCCTGTTTACGTAATGGCAAATGGGCGACAGAGCAGGGCAGACCAATCAGCGGAAGCAAGACTTCGCTACCTGCCTGTAGGGGAAGCAGTACTTTATCTAATTCCTCTACAGCGTGATTGGCGAATTGTACTACCCGTTGTTGATTTAAGTTACGCTGTGAAATAAATCGCACGCTCAGGGTCGAAGCGAGCGTAACGAGTGCGCAAATCGTACAAACAATCATTCGATTACGGCGATAGGTTTTAATGATCCGTTGTGCTTTTTGCATGCGGGCCACCCTGTAAGCGTATGGCGACAAACGCCTGACGCAACAGTGGAAGTGTAGTGGGGAATATTACAGCAGACGAGAAAGCGGGTATAAATTCGCCCATCCGTTGCAGATGGGCGAGTAAGAAGTATTAGTCACACTGGACTTTGATTGCCAGACCACCGCGTGAGGTTTCGCGGTATTTGGCGTTCATGTCCTTACCGGTTTCGTACATCGTTTCGATGACCTTATCCAGCGAGACGCGCGGTGCACTGGTGCGGCGCAGAGCCATCCGTGCGGCGTTAATCGCCTTCACAGAGGCAATGGCATTACGCTCAATGCACGGCACCTGAACCTGCCCTGCAACCGGGTCGCAGGTTAAACCAAGGTTGTGTTCCATGCCAATTTCCGCCGCCACGCAAACCTGTTCCGGGCTACCGCCCAGCAGTTCTGCAAGACCCGCAGCAGCCATTGAACAGGCAACACCCACTTCGCCCTGGCAACCAACTTCCGCACCGGAAATAGAGGCGTTCATTTTATACAATGCACCAATCGCGCCCGCTGCCATAAAGTAACGGGTATAGATGTCCGGGCTGACCGATTCAATAAAGTGGTCATAGTAAGCCAGCACTGCCGGAACGATACCGCAGGCACCGTTGGTTGGCGCAGTTACCACACGACCACCGGCGGCGTTTTCTTCGTTAACTGCCAGCGCAAACATGTTTACCCAGTCAATGACATTCATCGGATCGTTAGACAGTTTATCGCTGGAAACTAACATCCGGCGCAGGGCAGACGCACGACGTGGCACGCGCAGCGGGCCTGGCAGTACACCTTCGGTGTTCATCCCGCGATCGATACATGCCTGCATGGTTTGCCAGACATGCGCGAAATACTCGTCGATCTCTTTCTTGCTGTGCAGCGCCAGTTCGTTCTGCATAGCGAGACCAGACAGCGAATAGCCGGTTTCATTACAGTACGCGAGCAGTTCGGTGGCAGATTTGAACGGATACGGCACGCTCACTTCGTTGGCAGCATCCTGACCAAAGTGTTCTTCATCGACGATAAAACCGCCGCCGATGGAATAATAAGTTTTGCTGTAGACGACTTCATCGCCGTTATAGGCGTGGATTTGCATACCGTTTTCATGCAGCGGCAGGTTGCCGTTATGAAAACGCATCCCGTTGTCGCGCGGGAAATCCACTTCATGCCGTCCCTGTGCCAGCAGCAGACGTTCGCGCTCTTCTACGTCGCGAATAAAACCGGGAATACTGTCGATATCCACGGTGGCAGGTTCGTTACCTGCAAGACCCATAATAATGGCGATATCGGTGTGGTGGCCTTTACCCGTCAGCGACAGTGAACCATAAACGTCCACGGCAACGCGAGTAACGCTATCCAGTAAGCCTTTTTCGACCAGATCATCGACGAACTGTTTACCCGCCTTCATAGGCCCTACGGTATGGGAAGATGAGGGACCAATCCCCACCTTAAACATGTCGAATAGACTAATCACGATAATACTCCTGACAAGGTGACTGGACTTCCAGTAACGAACTAATAACAGCGCATAGTGTAAGAGGGAACGCGGCGACTGGCTTAACTATTCACATGAATTAAACTAATCAAAAACCGCGATTTAACTAATATTGCGATGATTGTCTCAAGTAGTGTTTTGTAGATGTAAAGATAAGTATAGTCAGGGTTTCACACCAATTTGCAGCGCCAGCTCACGAATTATGCCTGCGGTCATTCCCCATACAAAATACTGTTCGTACCAGGACAGCCATACCCGATGTGAATCGCCACGGCGGTAGATATCTAAAGGGTGATAACGACCCAGATGTAATGCCTGGGCGAGCGGCATTTCAAACACCGCCGAGACTTCATCTTCACTGGCGCGATACGGCAGATCGGGCGGGATAATGCCGACCACTGGGGTTACCTGATAGCCAGTTACGCTATCGACGGGCGGCAGCACGCCGATAACTTCAACGGCGGAAGGCGGTATAGCGACCTCTTCTTCAGCTTCGCGCAGCGCGGCGGCGATAACTGATGCGTCCGTGTCATCGACTGCACCTCCAGGGAATGCCACTTGTCCAGCGTGTTTACGCAGATGAATTGAACGCTGAGTCAGCAACAACCCCGGTTGCGGTCGACGGACGATGGGGATTAACACGGCAGCCTGACGATGATTTAGGGTTTCCCGGTTAATTTGCGGGCGCAAAAGTTGAAAGCGAGATAAAAAATCATCAAGCGTCAGGCTACGGTATTCCACGTCTTACTTCTCCAGTTGGCGTAATATCTTATTAACTTTATCAAAAGTTTCCTGATATTCCGCTTCTTCCTGGCTATCGGCGACAATTCCACCGCCCGCAGAGCAGTATATTTGTCCGTTAATGGCAGTCAGCGTGCGGATAGTAATGCTGGTATCCATGTTGCCGCAAAAGCTCAAATAGCCAATGCTGCCGCACCAGGCATTACGTCGCTGCGGTTCCAGTTCGTCGATAATTTCCATAGCCCGTACTTTCGGAGCCCCGGTTATTGAGCCACCAGGAAAAGCTGCGCGCAGCAGATCGCTGGCGTGTAACTGTTCTGGTAGTCGCGCCGTTATAGTGCTGACCAGATGATGCACGGCAGGGAAGGGTTCCACCACGAAGAGCTCTGGTACTTTTACCGAACCGGCTACGGCAACACGACCGATATCATTACGCATTAAATCGACAATCATCAGATTTTCGGCACGATCTTTCGCTGAGTTCGCCAGTTTTTCTGCTTGTTTGCTATCTTCCTGAGGATCGGGCAGGCGTGGTAGCGTGCCTTTAATCGGGCGGGTCTGGATTTCACTATTATCACAAAGAATAAACCGCTCTGGCGAAAGGCTTAAAATTGCACCCTGTTCAAGACGTAAAAAAGCGCTAAATGGCGCGCGGTTGGCCTGATTAAGCTGAAGGAATGCCTGCCATTCATCGCCAGAATAGGTCGCATGAAAACGCTGGGCGAGATTCACCTGATAGCAATCACCGCTGTGCAGATATTCCTGTACCTGGCGAAATTTTTCGCCGTACTGCTCGCGGGTCATATTGGATTGCCAGTCGGAAGTGAGCGTGAAATCTTCCTGCGGCGAGAATTGCTGGCTTTCCAGCCAGGCCCGACGGGCATTGACATCATTATGACTCAGCAAAGAAACTGTATGACGCTGGTGGTCGACAATGAGCGCCCAATCGTAGATACCCACTGCCATATCCGGCAGAACGATATCTTGTTCCGCAATTTCTGGCAGTGACTCAAAACGGCGGCCCAGATCGTAGCCAAACAACCCCAGTGCGCCGCCCTGAAATGGCAAATCTTCGTTATGCGTTGGGCGAATGTCTGCGCGATCCAGCACCTGCTGGAGCACCTGTAGCGGGTCATCAGTGGTCGTTGTGCGTTTTTCGCTTTCACTAACAACGGTTTCTTTACCGAAAGTGGTTAAAGTGCAAATCGGATCGGCGACCACAATATCAAAGCGGCTATACGGATGATCGGCATAGCCGGAGTGTAAAAGCATCGCCCACGGCAGGTGGCTTAAGCGGGAGAAATAAAATTCAGCGGCGTCCTGACGCCAGGGTAAAGTAATCACAGCGGGAGATAACGTCTTCATCAGTCCTGACTCTACTGGCTATGTGCCGGGTAGCATGAAATAATTAGCGCCAACAATTTAGCAGGAGTTAACAATGTTTGCAGGTTTACCTTCACTCACCCATGAACAGCAGCAAAAAGCTGTCGAGCGGATCCAGGAACTGATGGCACAAGGGATGAGCAGCGGCCAGGCAATCGCGCTGGTGGCAGAAGAGCTGCGTGCCAACCACTCCGGCGAGCGAATCGTGGCGCGTTTTGAGGATGAAGACGAGTAACACACTAATCCGTATCGATTTCGTTATAGAATCCGATGATTATTTGATTGTGAGAAAAAGGACGCTTTTTATATGTGATTAAAAGCGTCCTGACCCATTTATGCTGATATAAATTTAACTCAGACCAGTGCTTTTAGTTCTTCCTGCATATATGTTGAAAAGTATTCAGGATTGT
>ENA-UESP01002239-UESP01002239.1-human-gut-metagenome-genome-assembly--contig:-NODE-2239-length-10894-cov-107.142738_pt1 | contig 10894 bp, 11 predicted proteins | sample MGYA00243003_ERZ508004 | MGnify/ENA primary metagenome ERZ508004 (study PRJEB26167, sample SAMN06115443) | human gut metagenome | host: Homo sapiens | place: China:Henan | collected 2015-07-29...
AATAGTTGATTCCCTCAATGTCGTCAAGCAAGAATTAGACATCTCTCAAAAAAATCAAGATGAAGCAATTAAGAATGTGAGTAATGCACAAATATCTGTGTTAAATCATGCGCAGTCGTCAAGTAAATTGTTGGATAATATTAACAAATTGCTTTTAGAACAAGAGAAGCTTTTAGTCACTCAAAGAGAATGTTTAGATATACATTCTAATTCAGCAAGACAGGCTTTAGATGCCCTTTCAGCTAGCACCACCAAAATAGGAGCTTTATGCGATAATATCAAAGCTTCTATATCACATACTCAACAGGATATTGATAGCTTAAAAAAGACAGTGAAAGACAATTCGGTTCGTATGTCTAAAGAAAATAAAATCAATCATTGGCTATTGATACTATTTCTCATTATACTGATAATCATACATTTTGTTTAGAACTCTAAAAATAGAGGTATTCATATTGGGGATTGGAATATGAATACCTCTTGTCATTGGGCTATCTTCTCATCGAAAATCCTCTTTTCTGCTGCTGGTCATAATTTCCTTCCACCATATTGTCAACCTCCCGTCTGGCTTTGATTTGCTCCCGGTTGTCAAATTCACCCTTTTGCCGGGCTGTGAAATACAGGAAATCCCCTGCCGCCTGATGTGATTGTCTGTCATCCCCGAACAGGTTAAGGACACTCTTGATGTCCGACACTTGTTCCGTGTCAAAACGTGGCTTGTAATAATCACGGGCGAAACGGATGACACTGTGTACCGCCTTACGGAAGATGTCGCTCGTTTTGAGCAGCAGGAAACTGAGACAGCCGATGATATGGCTTTGCCATGCAATCCGGTTCTTGAGTCTTGTTGTTTCCTGTGCATGTTCCGTTTCCTTGCGGCTAAGTTCGGACTAATGCTTGCCTTTCAAGTCCATCAGTTCCCGATGATGGTTGTCCTGCATGGTTTGTATTTTACCCTGTAACCGCTCAATGGTTTTCTCGTGCGTGGAAATCTCATTGCGCAAATCCTCTATTTCATTTTTCAGTGCTTTTGATTTCCCGGTAGCCCAGCCGACAGCGGCATTCAGAAGTTCGCTCCCTTTTTCCCTGTTCAGCTTGGAGCGTTTCTCGCTGATAGCCCTGTCAAGGTCTTCGCTTTGCCGTTCCTTTTCATTTGCCTTTTCGATAAGGGCGTTGGTCATAGTTTCCGCTTCCTGCATCTTCTTGTTCGCCATTTCCAATTGGTACTCCCTATACTGCCTTGTAGCGTCAAGACGTTTCATTTCCTCTTTCTGCTTCTCAATGATGAAATCGTTTCGCTCCAAATGTTGCTTACCTGTAACAGCCTTTGACTGCCCACGCTCCATCAGGAGAATGTCGGATGCCAAGCTCTGCATTTCGGTCATATCCTCGTCATTGAGCTTGCGGCTCTTGCTCGTATCATGGTTCATCCAGTCGAACACGATGTGCGCATGATAGTTCGGCTTGAACCATCTTTCACCTACTTTGAAACTCTCCTTGTCCCCGGCTTCGGGCTGTCCGCTTAGCCAATGCCCCTCGTCCTTGTGCAGGAAGATTTGGAGCGGAGTGATGCCCCAGCGTCTTTGGCATTCCTCGCCAAATTTTTGCACATCTGCCAATGTCGTGTCCGGTCGGATGAGCAACACACCCTCACGGATTGGCGAGCATCCTACCACCTTGATGATTTTCCCGTTCTTGCCTTTGCGTTCACGTTCCTTCTCCTGCATGGCACGACCTGTCTTTTCCTTGACCATCCGCTTGATGTAGTCATAGTGCGCTTGCAGGTCGGGGTCGCCGAAGGCGGAGTTTATCCATTGCTCATTATTGGCAGTGAGTTCGGGCACGATGTAAATTTTGGACTTGCCGATATTACGCACGTACTCGGCTATTCTTCGGTTATGAGCTCCACTTGATGTGACTTTGCAGGGCTTGATATGTATGCTGCTTTTTGTAGCCATATTCTCAAAATTTGATTTGGGTTGTTGATTAAACTTATTGCTGTCCGCTCATAACAGCACGGGGTTCTCAGGGGTGAAACGCCCTGAGTGGGTTATTAGGGCAAAGCCTTAATCCCCTCGGGAGAGCCCACAACTACGAAAGCGGAGCGTGTAGTTATAGTGGGCTATATCAATGGCAAGCCATTGTCTTTTACCCACAGCCTACGGCTTCCGCTCTCCTCCGTTATGGAGGGCTCTCGCCGCTGCTGCCGATTGGGGATGCACCGACCAGTACAAGGTCAAAATCATCTATCAGCTTTTGCAGGACGGGATTCTTTTCTATCATCCGCCGGAGGATTCTTTCCGCCTCTACCAAGTGGTCGGCTGTACAATTTATTTTGCTTTCCCGTATCTGGATAACAATCCAGTCGGCTATGTCTATGTGTGCCGCTTTCTGTTCCGGGGTGGCATTCTTCTCAATGATGTCGGACACGACCGTCTTGCAATATCCCATGCTCTCGGCACGCTGTTTCCATTCCGCATATCCGTCCGCATCGGGAAAGAGGAGCACGGTGCGCCCGGTCAGCACACGGAGCTTTTCCTCTCCCAACTGGTTCTTGCCGCCTGTCGCCAGCCATACATAGCCGGGGAAGATGGCAGAGCCGATAACGGCACTCTTTTCGGATTCCACCAAGACCACGACCTTATCGGGATAAGTGCCCAGCAGGTGTTCACCGAACAGGCATTGGGACAGTTGCCATTCCTCTGCCAGCTCATGCCGCCTTTTAAGCAGGCTGTGTATCCAGTCCACTGCCGATGCCTGTCCGTCCTTGACACGGTGTCCGTCATTGGGATTGTACTGCATCACCTTGCCCGTGCGTACCCTGTTTGTGCGGTCTATCTGCCAGAAGATGACAGCCCCGTCACGGGTAGCCCCCAGACGGTACTCTTCCAGCAACCGCTTCAACACTTCCTTTGCCTTGCTGCCGTAATAGGAATCAAGGAGCGATGAAATGAAGCGGAAGAAATTGCTATGCACGCTTTGCGACCTCTCTACATACTTTGGCGGTATGCAGCCTATGGCTGCTTGCCGTGGGTTCTGTACGGACTTCTGTTCCGACTTTTGCCTGTCAAAAGAGAAACCGTTGGCAGTACGGCATTCGGGGTGGTCATGGAAATACTCCTTTGGAGTGTAATGATACCCGCAACTGCTTTCATGGTTGCACCTGCCGACAGACGGGTGTAGGGGCGTACCGCTTTCATCCACATAGTATGTGAAAGAACGCCTGTCCCCGCAGTTCGGACAGGTATGCCGTGTTGCCGTTCCTTTATATTTCTGTAATGTATAATTACCCATTGCGTGCCTCCTCTATTTTTCAATGAAATTATTACCATCCCGTCCTGTCCCATTGTCCCACGTCCTGTGGGTCGGGACAGTGGGACACCTTGGGACACTCTGGAAAATCAGATTCCCGTTTACACCGTTACTGCTCCGATAAACAAGGCGGTTATCCTTCATACAGATATGTACAGGCTGTTTCATTGCTTGTCCTCCTCTCTTTCTTGTCCGGCAAACAACTCCGTCTACCCTGCTTCCTCCGTTGTCCCGCCTGTCCCATATTGTCCCACCGTCCCGTTTCCTACGGGTTGGGACAGCGGGACACTTGGAACGGTTGATTCCTCCACTTTCCTGTTGCGCTGGATTATCCGGCTGACGGTGGATTTTCCGCAATTTACCTGTGAGGCTATTTCCCTGACGGACTTCCCCGACTGGGACAGTTGTAATATTTGGTAGTCCCTCTGGTTGGATTCATTGTCGCCAAGTTTTTTCAGGTGTTCCTTTTCCGTTGAATAGCCCCTGAACACAAATTGCAGGAAAGCGTCCACCTTCTCAATCTCGTAGATGATTACATTGTCCGCATCGTGGGAGAATGTCCCATATCGGACTTTGAGCTGTTTTACATAGCGAAACCCTCCGTCCTGCGCACTCTTCCCGATGGCGAACACGCTGTCAAAGAAATTGTAGAGCCGTTTGCTGCCGGCAAGGTCGTTGGACGTGATGGGACAGTCCAAAGAGCGTTTGGGGGTATGCGCCAGCACAAGGACGGACAACCCGTATTTCTTTTTGAGGTTGTTGAGCTGTATCATCAGCCGTCCTGCCGCATCGCCTTTCTCCATAGCACAGCACAGGTAGGTAAGATTGTCAACGATGAAAATCTTGCACCCGGTTTGCAGAGCAATCTGTTCGATACCTCCCATGATGGCTTCCTCGAAATCGGCTTCCAGCAACGAATTGCAATCAAGCGAAACCCGGTACAGCCTTTCAGGAAAGGTGTAGGGCTTCCCATGCTCGTTGGTATAGCGGAGCTGGAACTGCTTTTCGGACAGTTCAAAGTCCAGATACAGCACATTGTCCGTCCAGGCGATACGGTCGGCTATCTGCACGGCAAGGATGGACTTGCCCACATTGGAATCCGCAAAGAGGCAGGACAGTTCCCCCTCATACCAGAAACTGTCCCACAGCGCACGGGGCGTGGGCAGCAGCGATGCTTCAAGTATCGTCCGGTTTGCGGTCTTGATACTCATTACACCGATGCTGTCCGGCATTCCGTGCTGCACTTGGGTTGCCCTCGTCAGGTCGCCATGTATCAGACTGATATAATTCTTGTCCTCTTCCATGACGTTTACCAATTACGTGGAGCGGGTTTGCGGCGGTGGGAAGAAGATAAGGATTCGCTCAGTTCCTCGTCGGACAGGGGTACGGGATTCTTCCGGGAGGATTCCAGCCATTTGTCCAGCTCGTCCCTGTAAAGGCAATATCGTTTGCCGGGCTTGGTGGCGGGAATGCTTCCCTCCGACAGCTTCATATAGAGCGTGCCTTTGGGAATACCCAAGTATTCCGCCGCCTCTTCCACCGACATGGGGACATGGGTGTCCACCGCCTTTGCGTTGTTCACACTGCGCTGCTCGGTAAGCAGGCTTCTCAGGCTCATCACCTCGTCCCGAAGCTGAGCCACGACCTCCGGGAGGTCGTTGAATGTAATCACTGTTTTTTCCATTTGCGTACTCGCCTCTTTTGTAAGGCTTGGCGCAAAGGACTGGAATGATACAGCCGTGAATACCTCCACGAAAGGTCATTGCAAAATAATTCCCGAATAACGATGCCCAACCGTGAATGACGGGCAAAGTTATTCGGGAAACGGTGTAATACAGACAGTTGTCTGTTGTTGATTACTCGTGGTTATTGGTTATGGGAAGGCTGGTTATACTCTTCTCGTACATAATCTGCCGGATAATGGAAATCCAGTCTACCGTTTTCAGGCTCGTCAATGGGAATCAGTGTCTTTAACGGCTCTACCTTGAAGTTCTTGATGGTCGCTATGTCCGTATCGGCAAACTCCCGTGGGAAAAGGGTGCTGATGAAGCGGGCACGGTTGTCCCCCGTGTAGTACTTCTTGTACATGAAACGCTCAGAGATATTCCACACGAAATGGCGGAGCGGAATGTTTGAAATGTCTTTGGTCAGCCGTCCTTTTATCGGCTTGGGTTTGTAGCTGTGAAGCCGCATCCAGTTGTTGACCTCGCCACAGATGTGGTTCACAATCTCCTTGTCGGCAATACGGGGCATGATGAAATGGATGTATTCCATGACCATAGCGATGCGCTCTTCATTTTCCCGTTGCTCCCTGTCCTCGTAATCGGCACGGTTTTTCTCGTGAAGTTCCGGGGATATGGCAATCTCTGTCGGTTTTATATCCGGAGTTGCCTCTCCGCCTGTCTGCGTTGATGCCGGGGGTACAGGCTCATGTGCATCTTGGGGTTGGTTTTCCTGAACTTCTGTAATTTCGGCAGATGTCTTTTTCTTGCCGAACTTGATTCTGTAGATTTCGTATGTGTCGAAGATGACTGTCTGGAAAGAGAAATAGAACAGCCAGCCTAAAAGGTTGCTGCATACAAAGACTATCAGCCGTACAAAGTTGTCCTGATTGAATTTCTCAGCGACAATCAGTGTCGCTATGGAAGATATTAGGAGGATGGCAAAGCCGACAAATCCTAAAATGATATGTTTGTCTTTTACGGACGGTTCCATGTTGTATTATTCGGTTGTTACTTGTTTCTGTTTTCGCAAATTTAATAGTCTTCTTCCAATTATTACTCATTATACTTGGTTATCGGTTTCTTTTTCAATGTTTTTCACCAAATGTCCGTAATCATACCCGGTTATCATACTTTAAGGATATGTTAAGAAATAGTGCCATCAAAACAGGGGGAGCGGTTAAAGCTCTACGCAATAACCACTCCCCCTGAATATCCCGGATTTTGAACCGCCTTACGCTTCCTTGCGTTTCAGGGTTATCTTGTCCACGACCTCGCACATCTGCTGTGCTGCCATCTTGGAATAAATCTGCGTGGTGGTAATGTTCTTGTGTCCCATATAGGCTTGTATGACAGCCATGTCCGTACCCATTTCCACGTGCAGGCTTCCGAATGAATGCCGGGTGCAGTGAAAGGTTATCTTCTTGGTAATGCCTGCCGCCAAGAGCCAGCGTTTGAGCGGTCCTTGCAGCATCTTGTCCTTGAACCCGTCAAAGATAAGCCCCTCGCACCGTTCTCCGAGCAGTCCGTAGGCTGCATCACTGATGGGGTTGTGTACAATCTGCTTCGTCTTCTGCATACGGGTGGTCACGAACATCTTGCCGTTGGTGTACGGCTGTATCTGCTGCCAAGTGAGCTGCCTGATGTCGCTCTTCCGCAGTCCGGTCAGGCAGGCGAACAGAAAAGCCCTTTTCAAGACCTCTTCTTCGCAAGGGGTTTCGGCAAGCCGTATCAGTTCCTCTTGGCTCAGATGTTCCCTCATGGTGGGGATGCACTCGATGCGGTCTAAGAATCCGTTGGGGTTCTCCTTTATCTTCCTGTCCCGGTAGGCAGTGTGCAGTACCGCACGGAAAGCCGACCAATAGCCTGCCGCAGAATTGATATGCAGCTTTTGGTTGGTGTGTATGGATTGTGGTGCGTTAAGCAGGTATTCCATGAACTTGCAGCACAAGTCCACGTCCACCTCCTCAAAGGTGCATTTGCCGTTTACAAACCGCTCAAAGTGCTTATAGACGTGCTGCTACTTGATATTCTTCTTGTCTGCCAGTTCCTTAAAGTAGGCGAGGAAATCCCCTTTCATCTTGGCTTTGTCAAAGAAGCCGTTGTTCTCGTTAAAGATGGCTTCGTAACGCCGGTTGCGGAGTATCTCCGCCTTTTTCATCATGCGTGCGTTGAAGTCACGCTCCTGCTGGTTGGCAGGTTTGGCGAAAATGTAAATTCCCAGAGCTTCACGTGTTATCACTTTCATAGTGATGTTGTCACGATAGCCGGGATAATAGTCCAGACACAGCGAATACTGTGTCCCGTTCTTAATTTTGCGCTTGCGCAAGGTAACTGTCTTGCATTTACTCATAATGATGTTGTTTTAACTGGTTGTACATTTTCGGAGGTGTCTCCGTGTTCACGGTGGCAAAGGAACAACGTGAAACAACCGTGAATACCTCCACGGCAATCATTTTGAAATAATTTTCCGGTAATGTCGGTTGCTCACGGTTGTTTCTCCCTTTCAGCCATGACACGTTCCACATCGGAGCGCAAAAGCAGGTTCTTAACGCCTACCTTTACCTTTTCGATGTGCTTCACCTTGACGATATGGCTGATGTTGGCGGAGGAAAGCCCGTAAATCTGCCGGACTTGCTCCACGGTGTAGTAGCGTTCATCGTTCACGAGGTCAGTCCTGCGGAGTTCGTCCAGATGGGATTTGGAGTAGTAGGTGCGCCCGTATTCTCTTTTGGTCGGTATCTTGTGGCGGTAGGCGTATGCCCGGAGTGCGCCCGGCTTCATGCTGAACTGCTCTTCCACTTCTTCAGTCAGAAGCCAGTCGGTGATATTGCTTGTATCTACAGCCACGCCGAAGAACTTGTCAACGTGTTTCTTGCTGTAATAGTTCTTTCCTGCGATGCGGCAGATAGGTATGCGGTTGCGTTTGGCGGTGGTATAGAGCCACGACTGCTTGACCTTGAAGAGCGACATCACCTCCTCGCCCGAATAGAAGTCCAGCACTTCATCGGTTTCCTTTTCCCTTTTTTCTCTTTTGGCTGGTAAAGACGATGATACGGATTTTCTCGGTGCGGAAGTGCTGCCGGGCAGGACACGGTGGTAGGGATTGCCCTCCAGCATCCGCTCAATGTCTGCCTTGCGGATGAATGCCATACGGTTGCTGATACGTGAGGCTCTCAGCTTACCGAGGGCTACAAGTTTGTAAACATACTGCCGGGAACAGCCCATGAGCGTGGCTGCTTTGGAAAAGGTGAGATACTCCTGATGCTGTATCTCCATCAGGGGTCGGGCGACTTTGAAGAGGTTGTTCTTCTGTTCCGTTCTGGCTCGTTTGGCTTCCGCCTGACAAGCCTCGCTGCAATATCTCTGCACACCGCTCCGGGTTACAAATGACTTGCCGCAAAAACTGCATTTTCTTGTTGTTTTCATGCTGCTTTATCGTTTACGTGTTCATTCCTTCAATCGTGTATCCCTGAAACGGTGAACGGAGGTAAACGGAAGTCAACCGTTGTCGCCTTTCTGCACGATGTTGCCATTGCTGCATATCGGGACGGGAATTGTCGCCTGTCGTAAATGGTTGTAAACCCTTGTAAACTGTCTGCACGGTGTGACAAAAAACAAGCTCCGCAAATTCTCTACGTCAGAAATACGTCTCAAAAATATGTGGAAATTTGGGAAGCGTCAAAAAGCAGTCGAAAAGTGTTAATTTTTAGAATGTGTTGACAATTAAAGGTTTATACTTGAATATTTCTGATTGTTTTTGGTTGTTCTACGCTTCTAAATACAAAAATTGGAATAGTGGGGCTAGAAAGAGAGGCTGTTTTGAGAGGTGTATCACTTGATGAATATATAGCAATGATAACCGGCAAGATTTCTTCCTCAATGCTACCTGGTTGGCTAAAAACACAGGTGACTAAAAATATAACTCCTGTGACATACTATAGCTATACGGTATTATTAATTCTTGTAAAAAGTGGAAATGCACCAGTTTTTTACAAAGATAAATTATATACTAGAGATGGAGCTAATTGTAAAGAAATAACAGGAGCACAAATTAGTGATGTTTATGATTTATTCAAATAAAATCTTTTGTTATCCATAAATTCTGAGCAAAATCAGAATTATGGATTTATTATTATGAGAGGAAGTTTTCAACTTTTTGCATATCTTTCAAGATGGATTGGTCTAATGCCTTTGCATAGTGTTGTGTCATTCTCGTAGATGAATGCCCCAGCATTTTAGCCACGTTCGGCGGTGGCACGTTGTTAGCCAGTGCGATAACCGATGCGAAACTGTGCCGGGCCGTGTGTGGTCAGGTTCTTTCTGATATTGCACAGGTCAGCGATTTCCTTCAAATAACTGTTCATGCGTTGATTGCATATGACAGGCAGGCAGAGGCTTTTTTTCCGGCATATGGGATGTTCTTCGTATTTTTTGAGGATGGCAAGCGGAACCGGCAGCAGGGGGATGTTGTAGACAGAAGATGCCCGGTGTCTGCGCTCCAGTTTTACACGTCCTTTTCTGATCCACCAGTCACCGTTGTTGTCCTGTACGAGGTTGTCTTTTGTCAGTGTGGACACATCGGCGAAGGCCAGCCCGGTGAAGGCGGCGAAGACAAAGATGTCGCGTACCAGTGCCAGCCGGGGGATGGTGAATTCTTTCTCCATGATGCTTTTCAGTTCCGGATAGGTCAGGAATACGGGATCGGTTTCGTCCTGTGCCATCTTGTATCCGTAGAACGGATCCTTGCGCATCCATTCTTTGGCCAGGGGCATGTTTGTAATACGCTTGAAGCATTTCATATAACGGACAATGGTGTTCCGGCAAAGGCCGGCTTCCGTTTTCAGGAAAAGGTCAAACGTGGCAATAAAATCGGAATTCAATTCATGGAACGTAATGTCTTCTTTCCCGTAAAAGTCAGGAATGGCCTTTTGCTGCTTTTTCATCACGTTGATGTAACGGTTGATGGTTACAGGCGCATAATCTATGTTTACTGCCTTTTTCATTTTTTCTATTTCTTCGTTCATTGTACCGAGCAGGGTACGCATTTCCGTCTCTTTTCCGAATACCCGTTTCAGAAGAAGTTTGGGCGTGATCAGTGCAAGTTCGAGCATCAGTTCCTTGTGCTTCTGCAAAGCCAGGGCACTGAGTTCTGCGATGTAGGCGTTCAGTTCTTTGGCAGTCCTGTCCTTTCCCTTGCTGCATCCTTTGGCGGAATCCCATTGTTTTGGCAGAACGCTCCGCTGTATTCTGGCCTCTTCGTAATGCCCGTCAATGGTTATACGCATAAAAATGGGTGCCTCACCGTTTTTCAGAAGTTTTGTCTTCAGAATGAAAAACAGGATGTTCATTGTTCCTTGTTTCATACTCGTTTCCTTTTAGTTGTTGGACATGTTTTACTTTGTCAACCGGAAAGGGGTGGAAGGGACGTCTTTTCGGTGTTTTTTTTATTTGAAGGATATGAAAACCACCGAATTTTTCCGGAAAAACCATCGGAATAGGAAAAACGGAATTTCCTTTGGAAATTTATATTTCCGGGATACGGCGTTTTTTTCTTTTCGTCCGATCTCTTTTTCACCACATTCAAGCAGGTCTGCAAAAGTACTCTTTAGCGCCTGAAAGATGATTGTGTAAATAGTTGAAAATAAGTGAAGTATAGAGCTGGTGTGGTTTTTTAAAAGAGGGTGTGAAAAACCACCGAATGGGACATTTTTAAATTCTTAAATCGGGTCAACGTAACAATCTGAGGGATTTTATATTTAAGCATATAATTTAGCAAGTCTGTATAAGAAAAAAGCTCTATCTCTTACTCCTCTGAACTGTGCTCTAAATGCTTTGATTTTAGCATTGAATGACTCTGC
>ENA-UESP01002249-UESP01002249.1-human-gut-metagenome-genome-assembly--contig:-NODE-2249-length-10859-cov-4.034038_pt1 | contig 10859 bp, 7 predicted proteins | sample MGYA00243003_ERZ508004 | MGnify/ENA primary metagenome ERZ508004 (study PRJEB26167, sample SAMN06115443) | human gut metagenome | host: Homo sapiens | place: China:Henan | collected 2015-07-29 | study...
GGCAAATTCCCGATCCAGCCCGCAAAGACCCGAAAACCGGCGCCGGCTTGTAAACCTCCATGTAAACCGAGTCGTTATGCGAGGTTGTAACATCATAAATATCAATATATAACTTAACATGTATTTTGTTCTTAACCGGAACAATGTTAGCCGGTGTCGGTTGTAAAGACTACGACGACGACATCGACAAACTCAACAACCGCCTCGACGAGTTGACCACTGGTAAAATCGCGACTTTGGAGTCGCAGCTCAGTTCGTTGCAGACATCTGTCGATAACCTGAAGAGTGCCGACGAAGCTCTCGGTAAACGGATCGACGAACTAAAGAGTGATGCAGATGCCAATGCCAAGGACATCGAGGCTTTGGAGAAGGCACAGGAACAACTCCAGAAGGACATCGAAGCTATCGAAAAAGACCTTTCGGACAATTATGTTACGAAAAGCTATCTGAACACGACGCTTTCTTCGTATGCGACTACCAAATACGTGGGTGACGCCGTAGCGGCCGTAACGCAGAACCTTGGCAAATTTACGACGGAGAAGGCTATTCAGGATGCCATCAATGCAGCAAAAGACGCAGCTATAAAGGCTGCCGGCGACGCCTGCAAGGATGCATTCCAGACTTCGTTCGATGCTGCCGTCGCTTCGGCCAACCTCGTGAACGAGACCAAGCTGACCAAGGCGATCAACGATTACGATGTAAAAATCAAGCAATATCTTGAAGATGCCGTAACGAAAGAGGACGGTTTCATCAACAAGGCTATTGCTCAGGCTGTAAGTGACGCTGTCGCAGACCTGCAAGCCATGATTTCAGGCCGTCTGACCAGCGTGCTGCTGATTCCCGACCTTTATGTCGGCGGCATCGAGACCATCGAGTTGAAATCGTTGTCGTATGAAGCTTGGAAAGTCACCTCGACCGCATCGGCCGAGACCGTGGCACAAGGTTCGACGACTTCTACGACCGCAGCTTCGGCTACTTCGGTACGCTACAACGTAAGCCCCTCGGTCGTTACGAAAGAGGATGTCAAAGAGCCGAGCTTCGTATTCGAAAAGGCTGAGGTTCGCACGCGTGCCGCTGTCAGCGAACAACTGCTGAGCGTCGCTTCATGGGATATCGCTGGCGGCGTGCTGACCGTAGACGTGAAGAAGACTGCAGGCACCGCTCTTACGCTGGATGCTAACCATGTTTACACGGCTGCTCTGAAAGTACCCCTCGCAGACAAATACCTCGGCGAAGGCGAAGTAGGCACTGCTGTATATTCGGATTATGTCGCGCTGACCGAAACGGCCATCGAACCGAAAATCGCAGCTCTGATCGACCTGAACTCTGGTAAAGCGACAGATGGCAAGTTCGAGTGCGACGAAACTGCAACCCACTATCATTTCTCGGCTAAATACGAGGATGCACAGGCTGCCGATCCTTCGTTCACCGAAGCATACAACAAACCGATCGACCTGCTGTCGATGGTTACCGGCTGCTATATCGATAACGACGAAGCCAAGGAAATCACCAAAGAGACACTGAAAGCCGCCGGCCTTGAGTTCCGTTTCGCACTGCCGACCAAGCCTTATACGGTAGGTGACAACGATACCGACCAGCAGAAATTCGCCAGCGTAGCCAATACGGACGGCGCATGGACGCTGACCTCGAAACTGCCCGACGGAACGACCAACAACCAAGCAGCCATCGACAAGACGCCGATCGTTCGCGTCGAGCTGGTTGACGTAAACAACAAGAACGCCGTCGTCGATGTCCGTTATTTCAAGGTGCAGTGGCTGAGGGAGAAGATCGCTCCGGTTGATCTGGAGATTCTCAAGACGTTCAACTACACGCTGACTTGCAACGCTTTCACCGGTTCGTTCACTTGGGAAGAGATGGTTACCAAGGTGCTCGGCAAGCTCGGTGAGAATGGTCTGTCGCAGGCTGAGTTCATCGCAACCTATGCCGCACCCGAAATTACCGCAACCGACCATACCGTGGGTACAGTGGCTCAGGCTGCTGCCGATGGTGTCGAGCTGGTTTACAATTTCGATGCCGCCGCTGCCGAGTCTGCTGCCGCCTTCACATGGACGCTGTCGCCTGAGCAGATCGGCAATGTGATCGCAGACCTGATCGCCGGCAAGGAAGTGAAGAAGGTTGTCAATGTGACGATTCCCGCACAGAACGCATATCAGGGCAAACTCACTTTCTCGTTCGTTGTGAACATTAAGAAGCCGACCCTGCCTTCGATCTACGGTTACGACTCCTCGTTCTGGCACTCGGATTACACGCTGGCATATGTTTATCCCATCCAGTACAATACGCCCGGTGCATATGCGACCTGCGCATACCGTTATGAACTCGACCGTCTGTTCTCCGACAGCAAACCTGTCAAAGATATGCTTCCCTGCGGCAAATGGGATATCCAGTTCGCCAAGAAACAGCCTGCTACGGGTTACGCTCCCGCACTGACTGGCAACACCGAACCTGCCGGCGAAACCGACAAGACGGGTTACACGCTGAAAAAGGGCGCTTTGGATGCCGTTCAGCTCAACTACAACGGTATGGGTGACAACTGGTACGCTCCGGAAACCACGAACACGGGCGCCGTAAACGCTGCTGCCGCTGCTGACATCACCGTACAGGTACTCAACAACGAAGCCGGCATCGGTATCCTGAAACAGCAGGCTACGCTCAAGGTTTGGGCTGCAATCAATCCCTACAACCACATTGAACTGACCGACTTCAATGTCTACTTCGTCGAACCTCTTAAGATCAACACCGAGCTGACCAATGCATACTTCGTAGACCAGATTATCAGCGGGTCCGAGGTTGACTGTTCGAAAGCCTTCACGATGACCGACTTCAAGGACTACATCGTGGCTGAGGTGACGACCGGTACGGGCGAGAAGGAGAAATATGCTGCCGAACTCTATGCCTACTATGCAGTGAATGCTCCCGCATGGGACCTTGCAAATGCCAAGACCAACCTGAAGAAGGATGCCAACGGCAACTACGTAGTGGATGAAGCGATCACCGCAGAGACTGCCAAGATCAAGGCTGCAGACCGTTTCGGTGTGAACTGCATCACTAAGAATGGCTCGAAGCTCGTCTTCAAGAATATCAACGGCGTGAAGGTCGAGAAGACCGTCAAGCTCTTCATTCCGGTTACCGTCAGCCACAAGTGGGGTACGATGACCGCCAACGTGACGATCGAGCTGCACCCCGAAGAGCCTGCTAACTAATCCCCCTTTCCCGCTATTCCGGCGCCGTCCTTCGGGGCGGTGCCGGGAACGCGGGAAATCAAATCCCCAAAGCAGGAACAGCACATCCCAAAGTTTTTTTGGTTAACAACAACTCCCATTTCAAGTAACATTCCTGCTTGCGGCAGACCGAAGAGGCGCGGTCTGCCGCTTTTTTTATCCGGAATCTCCGCAATATTCTTCCGTCTCTCCGGCACACTGCGGCCGCCGGCACGGACTCCGCCGCCGGCCGGGCCGTCTGTCCGGCCAATCGCCGTTTCGAAATCCGCCCCGCAATACGTCTGGGAGGTCCGCAGACGGCGGTTATCCGGCTGTCGGCCCCCGTCCGACAACGGCTTCGCGCCCGACGGCATCCGGCGGCGTGCATCTCAAAAATTTGATTTTGAACCGATGTTGTATTATCTTTGCATGCGGACGCATAATAAATTCGGGAACCATGAAAAGATACATAGCAACACTCTTGCTCCTTGCCGCCTGCGCTTCGGTGCAGGCCCGCGAGGTATTTCCGCTCAACGAAGGATGGCGTTTCTTCTTCAAGTCGGAGAACAGCAGCGACAACGCCCGGCACGTAACCCTGCCCCACACATGGAATACCGACACGGGAGCCTGCGGTTATTTCCTCGAAACGACAGCCAATTATCAGAACGACATGTACGTACCCGCCGAATGGGCATCGAAACGGTTGTTCGTGAAGTTCTACGGCGTGCAGAACGTCGCCGACCTCTTCGTGAACGGCTATCATGTCGGCGCACACCGCGGCGGGTCCACGGCCTTCACCTTCGAAATCACCGACAAGATACGCTTCGGCGAGGACAATGCGCTGCTGGTCGTGGTGAGCAACAACAGCCGCGACGACGTGCTCCCCGCTTCGACCGACATGAATCTTTACGGCGGCATCTACCGCGAAGCGGAGCTGATCCTGACCGGAAAGACGGCCGTTTCACCGCTCCACCTCGGTTCGGAGGGCGTACTCGTGCGCCAGAATTCGGTCACCAGCGCGCTGGTCGAAGGCGAGGCGGAGATATATCTCACCTCGGCGGGCGAAAGCACCTGCATGCTGACGCTCGACATCACGGCCCCGGACGGACGCAAAGTCTTCACCAAACGGCAGAAAACCCGTCTCGACGGCAGACCCGTCGTCATCCCCTTCTCGATCGCCGATCCGCAGTTGTGGAGCCCCTCCTCTCCGGCGCTCTACCGGGTAACGGCCAGCATCGGCGAAGAGACCGTAACGGACAGCGTGACGGTACGCACGGGTTTCCGGAACATTCAGGTAACCACGGCGGGCGGCCTTACGATCAACGGCGAGCGCATTCCGGTTCATGGCGTGACGCTCTACCACGACAACGCCATTTCGGGCGGCGCGGTTCTGGCGCAGGATTACGACGCCGACCTGCAGCAGATCCGCGATCTGGGAGCCAACGCCCTGCGTTCGGCCGTCATGCCCCACGCGCAGTATCTCTACGACCGCTGCGACGAGCAGGGCCTGCTGGTCTGGGTAGACTCTCCGCTGCACCGCTCCTCGTTTCTGGGAGACGTGGCCTACTTCGCCACGCCGCAGTTCGAGCAGAACGGCATACAGCAGCTGCAGGAGATCATCGCCCAGAACTACAACCACCCTTCGGTGGTGATGTGGGGCATCTTCTCGCGGCTCTGGATGCGCGGCGACGACGTGACGCCCTACCTGCGCCGGCTCAACGACACGGCGCACGCAATGGACCGTTCGCGTCCGACGGTGGCGTGCAGCGACCAGAACGGTGGCCTCAACTTTATCACCGACCTGATCGTCTGGCGGCAGGACGTCGGCTGGCGCAAAGGCTCGACCGACGACGTGGCCGTATGGCGCAACCAGCTGCAGAAGAACTGGTCCAACCTCCGTTCGGGCGTATGTTACGGAGGCAGCGGCTTCATCGGCCACAAGAGCTACACGGCGCAGACCGCACCCCGCTCGAACTGGATGCCCGAAGAGCGCCAGACGCGCTTCCACGAGGAATACGTGAAGAACCTGCAGAACGATTCGCTCTTCTGGGGTACGTGGATCAACAACATGTTCGATTACGGTTCGGCGCGCCGTCCCTACGGCATCAACGGCGAGGGGCTGGTGACGATCGACCGCCGCGAGCGCAAGGACGCATACTACTTATACAGGGCTTTGTGGAACGAACGGAAGCCGACGCTGCATATCGTCGACAAGCGGCGCAGCCTGCGCGACCGCAACCGGCAGGCGTTCAGCGTCTATTCGTCGGTCGGAGCGCCTACGCTGTTCGTGGGCGCAGACACCGTGGCAATGACCCAATACGCCGCCTGCCAGTACCGTTCCGACTCGGTGGAAATACAGGGTATCGTGCAGGTGAAAGCAGTGGCCGGGGAGCAGTGCGACAGCGTAACGCTCAGAGTCGGCAACGTGCTAAAACCGAAGCGGCAGCCGGTCCCTCGGCGAACAGCAGGTCCGCAACAGACAAATTAGGCTGGAAAGGCATGCGGTCGGAAAAGACCTGCACATAGGTTTCGGCGATAAACGCCGGACCCTCTTTTTTGCGCTTGGGACGCAGGTCGAGGTCCCCGGCGGCGGCATCGACATAGCTCTCGGAAAAGTCCGGCATCGGGACATGCGTCAGCGAACAGAGCAGTTCGAGCAGTCCGCGGTTGTAATCGGCCAGAAATCCGTACTCCCGGCGGTAGAAAGGCTCGAAATATTCGGCGTAGAAATCAAAATAGGGCGATCCCTTGTACGAAGCGACCAGCGCGCCCCAATGCTGATGCTGCCAGCGTTTCGAATAGTCGATCCGCACATCGCGCACCGGCTGGCGGGGCCGGTTGGCATTGCGCACATGCACCGTCAGCTCCATCACGCCGTCGGTGGCGAGGATGCGGGCGCGGTTGCGCTCCGAACGCTTCACGAAGTGTTCGCCCAGATCGACGACGCACCCTCCGCGCAGCAGGTGCGCGAAGTACTCGACCGAGGGGAGGTATGCCAAGGGCAGAACGGTCATGGCTCCACCCAGTCGCCGTTGTCCCGGATCAGTTCGACGAGCCGGTCGAGCGCCTCCTCCTGCGGTATGTTGCGCTCGACGACCGTACGGCCCTTGTAGAGCGTGATGCGCCCCGGAGCAGCGCCCACGTAGCCGTAATCGGCGTCGGCCATCTCGCCGGGACCGTTCACGATACAGCCCATGACGCCGATCTTGAGGTTTTTCAGATGCGACGTGCGCGACTTGACGGCGGCGAGGGTCTTCTCGATGTCGTAAAGCGTGCGGCCGCAGCTCGGACAGGCGATATATTCGGTGTGCGAGAAGCGCACGCGCGCCGCCTGCAGGATCATCAGCTCGATATTGCGGATCTCTTCCTCCGCGAAGCCCGGCGCGTCGATCCAGATGCCGTCGGCCAGCCCGTCGAGAAACAGCACGCCCAGATCGGCGGCGGCCTTGACAGCTAGCGTCTCCGGCGAAGTCTCCCCGTAACGGCGTTTGACCACGACGGGCCGGGGCGTGTCGAGGTTCAGGATCGCAGCCCGCAGTTCGGCCGTCGGATTCTCCGACACGGCTTCGATCACGCAAAAGCCCTCCAGCGGCTCGGTGTGGACGACCGGCACCGCGACGTTCGTACGGCGGCGGTATTCGGTCGGCGAATAGCGTTCGGGATGCAGTACGGGGAATTTGCCCGGCCGCCGGGCGAAATGCTTCACCAGCAGTTCGGCGACGGGGATTTCGTTTTCGGGCGCTTCGGTCAGCGAAACGCGGATCGTATCGCCGATGCCGTCGGCCATCAGCGCCCCGATGCCCACGGCGCTCTTGATGCGCCCCTCGATGCCGTTTCCGGCCTCGGTAACGCCCAGATGAATCGGATAGTGCATATCTTCGGCGTCCATCGCTTCGACCAAGAGACGATAGGCGGCGACCATGACCCGCGTATTGCTCGACTTCATCGACACGACGACCTGATCGAACCCCTGCGCCTTGCAGACCCGCAGAAACTCCATCGCCGAGACGACCATGCCCTGCGGCGTATCGCCCCAGCGGTCGAAAACGCGCTTCGAGAGCGACCCGTGATTGACACCGATGCGCAGTGCGACGCCCCGCTCGCGGCATTGGGCGATCAGCGCCTCCAGCTCGCCGTGATCCGTACGGTAATTGCCCGGATTGATGCGCACCTTGTCGACATATTTCGCGGCGATGGCGGCGACCTCCGGCACGAAGTGGATGTCGGCGACGATCGCCGTGTCGAAACCGTCCTCACGCACTCTCCGTACAATGTTTGCGAGGTTCTCGCCCTCGCGGCGGCCCTGCGCCGTGAGACGCACGATCCCGCCTCCGGCACGGTCGATCCGCTCGATCTGGGCCGCGCAGGCTTCGGTATCGTTGGTGTCGGTATTGGTCATCGACTGTACGGCGACAGGATGCCCGCCGCCGATCACGACCCGCCCGATGCGCACTTCGCCGCTCGGACGGCGGCTGTATTCCGAAAGATTCATAATCGTTCACGCTTGCAACGCAGCGGACCGCACCGTCCCGTCGCAGCGCCGGATTGCTCCGAATACTGCCGGGACACGGCCTGTCCGTGCGAAAATATCTTTGACAAAGACAGTGCAAGTCGAGCGCAGAGCCGAAAATCGGCTATGCCGAGACGCCGCCTGTCTAAGCCGGAGTTTATCTTCGGCAAAGATAATGAAAACCGCGTGCAAATCAAGCCCGTCCGGAGCCGGCGGAGCGCCTTTTGCCGCGGGAGGGAAGCGCCGCGCGTTCCGGCAGATCGAATGACGTGCGGGATCCTTTGGCATATAACTTGCTGATCGGGGGTTTGAACATCAACTGCTTGTGCTCCAAAAACAAAACATATCGGACAAATTTAAAACCAAATCAATTCAGCTTATGAAAACATTTCGACTTTTGATTGTGGCTCTGCTGCTTGCGTCTTCCGCTTCGGCCCAGCGACACATGCGCGACGGCCGCAACGGAGAGTATTCGCCCACGGTCTATCTCATCTCCGTGCACGAAGTGGACACGGTTTACAACTGCGGCGGCTGCGGCAGCCGTCAGGCCGCGGCGCTCAACCGGCTGGCGATGGACAACGCCACGCAGGACTACATCGAGACCCACCGTCCGGGCTTCCAGCAGGTCGAGAAACCGCAGTTCGTCTTCGCCACGAAGAACAACCGTTTCTCCTTCTCGCTGGGCGGTTTCGTCAGCCTCCGCGCCGGGTATGACTTCGACGGCATCGTCGACAACATCGACTTCGTGACCTACGACATTCCCGTTCACGGCAATTACGATACCAGGCAGAAGCTGATGATGGACGCTTCGACCTCGCGTCTGTTTATGAAGGCCATCACCAACACCCGTGCGCTGGGCCGCGTGGTCGTTTACATGGACGCCGACTTCCGCGGCGGCGCGGAGGGCAGCTATACGCCCCGCCTGCGCTCGGCTTACGTGTCGTTCAAGGGGCTGACCCTCGGACGCGACGTGACGACGTTCTGCGACCTGCAGGCCGCGCCCACGACCATCGACTTTCAGGGACCGAACGCCTACAACTTCAATTTCGCCACGATGATCCGCTATGAGGTTTCGTTCGCCCGCCGGCACATGACCTTCGGCGTTGCGGCCGAAATGCCCAATGTGAGTGCGACCTACGGCGAAAACTTCAAGCCGATGCACCAGCGCGTGCCCGACTTCCCGATGTATCTGCAGTATGCGTGGGGCGACGACCGCAGCAGCCATATCCGCGCGTCGGGCGTCATCCGCAACCCCTACATGCACAAGGTTTCGAAGAATTCGACCACCTCGCTGCTCGGCTGGGGCGTGCAGTTCAGCGGTACGATCAAGTGCTGCGACTGGTTCCGGCTCTTCATGAACGGCGTTTACGGCGAGGGCATCACCCCCTATATTCAGGACCTGACGGGTTCGGGACTCGACTTCACGCCCAATCCCGAAGATCCGTCGCTCGTGCGCATGATGCCGATGTGGGGCTGGCAGGCCGCCGGGCAGATCAACATCACGCCGCGCCTGTTCGTTTCGGGCGGCTATTCGACCGTCCGCGTGCAGCGCAGCCACGGCTATTACACCGACGACCAGTACAAGCAGGGGCAGTATATCTTCGGCAACATCTTCTATTCGCTCACGCCGCGCTGCAAGGTGGCCGGCGAGTACCTCTACGGTTCGCGCAAGGACATGAACAGCATGAAGAACCACGCCAACCGCGTGAACGTGATGGTGCAGTACAGCTTCTGACGGCCTTGTCGGCGTCATTTATTCGGGCGGTCCGGTGCGGGCCGCTCTTTTTTTTCGTATATTTGCTTTCAAACTGTTGCTGAATCATGATGGAATTTCTGACGGAATACAACCTTACGGGGCTGGTGATCGGCGTCGCTACGTTTCTGATCATCGGTCTGTTCCACCCCTTCGTAATCAAGGGCGAATATTACTTCGGCGTACGCTGCTGGTGGTTTTTCCTGCTGATGGGCGTCGCGGCGATCGCGGCGTCGGTCGCCGTGCGGCATATCCTCTGGTCCACCCTGCTGGCCGTCTGGGGCGCGTCGTCGCTCTGGTCGATCGGCGAGCTGTTCGAGCAGCGCGGACGTGTGGCGAAGGGATGGTTCCCGGCCAATCCGAACCGGAAGAAGAAATAATCCGGCCGTTGCGCCTGCCTGCCGCCGGGCCGGTCCTGAACGGCAGTCGGCGCGACGCGGCGGATCGCCTGCGGGCAGAGAGTCGCTGTCCGGCGCGGAATGGAGCGGGCTGCGGCCGCGATTTTCGGCTGTGTAAGGCGGACAGCGTCTTACTCCTGCGGCTGCGTGGGCGGAATGTTTGCCGGCGGAGTCTGGGGCGTGTGATTGGTCTGGAGAATGACGATGATGACCGCCGTGACGACCAGAATCAGTCCGGCCGCGGAGTCGAGGTCGAAGCGTTCGCCGAAATGGACGACACCGACCAGTACGGCCGTCAGGGGTTCCATCGAGCCGAGGATCGAAGTCATCGTCGAGCCGATATGCTTGATCGCCAGCACCAGCGTCAGGTTGGAGAGCACCGTCGGGAGCAGGGCCAGCAACAGCAGGTTGCGCCAGATGTGCCATGTGTGGACTACCGCGATGCCGGACGTCGAGAGAGCGTAGACCAGAAACACCGCGGCGGAGAAGGTCAGCACGTAGAACGCCACGATCAGCGGGTCGAGCCGTCCGGCGCGGCTCTTCATCACCCCGATGATATACACCGCATAGGTGAATACGGTCGTCCCGGCATAAATCAGGCCGCGTCCCGGATCGTTGTTTCCCGCGTCGCCCCACGCCAGCAGCGCCACGCCGACGAGCGAAATGAAGACCGCGATGACGATCCACACCGAACTGCGTTCGCGGAAAAAGAGCGTCATGACGATGGTCACCACCAGCGGATAGAGAAAATTGACGGTGGTGGCCACGCCGCTCGGTATGTAATCGTACGAGCGCAGCAGTCCCAGCGACGTGGCGGCGTACATCAGGCTCAGGCCGGCCAGCACGCCGAAGTCGCGCCGCGAGATGCGGAAGTTGCGTTTCAGCAGCAACGCCACCGCCGCCATGATGGCCGCCGAGAGCAGCATGCGGTAGAAGAGAATCGTCGGCGAGGCCATGCCCGCATGAAGCAGCGGGAT
>ENA-UESP01002252-UESP01002252.1-human-gut-metagenome-genome-assembly--contig:-NODE-2252-length-10846-cov-3.391216_pt1 | contig 10846 bp, 6 predicted proteins | sample MGYA00243003_ERZ508004 | MGnify/ENA primary metagenome ERZ508004 (study PRJEB26167, sample SAMN06115443) | human gut metagenome | host: Homo sapiens | place: China:Henan | collected 2015-07-29 | study...
GATCTCGGCGGTGATCGCCTTGCCCGAGGGCGAAAAACTGAAACTGCCCGTGTCGGCCAGCTGTGCGAGCAGCGCCGCGGCCTCCTCGCGCGACATGGTCCGCCCCGCACCCTTGGCGCCGGAGCGGGCCATCACGCCGGCGATCTTCTCGCGCCGCACATCGGAGAGCGACACCGGAGTCGCAAAGGCCTGCAACAGGTCGAACAGCAGCCGGTCCACGGCGTCGGCGGGCATGTCGGCGGGCGTGCCCCTCACTTCGACGGTCCCTTCGCCGCAGAAGTCGATGTCGAAGCCCAGGGCAGCGAACTCCACGGCATTCTCCTCCAGCAGGGCGTATTCGTCGCCCGAAAGGACCAGCCGTTCGGGGAACAGCAACTGCTGGCTCACCGACGAGCCGTTGCCCAGCATCCGGAGGTAATCCTCGTAAAGAATCCGCTCGCGGGCGCGCCGCACGTCGACCACTACGAAGCGGCCGCCCAGCAGAGCGGCGACATAACCGCCCGGCAGCGGCAGCGCATCGGTGAATTCCGGACGCTGCGGCATGTCGAACCGCTGCTGTTCGGGAGCGGCCGACGAAGGGATGAAATCCAGGGCGCTGTCGTCGAATCCGCCGCCCGAAGGGGTGATCTCGAAACCGCCGCCCGACTCGAACTCCTCAAACTCCCCGGCGTCCGCACCCGGCAGGGCGAATCCGCCCGCCGCGGCCTGCGGGAACGACGGCGCGGCGCTCCGGACTCCGCCCGTGCGCAATCCTCCGACCGCGCTGTCCGACACGACCCCGCCGTCGCGGTACGGCACGTCGAAGCCCGTGAAATCAACGTTCGGATCGGGCGCCGAAGGGTCGATATACTCCTCGCGGAAAGGGTTGTAGTCGCTGTTCGACATGGCCAGCGGCTCGCTGTACACGGCTCCTTTCTGCAAAACGGGAATCTCCACCGGGCTGTCCCGGTCGAAATCCATCAGCGGCACGGCGCCCGTTTTGGCCAGCGTCTCGCGCACGGCGGCGTTGACGATCTGCCACACGGCCTCCTCGTCGGCGAACTTGACCTCGGTTTTCTGCGGGTGCACGTTGACGTCGATACGCCCGGGATCGAGCGTCAGGTAGAGGAAATAGGAGGGCTGGCAGCTCTCGGGAATCAGCTTCTCGTAGGCTTTCAGAATGGCGCTCGTCAGATAGGTGCTCTTGAAAAAGCGCCCGTTGACAAAAAGGTATTGCTCCGTGTTGCGTTTCTTGGCGGCAGCCGGACGGCCGATATATCCCTCGATGCAGGCGATCGAAGTGTCGGCCTCGACCTCCAGCAGGTTCTGCTTGATGTGACGCCCCACCACGTCGACGATGCGTCCCGCCAGCGACCCGGCCTGCAACGTATAGACCGGAGCGTCGTTGGCGTAGAGTTCGAAGGCGATCTGCGGGTTACAGAGCGCGATGCGCTGGAACTCGGCCTTGATCTGCGACGCCGAGGTGGTGCTCTTGTCCAGAAAACGGCGGCGCGCCGGGACGTTGTAGAAAAGGTTGCGCACGAAGAACTGCGAACCCACGGGACACATCACCGGGTTCTGCGCCGCGAACTGCCCGCCGTTGATCTCGGTCTGCGTACCCACCTCGTCGCCGGCCTGCCGGGTGCGCAGTTCGACCTGCGACACGGCGGCGATCGAAGCCAGAGCCTCGCCGCGGAATCCGAACGTGTGCAGGGCGTAAATATCCTCCACGGCCCCGATCTTGCTCGTGGCGTGGCGGTCGAAGGCCATGCGCGCGTCGATGGGCGACATGCCGCAGCCGTCGTCGACGATCTGGATCAGGTCCTTGCCGCCGTCGCGGAAGTTGACCTTCACCGAAGTCGCCCCGGCGTCGATGGCGTTCTCCATCATCTCCTTCACCACCGAGGCGGGCCGGTTGACGACCTCGCCCGCGGCGATCTGGTTGGCAACGACCTCGGGTAATAATCTGATCTTGTCTGCCATTTACTCCTCGTAATCGTTGGGAACGACCCTAATAGGCGCATAGGGATTGAACTCCTCCTCCCCGACCTGCTGCGTTTCGGTCGCGGGTGCGGTCCGCGCGCGCAGGAACACATCGGCCAGCTTCGGGTAGAGCAGGTAGATGAAAAGCAGCACCAGCACGGCCCCCGCGGCCATCTTCAGCACACGGATACGCCCCCGCTCCTCCTCGTTCGAACGCCGCGCATCCCGGGCTTCGCGCTGGGTGCGGATGTACTGTCCGGGCTGGTATTCGCGGTCGGCATCCTCGGCGCGCTCGCCGCGCAACTCGGCACGGCGCTGTTCACGGGCCTCCTTCTCGGGGTCGTAATAACGCGGGATGTAATTGAATTTGTTCGGGTGCCGTTTGAAAGGGGTAAAGCCTAACATGGTCGTTCTATTTTTTGTAAAGATACGAATATCTTCGCAATTTTATTGCATGACTCTCTTTATTGTGGTTGCATTGCGACAAGCCCCCGCCTCAGGCGGGGGTTTAGGGGTGGGTCAGATTTGCAAACGCGGCATTCCGCCGCCAATTACAAGCCGGAATCAATGTACGAACGATTAATAATTCATCCCGGATTATTACCTGAAGAAGCTTTTCATCCGTTCGAAAATATTCTGGTTCTTGACCGACTCCGCCTTCTGGAAAGAGGGCTGCGCGGCCAACTGCTCGACGAGTTTTCGCTCCTCAGCCGAGAGTTTCGACGGAACGGTGATGTCCACCACCACCAGTTCGTCGCCGCGACCGTAGCCGTTCACGTCGGGCAGTCCCTTGCCGCCCAGGCGCAGCACCTTGCCGGCATGCGTTCCCGGGGCGATCTTGATCTTGGCGCGCCCGTCCACCGTCGGAACCTCGACCGTACCGCCCAACAGGGCCGTCGTCACGGTGATGTTCAGGTTGTGGATCAGATCGTTGCCGTCACGCACCAGTTCGGGGTTGCGCTCCTCCTCGATCACCACCTGCAGGTCGCCGTTCACGCCGCCCTGACGCGCGGCGTTGCCCTTGCCCGTGACGGTGAGGACCATACCCTCGCCCACGCCGGCCGGGATCTTGATCTCCACGACCTCCTGCCCGCGCAGCGTGCCTTCGCCCTTGCACTTGTCGCACGACGCGGTGATCACCTTGCCCGTGCCGCCGCACGTGGGGCACACGCCCTGCGTCTGCATCCGGCCGAAGAAGGTGTTCTCCACCCGCGTCACATAGCCCGTGCCGTTGCAGGTCGAACAGGTCGAATAGGAATTGGCGTCCCTGGCTCCCGAGCCGCCGCACTTGTCGCAGGCGACGGTCTTGTTGATCTTGAGTTTCTTCGTAACTCCGTTGGCGATCTCGGCCAGCGTCAGACGGACCCGCACGCGGATGTCCGAGCCGCGGTTCACGCGCCGTCCCCCGCCGCCGTTCGACGAGCGGAATCCGCCCCCGAAATGGCCGCCGAAAATGTCGCCGAACTGCGAGAAGATGTCCTCCATCGAGAACCCTCCGCCGCCGAAGCCGCCGAAGCCGCCGGCCCCGCCGCCTGCCGCGCCGCTCATTCCGGCATGGCCGAACTGGTCGTAACGGGCGCGCTTGTCGGGGTTCGACAGCACGTCGTAGGCCTCTGCGGCCTCCTTGAATTTCTCCTCGGCCTCCTTGTCCCCAGGGTTTTTGTCGGGGTGGAACTGGATGGCCGCTTTGCGGTAGGCCTTCTTTATTTCGTCTGCGTTAGCGTTCTTCGCAACGCCCAGCACTTCGTAGTAATCCCTTTTTTCTGCCATGGTCTTACTCTCCTACAACTACTTTTGCGAAGCGCAGCACCTTCTCGCCCAGCATGTAACCCGTCTGAACGACGTCGATGACCTTGCCCTTCTTCTCGTCGCCGGCGGCGAACCGGGCAACGGCCTCCGAAAAATCGGCGTCGAACTCCTTGTCCAGCACCTCGATCTCGGTCACGCCCTTGCGGCGGAGCGCCTCGGTAAATTTCTGTGAAATGAGCGTCACACCCGCCCGCAGCGCCTCCAGATCGTCGCTCTTCTGCATGGCGTCCACGGCGCGCTGCACGTCGTCGCGCACAGGCAGCATCTCCAGCAGCACGTCGCGGCCCCCGGTCTGCACCAGGTCCATCTTCTCCTTGAGCGTGCGCTTGCGGTAGTTGTCGAACTCGGCTTGCAGGCGGACGTACTTGTCCTGCCACTGGGCCACGGCCTCTTCGAGCGCCTTGGCTGCGTCGGCTTCGGCAGCGGGTTCACCGTCTGCCAATGTGTCAGTCGCCTCGTCGGTTTCATCTGACACATTGGCACAAGGCTCCCCGTCGCACGACGGATAGCCATCGCCGGGGGCGAACCCTTCGTCGCCGCTAACAGCCTCATTATAAACTTTTTCTTTTTTCATATCTTGTGATTTTTCAGTTTTCCTCCCCTTATTCGAACAAATTGCATACCAACCCGGCCAAGAGGCGGTCTTCAAGGGCAATGCCTGCATGCCGGGCATCGAACCGGCCTGCGCGCTACCGCCCAAAAGCCGCTTCGCGGCAAGGCGGCGCTTATCCGATGATGAAAATGGCCGGGCGCCTGTTCATTTCGGGCAGCTGGCGGCGGCGCCACTCCCCGGCCGTATGGGTCTCGATCCGCTCGTCCGGAGCCGTGAGGTCCACGGCGACGGTCAGGCGCGTCTGGTCTCCGAGCGTCTGCACCAACTGCTCCATCAGCTTCACGTTGCGGTACGGAGCTTCGATGAAAAGCTGCGACTGCCCCTCCGACAGCGCACGGCGTTCGAAGAAACGGATGGCCCGGGTCCGTTCGGGCGGCTTCACAGGCAGGTAGCCGTTGAAAGCGAACGACTGTCCGTTGAGTCCCGAGGCCATCACCGCCAAAATGATCGACGACGGGCCGACGAGCGGCACGACGCGGATGCCGCGGCGGTGGCACGCCCCGACGACCGGCGCCCCGGGATCCGCCACGCCCGGCACTCCCGCCTCGGAGATCACCCCCGCCGAGCGGCCTTCGAGCAGCGGCGCGATCAGCTCCTCGATTTCGCGGCCGGCCGCGGTGTGCTCGTTCAGTTCGCGGAATTCCAGTTCGCCGATGGACCGCGCGATGCCGGCTTTCGACAGGAAACGCCGCGCCGTGCGGGTGTTCTCGACGATGAAGTAGTCCAGCGCATCCATCACGGCCCGGTTGGCCGCAGGCAGCACGTCCCACGGCGCCGTTTCGTCCGAAATCGGACAGGGAATCAGGTATAAAATTCCAAATTCAGAATTCATAATGCATAATTAATTAGGTTCGCAGGCATAATTCTGAATTGTGAATTGTGAATTCCGAATTATGAATTGCGCTCCGCGCCTTATTCCTTGAGGTAGATTCGTTTCACACGCGACGAGACCGACGTCATAATCTCGTAAGGTATCGTGTCGAGCACCCGGGCCATCGTTTCGAGGTCGTTGCCCGGCTCGGCGGAGAAGACCGTCACTTCGTCGCCCTCGCCGACGCCCGGAATGTCCGTGATGTCGATCATGCAGCTGTCCATGCAGACGCGGCCCACGATCGGCGCAGGCCGCCCGGCCACACACATCGACCAGCGTCCGCAGCCCAGATGGCGGTCCAGCCCGTCGGCGTAACCGATCGGCACGGTCGCCGTCACGGTCGGCCGCAGCAATTTCCCGGCGCGCCCGTAGCCCACGGCGTCGCCCGCTTCGAGACGCTTGATCTGCACGATGCGGGTTTTGAGCGCCGAAACCGGGCGCAGGCCCGCATTGTGCTCCCAGCCGAAGCCGTAAAGCCCCAGCCCGAGGCGGCACATGTCGAACCGCGCCTCGGGGAACCGCTCGATGGCCGCCGAATTGGCCGTATGGCGGATGACGGAATAGGGCAGCGACGCGGCTACGGCGGCGCTCATGCGGTCGTAGCGCGCGATCTGCTCCCGGGTGTAGGCATCCTCTTCGGGCATGTCGGCGCAGTTCAGGTGCGAAAAGACCGACGCCACCTTCACGGCGGGCAATGTCGGCAGCACCTCGCACAACCGCCCAATCTCCCCCTCCATGAATCCCAGCCGGTGCATGCCCGTATCGAGCTTGATGTGAACCGGATAGCGGGTTTCGCCCGCATGCGACACCGCATCGGCGAAATCGGCGAGCGAACGGAAACTGTATATCTCGGGTTCGAGGCGGTTGGCGATCATCTGGTCGAAACTGTCGGCGTCGGCATTCAGCACCACGACGGGCATCGTGATCCCCCGCTCGCGCAGCAGCACGCCCTCGTCGGCGAACGCCACGGCGAGGTAGTCGACGCCCTGATGCTGGAGCATCTGCGCCACCTCGAAATCCCCCGCGCCGTACGAGCCCGCCTTGACCATCGCCACGAGCCGGGTCCGAAAGTCGAGCTTCGAGCGGAAATAGTTTAGGTTGTGGATCATGGCGTCGAGATCGACCTCCAGCACCGTCGTGTGGCTCTTGCGCGCCAGCGCATGCGCGAGTTTCTCGAAACGGTACTCCCGCGCGCCTTTCAACAAGACGGCACGCCCGGCCACGGCCCTGCGGCCGATGCGGGCGATGCACTCGTCGGTCGAGGCGTAAAACTCCCTGTCGCAGCCGAACAGCGCGGCGTAACGCTTCAGTTTGGGACCGATGCCGACGAGCGTGTCTATGCCTGCCCGCGCGACCATTCCCGCCACGCGGCCGTAAAGTTCGTCGTCGGTCAGCCCGCTCTGCGCGATATCCGACAGCACGAGCGTCCGGCGGCGCGACAACGCCACGTTGTGCAGGTAGTCGAGCGCCAGGGCCAGCGAGTTGAGATCGAGGTTGTAGGCGTCGTTGATCAGCACCGAGTCGTTGATGCCGTCCTTGACTTCGAGACGCATGGCGACCTCGGGAGCTTCGGTAAACGACGGCGCGGGATAGCCCATCGCCGCGCAGAACGCCTCGACGATCCGGGCGTTGCGGCGTGACGCCTCGTTGCCGATCAGCGTCTCCGGGACCTCGGGGCATGAGGCCGCGTCGCAGAGCTTCCGCCCCGCGAAGCGCGAGGCGATCATGCGGCCCAGCGGCTCGTAATAACTGTGGTAAACGATGGTCTCGGCACGGTGGGCCAGAACCATCTTTTCGTCGCATTTCTGCTCCAGGTTGAGGAAATTCTCCTGGTGCGCGTCGCCGATCGAGGTGAAAACCACCACGTCGGGACGGATGATGCGCTCCAGCCGCGCCATCTCCCCGGGTTTCGAAATCCCCGCCTCGATCAGCGCCAGCTGCTCGTCGCCCTCGATCATCAGCACCGACAGCGGCACGCCCAGCTGCGAATTGTAGCTCTTGGGCGAACGGTAGCACTTCATCCCCGCGGGCAGTTCCTCGGCAATCCACTCCTTGATGACCGTCTTGCCGTTCGAACCGGTGATGCCCACCACCGTTCCCCGGAACTGCGCCCGGTGATAGGCCGCCAGACACTGCAAGGCCGCAATGGCGTTTTCAACAACCACGTAACCGCACTCCGGCAGGACTTCGAGAGGCCGTTCGACCATAAAAGCCCGCACGCCGCGCGCATACATCTGCGCCACGAACGCATGCGAATCGTGGTTCGCGCCGCACATGGCGACGAACACCGGTCCCGAGCCAAGCTCGCACGTCAGCGAGCGGCTGTCGGTCACCACCGACTGCACTTCGCAGTCCGTTCCAGAGAACCTGCCGCCCACGACGGCGGCGATTTGCGAAAGACGATATTTCATAAAATACCCAATGGTTTATCTTTTGTACTTTCATTTCCAAAAGTACGAAAATATTTACAGCTCTTTGCCGCTTTCTGGTCGTCAAAAAGACTCAAGCCGCAACATAGTCGCCGGATCTTTGTATCTTTTTTCCGCAAAAAGGTACCCAAAAACTCTCCGACGGATGCCTACACCTACAACGGCTCCGGCATCGAGTCGGAATCACTCGCCGCAAACGGCGGAGCAGGCGTAAGACGCCTGTTTTATGAGTACTTGCGCAGGACGGAATCGGAATCGCAATAACCTACCCTCGCCCCTAAAAGCGGTTTTAAACCGCCGCATGATCGCTTGGAGCGGAAAGAGATCGTCCGATGGTCCGCGCGCCCGGAGCGGGAGGCTGGCAAAGGCGTCCGCAGGCGAGGGCAGACAGCGTGCTGTTTACCGAGCCGCCACAGTCTAAACGGCGCGTGTTTTTGCGCCGTAAAGGCTTGATCTTACTGCGCCCGTTCAGCGCGGACAGGAAGACAATCCCGCGTAAAGCGACATGCGGAGAACTTTGGGTACCTTTTGCGGTCAAAAGGTACAAAGAACAGCAGCAGTCGCAGACTGCAAAATCACGACAGATCGAAGGTCACGATCGTAATTCCCGCACCGCCCCGGTCGGCATGTTCGTCGACCGCCGAGACGATCTCCGGCACCGTGCGCAGGTAGCGGCGAATCTCCTCCTTCAAAGCCCCCGTGCCCTTGCCGTGGAGAATCGACACCGTACCCACGCCCACCATCAGCGCGTCGTCGATGAAGTTGCGCACCTCGTCCAGCGCATCGGCGGCCCGCATGCCGCGCACGTCGATGTGATCCTTGAAGTTGAGTTTGCGCGACGAGATGTCCACCGAGAGCACCGTACGGGCCGCAACGGGCCGCGTCGCCTCGCGGTATTCGTTGTTCGAAACCACCGTCAGCAGCCCTTTGTCCACCGTCGTGAGTATCTGTCCGAACGCCACCTGCGCCCGCTTTCCCTTCACCGACTGCACCACGCCGACCATCTCCTGCCCGGCCATGCGGACTTTCGACCCGGCGACCACTTCGCGCGGCTTTTCGGGCTGCGGAGCGGCCTCCCCGGCTGCCGGCTGCGCGCCCTGCTGCGCCCTGCGCTCGGCGCGCCGTCGGCGGCGGCGTTCGATACGCTCGATCTCGCGGGCCACGGCGGCTTCGTTCCCGGCCTCGTCGGCCTTCTCGACCGCCTCGCGGAAGTCGTCCAGCTCGCGCCGCGCCAGCCGCGTCAGCTCCTTCTCGGCCTGCGCCTCGCGGATGGTTTTAATCGTATTTTCTATCTGTTTGTTGGCGTCGGCGATCAACTGCCGGGCCTCCTGCTTGGCCTTTTTCTGAATCTCCTGCCGCTCGGCGCGGATCTTCGCCAGCTGCTCGGCATAGTTCTGCTCCAACTCCTCGACCTTGCGGTCCGTCAGACGGATGCGATCGCGCTTCTGCTCCCAGTAATGCTTGTCGCGGGCGATCTCGCGCAGCTGTTTCTCGATATTGATGTGATCCGACCCGGCCTTCTCGCTCGCCGCACGGATAATATCCTCCGGAAGCCCGATCTTGCGGGCGATCTCCACGGCGAACGAACTGCCCGGCTTGCCCATTTCCAGCCGGAACAGCGGCCGGATGTTCTGCACGTCGAACATCATCGCGCCGTTGGCGATGCCCTCCACCGACGCGGCGTAATACTTGATATTGGCGTAGTGGGTCGTGATCACGCCGTAACACCCCCTGCCGAGCAGACGCTCGAGGATCGCCTCGGCGATGGCCCCGCCGATGACAGGCTCGGTTCCCGACCCGAACTCGTCGATCAGCACCAGCGTGCGGCCCGAAGCGCCCGCCAGCATGTGCTTCATGTTCAGCAGGTGCGACGAATAGGTCGACAGGTCGTTGTCGATCGACTGCTCGTCGCCGATGTCGATGAAAATGCTCTCGAAGACCGGCAGTTCCGAGACCTCGGAGACCGGAACCGGAAACCCGCACTGGAACATGTACTGCACGATGCCCGTGGTTTTCAGGCAGACCGACTTGCCGCCGGCGTTGGGTCCCGAGATGACGAGGATGCGCTTGCGACGGTCGAGCTGCAAATCCAGCGGCACGATCTCGCGCCCCGCAGCCCGCAGCGTCTGCTGCAACAGCGGGTGGCGGGCGTTTTTCAGCACCAGCCTGTCGTCCGTCGAGAGGATCGGCCGCACGCATCTGTTCTCCGAGGCCCAGCGGCCCTTGGCGCGCAGCATGTCGATCTCGGCCAGGTAGTCGCCCGAATCGGCGATCAGCCCCGCGTCGGGACGGATCGCTTCGGTAAACTCCGTGAGGATGCGCACCACCTCGCGCCGCTCGGCGTACTCCAGTTCGCGCAGTTCGTTGTTGATCTCTACCACCTCGACCGGTTCGACGTAGAAGGTTTTGCCCGTCGCCGATTCGTCGTGGATAAAGCCGTTCAGTTTGCGTTTGTTGCCCGCCGAAACCGGGATCACGGCCTTGCCGTCGCGGATCGAGATCTGGGCGTCGGCATCGACGATGCCCGCCCCCTTGGCCGCAGACAGCACGGCCTGCAACCGCTTGGCCGCCTGCCCTTCGCGTTCGCGGATGGAGCGGCGGATCTCCTGCAGGGCGGGCGAGGCGTTGTCCTTCACCTGGCCGAAGCGGTCGAGAATGCCGTCGATGCGCTGCACGATCTCCGGAAAGGCCGCAACGCCCCGCGTGCGGGCATGGAGGGCCGGATAACGCTCCTCGCGGCTGATGATGAACGAGACGATGCCGCCGATTGCGGCCAGCGCCCGGCGCAGGGTCACGACCTCCTCCACGTCGAGGAACGAACCTTCGACGCGCAGTTTGGCGACGATGTAATCGACGTCGGGGTACTCGCCCCCGGGGAAATCATGCTCCATATCCAGCAGCAGGCGCATTTCGTCGGCGAGCGCCAGCCGCCGTTCGATCTCGCGCGCAGAGGTCGAAAAGCCCTCCGCGGCGAGCCGCTCGCGGGCGGCGCGCATGGTGCAACGTGCCGCGACCTGCTCGCGGAGCCGGTCGAAACCTATCTTTTGCTCGAATGTAGCAGGGTAAATCATGACAGTAAATTAAGAATTAAGAATTAAAAATGAAAAATCGAAAGGGCGCCGGTCGGAAAATTTCGCGCCACGCCCTATACGACCACATTAT
>ENA-UESP01002254-UESP01002254.1-human-gut-metagenome-genome-assembly--contig:-NODE-2254-length-10842-cov-3.635578_pt1 | contig 10842 bp, 9 predicted proteins | sample MGYA00243003_ERZ508004 | MGnify/ENA primary metagenome ERZ508004 (study PRJEB26167, sample SAMN06115443) | human gut metagenome | host: Homo sapiens | place: China:Henan | collected 2015-07-29 | study...
GGAGTACCGCTGTACTCCAACCTTTGTTAACCTTAAATCTAATACTATGAAAAACACAGTGCAAAGGTACGGACTTTTCTGAATTTTGCAAGCTCCGTGTGCGAAAACAGTGTATTTATAACACCATTTAAGAGAAGCTACTCCGTTTTTCACTTCCTTTTTCATATCTTTGCCACAAAACAATCAAAACGACTTATGCCTGACTATGATTTGATAGCTATATTAGGTCCTACCGCTTCCGGAAAAACTCCTTTTGCTGCGGCACTGGCAAATGTTCTTGACACCGAAATCATCAGTGCAGATTCCCGGCAAATCTACCGTGGCATGGACCTTGGTACGGGTAAAGACCTCATCGACTACACCGTAAATGGTAAACAAATCCCTTATCATCTGATTGATATTGCCGATCCAGGGTACAAATACAATGTTTTCGAATACCAACGTGATTTTCTGACAGCTTACGAGACTATTAAACAAAAAGGGAAATTACCCGTTTTGTGTGGAGGTACAGGGTTATACTTGGAGTCCGTATTGAAAGGGTATAAGTTGCTCCCTGTTCCCGAAAATCCGGAACTGCGTGCACGGCTGGCTGATAAGTCTTTGGAAGAATTAACCGGGATACTGCAACAGTACAAGACCTTGCACAACACAACGGATGTAGATACAGCCAAGCGTGCTATTCGTGCTATTGAAATAGAAGAATATTACGCACATACACCGGTAGACGAGCGTACATTCCCCCAACTGAACAGCCTCATCATCGGTGTGGATATAGACCGGGAATTACGTCGCGAAAAGATATCCCGCCGACTGCGCCAACGTCTGGACGAAGGAATGGTGGATGAAGTGCGCCGGCTGATAGAGCAAGGCATCCAACCGGATGACTTGATTTATTACGGCCTGGAGTACAAGTATCTGACACTTTACGTCATCGGCAAGCTGACTTACGAAGAGATGTACCAGGAACTGGAAATCGCCATTCACCAATTTGCCAAACGGCAGATGACCTGGTTCCGGGGGATGGAACGCCGCGGATTTACCATTCACTGGATGGATGCCGGGCTGCCGATGGAAGAAAAGATTGCTTTTGTACAAGCTAAACTCAAAGGGAATTAGTATCTTTGGAGCAGCAAAGACGAAGCCTGGGAGGGTAACTAATGATTATGTAGGACTTTACTAAGAGATAACAATATGAGCGTAGAACCCGAAAAATGGGGAGTGATATATAACCCCAAAGCCGGCACACGAAAAGTGCAGAAACGGTGGAAAGAAATAAAAGAATATATGGACAGCAAAGGCGTGTCTTATGACTACGTGCAGTCCGAGGGGTTCGGATCAGTGGAACGTTTGGCCGGTATTCTTGCCAATAACGGATACCGCACTATTGTCGTAGTAGGTGGTGACGGTGCACTGAATGATGCAATTAACGGCATCATGTCGTCCAATGCAGAAGATAAAAGAGAAATCGCCATAGGCATCATTCCGAACGGTATCGGAAATGACTTTGCCAAATACTGGGAAATGACCTCGGAATACAAAGATGCGGTGGATTGCATCATCAACAACCGTCGCCGGAAAATCGATGTTGGCTTCTGTAATTATTACGACGGCGAAAGGCACGTTACCCGCTATTTCCTCAATGCCATCAATATCGGTTTAGGAGCCCGCATTGTGAAGATCAGCGACCAGACCAAACGTTTCTGGGGAGTGAAATTCTTATCTTACCTCATGGCACTCATTTCGCTTTTCTTTGAACGCAAACTTTACCGAATGCATCTTAAAATAAACGGAGAACATATTCGCGGACGTATCATGACGGTTTGTATCGGTAGTGCATGGGGATATGGACAAGCTCCCAGCGCCGTTCCCTATAACGGCTGGCTCGATGTATCCGTTATCTACCGCCCGGAATTGCTACAACTTGTATCAGGCTTGTGGATGCTGATTCAGGGGCGTATATTAAACCATAAGGTCGTAATGCCCTACCGGACACAGAAAGTGAAAGTACTGCGTGCACAAAATGCCTCTGTCGATCTGGATGGACGCCTCCTCGACAGACACTTCCCATTGGACATCGGCATCATGCATGAGGCAATCACCTTGATTATACCCAACTAAAATAAACGATTAACGTAAACACCAAATACTTATGTTAGAATTAAAAAATAACCCTGCCGGAAATTTCTTTTTATTGGCAGGTCCTTGTGTGATTGAAGGGGAAGAAATGGCAATGCGCATTGCCGAACGTGTGGTAAACATCACAGAGAAACTACAGATTCCCTACATCTTTAAAGGTTCTTACCGCAAGGCAAACCGTTCACGCCTGGACTCATTTATGGGAATAGGTGATGAAAAAGCACTGAAAGTATTGCAGAAAGTACATGATACGTTTGGCGTGCCCACAGTTACAGATATTCATTCTGCCGAGGAGGCTGCCATGGCTGCCGAATACGTGGACGTACTACAGATTCCGGCATTTCTCTGCCGTCAGACGGACATTCTGATAGCTGCCGCAAAGACAGGAAAAGTCGTAAATATCAAAAAAGGCCAGTTCCTCTCCCCTCTTGCCATGCGCTTTGCTGCGGAAAAGGTAGTGGAAGCCGGCAATAAGGAGGTAATGATCACCGAACGTGGAACGACTTTCGGATACCAGGACCTCGTCGTAGACTATCGTGGAATACCGGAGATGCAAACTTTCGGTTATCCGGTTATTCTGGACGTCACCCACTCGCTGCAACAACCCAATCAGACAAGCGGAGTTACAGGCGGTATGCCACAGCTCATTGAAACTGTAGCCAAAGCCGGTATTGCCGTAGGCGTCGACGGATTGTTTATTGAAACACATGAGCATCCCGAAATAGCCAAGAGCGATGGTGCCAACATGCTGAAGCTGGATCTGCTGGAAGGATTGCTGACAAAGTTAGTACGGATAAGAGAGGCTATAAAAGGATAAGTTCACTCTTGTAAAGTGCACTGAGATAAATGGGAATTTAGCAAGTTTTGCCGCTAGATTCCCATTTGTGTAAAAAAACAATCCTCCTCTTGTGATTTCTTTTTCTGCCTTTCGACAAATAGAGCAAGAAACAATTTTAATATTCATTCATATGAAACATTCATTTCGTAGTTTATTGGTGGTAGCATTCGTTTTATGCGCCAGTTTCCAACAAGCGGTAGCACAGCAAATGCAGTTTCCGCCTCTTCCCGTGGACAAGAATGTCCGTATCGGCCAATTAGACAATGGCTTGACGTATTACATCCGTCACAACAAATTACCCGAAAACCGGGCTGAATTTTATATTGCCCAGAAAGTAGGTTCCATCCTCGAAGAGCCGCAACAACGTGGTCTTGCTCACTTTCTGGAACACATGGCTTTCAATGGCACAAAGAATTTCCCCGGCGATGACAAAGGGCTCGGTGTTATCCCCTGGTGTGAAACCGTAGGTATCAAATTTGGAACAAACTTAAATGCCTACACCAGCATTGACGAAACCGTCTACAATATCAGCAATGCCCCGATAGACCGTGCCGGTGTATTGGACTCTTGTTTGCTGGTTCTGCACGACTGGTCTAACTACATCCTGCTCAAAGATGACGAGATAGACAAGGAACGTGGAGTGATTCGTGAAGAATGGCGTAGCCGTAACAGCGGCATGTTGCGCGTTTATACCGATCTGCTTCCCACCATATATCCGGGTGACAAATACGCCGATTGTATGCCTATCGGTTCTATCGATGTGATCAATAACTTCCCCTACAAAGATATCCGTGACTATTACCACAAATGGTACCGTCCCGATTTGCAAGGTATCGTTATCGTAGGTGACATTGATGTGGACGCTGTAGAAGCCAAACTGAAAGCAGTATTTGCCGATGTACAGAAAGCTGTAAATCCGGCAGAGCGTGTTTATTATCCTGTTGCCGATAATAAGGAACCTATTGTAGCCATCGGTACAGATAAGGAAGTAGACGATCCGTCTATCGAGGTTTACTTCAAGCAAGATGCAACTCCCGATTCAGAAAAGAATAACGTAGGTTATCTGGCTTCCCAGTATATGACAAGCATGATCACCAGTATGTTGAACGCACGTCTGAGTGAACTGACCCAGAGCGCTAATCCGCCGTTTAACCGTGCATATAGCAGTTACGGTAATTTCTTTGTAGCTAAAACCAAAGAAGCCCTCAATCTTTCAGCATCAAGTAAAGCGAACGGTATTGAAGAAGCCCTGAAAGCCCTGTTACAGGAAGCAGAACGTGCCCGTCGTTTCGGTTTCACTGAGTCTGAATACGCCCGTGCCCGCGCTAACTATCTGCAACGTCTGGAATCTGCATACAACGAGCGTGAGAAGACCAAACACGGTTCTTATGTACGTGAGTATGTACGTAACTTCTTGGATGCCGAACCTATCCCCGGTATTGAAACAGAATATGCCATGATGAACCAGTTGGCTCCTAACCTCCCGGTACAGGCTATAAACATGGCAATCCAGCAACTCGTTCCGGACAGCAACCAGGTAGTTATCATTGCTGGTCCCGAAAAAGAAGGATTAAAATATCCGCAGAAAGAAGAAGTTATTGCTTTGCTGAAAGGTATGAAGAGTCTCGATCTGCAACCGTATGTCGACAAGGTTTCTGATGAACCTCTGATGAAAGAAGCACCGAAAGGCGGCAAAATCGTATCTGAGAAGGAAGGTGAAATCTATGGTAGTACGAAGCTTGTTCTGTCCAATGGTGTAACTGTTTACATCAAGAAAACCGATTTCAAGGCAGATGAGATCCGTATGAAAGCAACCAGCTTGGGTGGTAAATCTCTTTTCCCCGATAAGGACGCACTGAACTTTGCTGTTATGGACAATGTGGTTGCTGTAGGTGGTTTGGGTAACTTCAGCCAGGTAGACCTTACAAAGGTATTGGCCGGAAAGAAAGTTTCTGTTCGTGCCGGACTGGGTGCTACTACTGAAAATGTATTCGGAACTTGTTCTCCGAAAGACTTCGAGACCATGATGCAGTTGACTTATCTCACATTCACCGCTCCCCGCAAGGACATGGAAGCATTCGAATCTTATAAGAACCGTACAAAGGCCGAACTGGAAAGTGCACAGGCTAATCCGCTTTCTTCCATCAACGACACATTGCAGAAAGCTATGTACAACAACCACCCGCGCGTGGTAATAATGAAACCGGAAATGGTAGATCAGATCAACTATGACCGTATTCTGGAAATGTACAATGACCGTTTCAAAGATGCCAGCGACTTTACATTCTATTTCGTTGGAAACATTGACCAGGAAACAGCTAAACCGCTGATTGCAGAATATCTGGGTGCATTGCCTGCCATCAACCGCAAAGAGACTTTCAAGGATACCAAGATGGAGATTCGCAAAGGTACATACAAGAACGAATTTGCCAAAGAGCAACAGACTCCAATGGCAACTATCGTATTCCTGTATACCGGAAAAACTCCTTATACATTGAAGAATGAAATTCTGTTGAGCTATATGACCCAAGTGCTGAACATGGTTTATACTGAAGAAGTACGCGAAAAAGAAGGCGGTACATACGGTGTAAACTGTATGGGTAGCTTACAGAAGTATCCGAAAGAACAATTGCTGATGCAGATTGTCTTCCAGACCGATCCTGAAAAGAAAGATAAGCTGGCCGGTATCGTAGTAGACGAGCTGAAGAAACTGGCAGCAGAAGGACCGTCTGATGTACATTTGCAGAAGGTAAAAGAGTACATGTTGAAAAAGTATGCTGATAACCAAAAGGAAAATGCATACTGGCTGAACAACCTGAACGATTACTTCTACTATAATATGGATATGACGCAAGGATATACAGATATTGTAAACAGTATCACTGCCAAAGATATCCAGAAGTTTGCAGCAGACTTGCTGAAACAAGGTAATGAGATCGAGGTAACGATGACGGTACCTAAAAAGTGATTAAGGAAGTAGTGATTAGTGATAAGTGAAAATACAGTTCTTATCACTAATCACTAACGACTAATCACCAATTAATCACTAACGACTAATCACTAAAGACATGAATCTATTTCTTGAGCTACGTAAACATGGAAAGTTAGCAGAAAAGCGACATCCGATGTACGAGAAGAGCAAGTTCGGAAAGTTTTGGATGTACTTCATGAGTGTGTTCTGGGCAGCTTATCTCATATTCTTCGGAACAACTTTCGCCTTTGCTTTCGACGGTGGAGCCAGAGAAGCCTACCATGTAATGAACAGCGGACTCATATTTGTGCTCGCCCTCGACTTTCTCATGCGCTTACCCTTCCTGAAGACACCTACACAGGAAGTCAAACCCTACTTACTGCTTCCCGTAAAACGGAGTCGTCTGATTGACTTCCTTCTCCTGCGTTCCGGGCTTAACAGCTTCAATCTGCTCTGGCTCTTCTTGTTTGTCCCATTTGCCATCATCACAGTTACTAAGTTTTATGGAGTGGCAGGTGTGTTGACCTATTGTATTGGTATCTGGCTACTCATCGTATTCAACAATTACTGGTATTTATTGTGCCGCACGTTGATGGACGAACGCATCTGGTGGTTCCTCCTACCGGTAGCCATATATGGTGGTATTGCTGCTGCACTTTTCATTCCGGACAACAGCCCGATATTTGCCTTTTCAGTCAATTTGGGTGAAGGATTCATCACCGGAAATATACTGACGTTTATCGGCGTTCTGGTGGCCATTGCTATCATGTGGTTCATCAACAGGAGCATCATGCAGAAATTAGTCTATAATGAACTGAACAAGGTAGAAGATACAACCGTACAGGTAAAGACTGTATCCGAATACAAATTTCTGGATCGTTATGGTGAAATCGGTGAATATATCCGGTTAGAGTTGAAGCTGTTGCTTCGTAATAAAGTCTGCAAAAAATCACTCTATAACATCACTGCTGTAGTATTAGCTTTTAGCCTCATTATCAGTTTTTCTGATCTTTACGAGGGAGGAGCACGCGATTTCTTTGTACTTTACAACTATATCATCTTCGGTCTTCTATTCCTCTCGCCTCTGATGAGCTACGAGGGCAACTACATTGACGGGTTAATGAGTCGTAAAGAATCTATCTATTCGCTGCTACGTGCCAAATATATCTTATATAGCCTGGCACTGATCATTCCGTTTATACTGATGATCCCCGGTATGGTGACAGGTAGGGTATCTGTCTTGCAATGTATCTCATGGCTTGTATTTGTTCCGGGCTGCGTCTATTTCTGCATGTTCCAACTGGCAGTGTACAATAACAAGACCCTCAATCTGAATGCCAAGATGACCGGTCGTCAAAACGTGGGAACAGGATTACAGAACCTTATTTCAGCTGGTGCATTTGGTGTGCCCCTACTACTGATGTTCGGGTTAAAGGTAACGGTTGGCAAAGAAGCTACACCATGGGTACTTATTGGCATCGGGCTTGTATTTATCCTAACTTCAAGATGGTGGTTGAGGAATGTATACCATCGCTTCATGAAGCGCCGGTATAAGAATATGGAAGGATTTCACGATAGTAGACAAAAATAATTACGAATATGATAGAGATAAACAATCTTCAAAAAAACTTCGGCCAAAAGAAAGCCGTAGATATTGAAAAATATGTCATAGAACAAGGTGACATGCTGGGTTTGGTAGGTAACAACGGAGCCGGTAAAACCACCCTTTTCCGCCTGATGCTGGACTTACTGCAAGCAGATCAAGGCACGGTAACCATCAATGATATCGATGTATCCAAAAGCGAAGACTGGAAACAATTCACCGGCGCTTTCATCGATGATGGCTTCCTGATCGATTACCTTACTCCCGAAGAGTACTTCTACTTTATCGGTAAGATGTACGATCTGAAAAAAGAAGAAGTAGATGAACGCCTGCTTCCTTTCGAACGATTCATGAATAATGAGGTCATCGGACAAAAGAAGTTCATCCGTAACTTCTCTGCCGGAAACAAGCAGAAAATCGGTATTATTTCCGCTATGTTGCATCATCCGCAATTGTTGATTCTGGACGAACCGTTCAACTTTCTTGATCCGAGTTCACAGTCTATCATCAAACACCTGCTGAAGAAGTATAATGAAGATCATCATGCCACGGTCATCATCTCAAGCCACAACCTGAACCATACAGTAGATGTATGCCCTCGCATTGCTTTGCTGGAAAATGGTATCATCATCCGTGACATACAAAATGAACATAATTCAGCAGAGAAAGAACTTGAAGATTACTTCAACATAAGAGTGGAAGAAGAAATTGAGGAAGAACTGGCAGAAACAGTGATTGAAGAAACACCTCTTCAGGAAACAATCATTGAAGAAACTATTGTTGAGGAACCTATTACTGAAGAACCCGCCGTTCAGCCAGAAAAAAAAGAAGAACAGGAATGAAAAAATACTTCTTATTATATATAGTTGCCCTCATCGGATTGACATTCAGTTTAAGCTCATGCCATACATCAGCGCCCCGGCTCAATTACAAGGCACTGGCAAAAGCTTCTGTCCGCATGGGTGTTGATATAAATATGGAAGATAACCACAAGTTGTACATTGCCTCTGCGGAGTGGATGGGTGTCCGCTACCGCACAGGCGGTGACAACAAGCACGGAGTAGATTGTTCCGGACTGGTATCGCAACTCTATAAAGAAGTATATAATATCCGTTTGGCCAGAAGCACCGATGGTCTACTTAAAGAAAGCAACAAAGTCTCCCGCCGCAATTTGCGTGAGGGAGATTTGGTGTTTTTCACCAGCCGTGCATCTAAGAAGAGGGTGGCACACGTGGGTATCTACCTCAAAAATGGGAAGTTTATTCATGCAAGTACCAGCAAAGGAGTTATTGTCAGTAGCCTCAACGAACAATACTATACGCAATACTGGCTTTGCGGTGGCAGAGTAAAATAAGAATCTTTTTTTCTTCCCCTGTGATTTTTCCTTTCCCTCCCCGACTTATAGTTCAAATGAAACTTTAAAAAGGAAAAACGATGAAAAAGATTTTAGGTGTCCTTCTCTTTATCGGCCTTGCGCTGAACGCCAACGCACAATTACTTTGGAAAATCTCCGGTAACGGACAAGAAAAGCCCTCATACATTTTAGGTACCCACCATCTGGCACCTCTCAGTATCAAAGATAGCATTGCCGGATTGCCACAAGCCATAGAAGGCACTACTCAGGTATACGGAGAAGTAGTCATGTCCGATATGATGTCACCCGAGTTCATGCAGGTAATGCAACAAAGCATGATGATGGCAGGCGACACCACTCTCCAGAAACTTTTTACCCCGGAACAATATGAAGTAGTAGGCAAGGTAGTGAAAGAGAACCTGATGGCAGATATAGCCATGTTGGGCAAATTAAAACCCGCTGCCATAACCCAACAACTGACCCTGATATTATGCATGAAGCATCTGGGTGGTTTTAATCCACAGGAGCAATTAGATACTTACTTCCAGCAACAAGCATTGCAAAGCGGTAAAAAAATAGGTGGTTTGGAAACTCCGCAGTCTCAGTTAGATATGCTCTTTAAAAGTCAGACTCTACAGCGTCAGGCAAACTTACTCTATTGCCTCGTAAGTGACATAGATAAAGCTATGGAACAAACTAAACGTCTCAACAACGCATACAAGGCTCAGAACCTGGATGAAATGCTGAAGCTGATAGAAGAACGTGATGGCAGCTCGTGCGATCCGCAACCGGGCGAAATGGAAGCTATGCTGGATAACCGTAACAAAGCGTGGATTGAGAAAATGCCTGCTCTCATGAAGGATGCTCCTACCCTTTTTGTTGTCGGTGCAGGCCACCTGCCGGGAACTAACGGAGTGCTGAATCTGCTGAAACAGCAGGGATATACTGTAGAACCTATGAAATAAAAACTATAAATTCTCTCTTTACTGACATTTTCTGAAAACAAAGAAAATGCAAGATACCGGGTGATTGCAAGTGATTTGTGGTCACCCGCTTTTATAAAAAAGGGTACATCAGGAAATCCCCCCGACATACCCTCTAATCTTAGTATATGTTCATCATCACATATTCATCGTATTGGCTCCTAAAGCTCCCAACACCGCTGATGCTACAGCGATTACAATTTTTAAAATCTTATCCCAAACCGTCTTTTTCATATCAATTACTTTGCATTTCAATAATTCATAGACTGCGCAGCCTTTAATTCTTAATTTCTAATTCTTTAAATTCTAAAGCTTCAGCTTTAGACCCTATCCCAGAGGATCATCTTCAATACCTCCGTCTCCACCTGAACCACCTCCGTTACCATCATCCGGATCTTTACCATCATCGGAAGAAACATCCTTACCCGTCCACTTCTCAAATTCAACACCCTGCCACAAAGCTCGGGTAGTTCCCAGAGCAGCCGGACGTGTATATTCAGGAGTAAACATAAAATGTAATGACGTCACCTGATTCGGACTCACATCCTTCTCTGCATCCACACCCTTTCCGCGTGTCCGTGCAATCACCGTAAATGTTCCCAAACCATCCAAACGAACCGTACGGCTATTCAGCAACTGCATCCGCATCACCGACATCAAGTTCCTGATTACGTTGTGTACATCACCCGGCGTTGCCGAGCACTTCTCAGCTACCATCTCTCCCAACTGTTGTAAACTTACAGCTCTTCCTACTTTCTTCAATGTTAGGTGCCACTGCTTAACCCCATCTTTCGTTTTCAACTGCGATTGTCTCGCATAATACAATAAAGGCATAATCTTTCTCCTTTTGCTTTTAAATTCAACTTCATTTTTATTAGTTTTGTGTTGATCAACAGTGCAAAGGTGAAGATATATTCAAAGATAACCAAAGAAAACAGGTTGGTTCAGACTGTTATT
>ENA-UESP01002265-UESP01002265.1-human-gut-metagenome-genome-assembly--contig:-NODE-2265-length-10787-cov-3.590009_pt1 | contig 10787 bp, 8 predicted proteins | sample MGYA00243003_ERZ508004 | MGnify/ENA primary metagenome ERZ508004 (study PRJEB26167, sample SAMN06115443) | human gut metagenome | host: Homo sapiens | place: China:Henan | collected 2015-07-29 | study...
GGAGAGGAGTATAAAAAAGGAACATATCCTGTTCTTTCTTATGCGGCGGATAACCTGACAGGTATCTATGAATCCCGGGGAGAGAAGATACGCAAGGTAAATACAGAGGCAGTCACGATTGAGGAGCTTCTTACCGCGTATCAAAAGGAGCTGACCGCACTTTCCATTGAAGAACGAAGGAGTACGATCCCTGTTACCTCCTTAAGATTTCTCACTATCGCGGAAACGGAGTATATCGACAGGATCACGGCCTCCAGAACGGAAAACAGAATCAGATCATTCCGGATAGAAGATATGAGTCAGGTCAATTTCTTCCCGGTATATCCGTCCTTTACGAAAACGATCGAGCTGCTTAAAGCCTGCGGAGAGTGGGCAGAGCAGGATCTTGATGTCGCGAATATAGCCAGAATAGAATTACGCAGTACAAATGAAGATGAGCCCTTTGATGATAAGGAAATCGAATGGGATTATCCGGCTACCGCTCAGAGAATGGATATTAAGCGGATGGTGATCGAGAACGACGGTTCTGTTGAAGCTGTTGAGAAGATCATGGAAGTTTTAAATTCCAGCTATTATCAGGATATGGCCAGACTGAATGGTCTCTATGATGAGGAGTACGGTCTGCTAGTATATATTTATGAAAAATCTGAAAGTGACGTGATCCTTAATGATGAAAATGCATTCATCGTAAAGCTGCTTGATATTAATAAAACCCCGTCCTTTGTCAAAGCTGAACTCCCTGACCTTGCCTGAGAAAATGCATGGGACGAAAGAGGTGATTGACTTTATCTCGATGATTCGCTAATATAGGAATAAAAATATTGTCATATAAAGGAAATTCATCAAATATAGGAAAGGAGCGTTTGGATCATGACATTCTTAAATGAACTGAAACGAGGCCTTGCCACGACCGGGGTTCAGGTGGCAAAGAAGACAAAGGAGCTTACCGATACCGTTCAACTGAAGGCTAAGATAGCTGCTGCAAAGGAAGCGGAGAATAAGATTTATACGGAGATCGGAAAGAAGGTATATGAGTCCGGCTGTGAGAAAGAAGCCTTTGCAGAGGAATTTGCCGCATTAAAAGACAATATCAAAAAACGACAGGCCTTCGAGGAGGAGCTCTGGCACCTCGAAAAGAGCCGTACCTGTCCGGTCTGCGGTGCAAAGCTTAAAATAGACGATCTGTTCTGTTGCCGCTGCGGCGCCAGAGTTTCGGAGGAAACGGAACCAAAGAAAGAGGAACCAAAGGCAGAGGAGCCGGTAAAATCACAGGATCCTGCAGCCGGGGAAACTGTCACAAAAGCGCTGGAGTGTGAGGAGGAAAAGACACAGAAAGCAGAACCACAGGATCCTGTAACAGAGGAAGCTGTCATAGAGGAATCTGTAACAGAGGAACCGGTCAGCGCAGAGAGCCGGAATAATGCTCGATGTAATTAGTAATATGTAATAAAAGGAGTATCGTTCCACAGATACAGGATCTTAAGGATCTTATATCCGGGAGTCGATACTCCTTTTTGCTATCTTAGAGGGAAGAAGGCTTAGGATCAACCCTTTCCGTTCCAGCAGTAGGTGCAGAGCTTACAAGGCTCAAGGCCGATCGCTTCTGTAAGGTCGTCGAGTCGATGGAAACGAAGTGTGGTGAAATGAAGTCTCTTGCGGATCTCATCTACCATTTCCTTGTAGTTCGTGCTGTCGGGATTTGTATAGTCGGCAAGAGTTTCAGGGGATACATTCTCGCCCTCCCTTTCCTTTATGATCCGTCTTGTGATCAGATCATAGTCTGATGTAGACCGGGAGAAATTAAGATAAGGGCAGGCAAATACAAGGGGCGGACATGCCGGGCGAACGTGAACCTCCTTCGCTCCGCTCTCATATAAAAATTCAGTTGTTTCTCGAAGCTGTGTTCCCCGGACGATGGAATCGTCAATAAGGAGCAGGCGCTTGTCACGGATCAGGCAGTCAACAGGGATGAGCTTCATCTTAGCGATGAGATTTCTCTGCTTCTGGCTCGTAGGCATAAAAGAGCGGGGCCAGGTCGGGGTATACTTAATGAAGGGACGGGAAAACGGGATTTCGGATTCATTGGCATATCCGACTGCATGGGCAATACCGGAATCAGGGACACCGGCGACACTGTCGGCAGTTACCCCTTTATCTCTCCGTGCCAGAAGCTTTCCGCAGTTATAACGCATCTGCTCTACGTTCACGCCTTCATAGCTTGCTGTCGGATAACCGTAATAGGTCCAGAGGAAGGAGCAGATCTTCATTTCCTTTCTTGGTGCACTCTTGCATTCCACTCCCTCCGGCGTGATGAATGCGATCTCGCCGGGGCCAAGCTCGGAATAGTGGTGATACCCAAGGTTCAGATACGCAAAGTTTTCAAATGACACACAGAAGGCGCCGTCCTTGCAGCCAATAGTGATCGGTGTTCTTCCATAGCGGTCACGGGATGCGTAGATGCCCTCCGGAGTCAGAATAAGTATGGACATGGAGCCCTTGATCCGCTCCTGTGCATATAAAAGTCCGTCCACCAGATTGTCCCGCTGGTCGATCATGGCTGCCACCAGCTCGGTGGAATTGATCTTTCCGCCGCCCATGCTCATAAAATGGACATGACCGTTTTTGTAGGCCTCCTCGATCAGCTCACTCTCGTTGCGGATCACACCAACTGTTGTGATCGCATAGGTTCCGAGGTGGGATCGGATCAGCAGCGGCTGGGGATCCATATCGGAAATACAGCCGATTCCTATGGTTCCTTCCAGTTCGTCCAGATCATGGTCAAACTTGGTACGGAACGGGGAATTTTCAATATTGTGGATGGAACGCTGGAAACCGTTTTCTCCGTATACGGCCATACCGCCTCTGCGGGTTCCCAGATGAGAGTGGTAGTCCACTCCGAAAAAAAGATCCATCGTGCAGCTTGTTTTTGATGCTACTCCAAATATACCGCCCATAAATGTACCGTCTCCTCTTATCTTATAAGTATTGATTCATAATTATGATAATAAATTAAGCACATCTTATATAATAGCACAACTACGGGAGAAAGGACAATACATAATTTACCTTTCGCCTACAAAATTTGTAAAGAAAGCTCCGCCGATCATCAGCAAAATGCCAAAAAGAACTGCCCAGACTGATAAGGATGAGATCTGGGAAAAAAGTCCTGTATTATAAAAGATCGCGAAGGGTGAGGCAGCTACCAGTCCGAGGATCGCACAGTGGGTCTGTACTCCGTACCGCTCAAACAGGAAGGAGATCAGGCGTGCGATGAGGGCGATACCCAGAAGGATCCCGATCCCAAAGGGGACTAAAAGGCAGAAGCCATCTTTAAGTGTGGTAAGCTCCATCGTCTTCAGCGCATCCAGAAAACCGGTGATCGTATTGATGATTCCATAATAATAGCCAAGGATCATAAGCATCATGGAACCGGAAACACCGGGGATCACCATAGTGGCGGAGGCAAGGACTCCAAGCAGAAAGAGGATGCCCATGCTTGCGGCAGTTACCGGAATCTCAGAAAGGGAGCTGTCTCCGGCCTTTAAAAGGGGAAAACCGGCAGCAACCGCGAAGGCGGCGATAAATAAAAAGATGGACAGGGCATCAACAGCCTGTTTTGTTTCCCGCCGCTTTTCATTCATCGAGTGAAGGATAGCAGGGATACCTCCCAGGATCAGCCCGACAAAGGCCATACAGGTAACAAAGGTGTGCTTTTCGAGAAGATACTCGATCGCGTAAGTAAAGCCGGCAATTCCTGCCAGACAGCCAAGAAGGATCGGGGCAAGAAAAGAAATACTTTCGCGGAAGTTTTTAGTAAAACCTGCGATACAGTTGATCAGCCTGTCATAGATTCCCAGGGATACAGCCATTGTTCCTCCCGAAACGCCGGGGATCACATTTGCAATGCCGATCATCATGCCCTTTAAGATGTTAGTTAGAAAATTCATTTTGTTCTCCTTATAAAGATTGAAATCAGACTTAATTATACATGAAAGAAGGAGCGCTTTCAATACTGGTTTTAAGCGGTATGCTTAAATATCTTGTATCAGCCTGTAAAATGTGATAGACTACTAAAAGATTGCAAAATTCACAGATAAATGACATCAGGAGGTTCAGAATATGAAGCAGAATAGAAAACCGGAGACGATCTGCATCCAGAGCGGATGGACTCCGAAGAACGGAGAACCAAGGGTGCTCCCTATTTACCAGAGCACAACCTTTAAATATTCCACCAGCGAACAGATGGGACGTCTCTTTGATCTTGAGGAGGACGGATATTTTTATACAAGACTGGCAAACCCGACAAATGATGCGGTTGCGGCAAAAATCTGTGAACTGGAGGGCGGTGTTGCGGCAATGCTCACATCCTCCGGTCAGGCGGCCAATTACTTTGCCGCATTTAATATCTGCAGTGCGGGTGACCATATCGTCAGCGCTGCCACTATTTACGGAGGAACCTCCAATCTGTTTACGGTTACAATGAAAAAGCAGGGGATCGATGTAACTCTCGTGGATCCTGACGCCTCCGAGGAGGAGATCGAAAAGGCATTCCGCCCAAACACAAAGCTTGTTTTCGGTGAGACGATCGCAAATCCTGCTCTGGTGGTGCTGGATATTGAAAAATTCGCACGCATAGCCCACAAGTATGGGGTTCCGCTTATCGTTGACAATACATTTGCGACACCGATCAACTGCCGTCCGTTTGAATGGGGAGCAGACATCGTGACTCATTCGACAACAAAATATATGGATGGCCACGCTCTTACTGTGGGCGGATGTATCGTAGACAGCGGCAATTTTGACTGGGAAGCCCATGCCGATAAATTCCCGGGCCTTACCACTCCGGATGATTCCTACCACGGCGTTATCTATACGCAGAAGTTTGGAAAGAAGGCATATATCACAAAGGCAACCGCTCAGATGATGCGGGATCTGGGATCCATACAGGCTCCGATGAATGCTTTCTTATTAAATATCGGACTGGAAACGCTCCATCTTCGCATGCCGCGGCATTGCGAGAATGCCCAGAAGGTGGCTGAGTGGCTTCTTGCAAGAGAGGATGTGGCATGGGTCAACTATCCGGGCTTAGAGGGAAATAAATACCATGAGCTTGCCTTAAAATACCTGCCCAAGGGCAGCTGCGGTGTCATCTCCTTTGGATTAAAGGGAGGACGGGAGGCCGCCGGAGTGTTTATGGATAAATTAAAGCTTGCAGCTATCGTGACACATGTGGCTGATGCGAGAACATGCGTTCTCCATCCAGCAAGCCATACACACCGCCAGCTTTCGGACGAGCAGCTTGTAGAAGCCGGAGTGGATCCGTCCCTGATCCGTTTAAGTGTCGGGATCGAAAATGCGGACGATATAATCGAGGATCTGCGTCAGGCCCTTGAGGATTGATTCGGAGGGAAATAAATGGAAGATGTGAAGGGGAAAAGTAAGCGGGGATTGCTGAGGATCATATTCGGGCGTACTACGTTTTTTATCCTGTTCACAGGTCTGCAGATATCGGTTCTTCTCTGGATCTATCTGTGGCTGGATGATAAGTATCAGGCCTACGGATACGGCGTTTTTACCCTGATCGGTGCGATTCTTGCGATCCGTATACTGAATGAAAAACAAAACGCCAGCTTTAAGATGGCATGGCTTATCCCGGTGCTGTTATTTCCGGTTTTCGGCGGTCTGTTTTATGTATTTATTCAGATCCAGCTTGAGACAAAGCTTCTGGCACGAAGGCTTCGGGAAATCGGTACAAAGACAAAGCATTACCTTGCTCAGAATCAGATTGTATTTGATCGGCTGGCGGAAAAGAGCCGCACAAATGCCAATCTTTGCCATTATCTCTCAGAATCCGTAGGCTTCCCTGTCTATGACAGGACAAACTTTAGGTATTATCCGCTGGGAGATGATTTTTTCCGTGAGTTATTAGACGAGCTTCGAGGAGCTGAAAAATTTATCTTTCTCGAGTATTTCATCATACAGCCTGGTGTGATGTGGGATACAATATTTGGTATTCTGGAAGAAAAAGCGAAAAAAGGTGTAGATGTCCGGATCATGTATGACGGCATGAATTCCTTTTCCAACCTCCCCCATGATTATCCGAAGCTCCTTAAGGAAAAGAACATAAAATGCCGGGTATTCAATCCGATCCGCCCGGCGATCTCAACGAGCCAGAATAACCGCGACCATCGAAAGATCCTTGTGATCGACGGACATACGGCTTATACCGGCGGCGTTAATCTGGCCGATGAGTACATTAACCGGAAAAGCCGGTTCGGCCACTGGAAGGATAATGCGATCCGCCTGAAGGGGGAAGCCGTTAAGAGCTTTACGGTCATGTTCCTTCAGATGTGGTGCGTATGCTCAAAACCGCAGGAATGTGATTTTGATTTCAGCAGCTTTCTGGACACCGGAGATCATTTCCATTCTCCGGCACTGGATATGGACGGGTATTCCGTTCCGTTTTCCGACAGCCCGCTGGATCATGAGCCGGTAGGTCATCTGCTTTACCTTGATATTATTTATCAGGCAAAAAAATATGTGTATATCATGACACCCTATCTGGTGTTAGACGATGATATGATAACCGCTTTATCCTTTGCGGCAAAAAGAGGAGTCGATACCATGATCCTTATGCCGCATATCCCGGATAAGAAATATGCATTTATGCTGGCTCACTCCTATTACCCGGAGCTTATCGAGGCAGGGGTAAAAATCTATGAATACCTGCCGGGCTTTATCCACTCCAAGACCTTTGTGAGTGATGATGAAAAGGCGGTAGTAGGCTCCATCAACATGGATTTCAGAAGCCAGTATCTGAATTTTGAATGCGGAGTATATATACCGGAACGCGGTGATCCGGGATATCCGAAAGGATTTTGAAGAAACAGTACCGAAATGTATCCGCATAACACAGGAGAGCTGTCAGCAGTTCTCTCCGCTCCACCGCTTTATGGGAAGTACATTGCGGCTAATCGCGCCGCTTATGTAATATTGAAAGGAGAATTATTCTTATGAAAGCTATTGACATGCATTGTGATACGCTTATGGAAATCTATAACCATAGAAAGCGTAACGAGGAGTGTGGGATCCTCGCAAATGATCTTCACATTGATCTTGCAAAAATGAAACGAGGCGATTATGCGCTTCAGAATTTTGCGGTTTTTGCACACATGGAAGATCTGAAGGGAGTTATGCCACTTCCGGAATATGCATTTCGCCTGATCGATATTTTCTACACAGAAATGAGAAAATATCCGGATCAGATCGGCATCGTAAAGAACTATCAGGATATTGTTGCCAACATGGAGAAGGGAAAGCTCTCCGCAATGCTTACCATGGAGGAGGGAGCCATCTGCGAAGGAAAATTAGAATATCTGAGAATATTCTATGAGCTCGGAGTGAGAATGTTTACGCTGACATGGAACTTTGCCAATGAGCTTGCTTATCCGAATAAGATGGCAGTTAAGGGCCAGCAGGAAGGTCTGTTTTTCCCGGAGACAGAGCGGGGACTTACGGAGAAGGGCTTTGAATTTGTTGAGGAAATGGAACGTCTCGGAATCATCTTAGACGTTGCTCATCTTGGCGACAAGGGTATCTTTGATGTCCTCGAGCATGCAAAGAGACCGTTTGTGGCAAGCCATTCCAATGCAAGAGCGATATGCGGTCATACAAGAAACCTTACCGACGAGATGATCCGCGGTCTTGCCGAAAAGGGCGGTGTTATGGGAATGAACTATTGCCCGTCCTTCCTTAGAGATCCGGAAAAATGGGGAAGTCCGAAGGAGGTCTCCATCGATGATATCATCCGCCATATCCGTCACATCGTAAACGTCGGCGGAATCGATTGCGTCGGCCTCGGCTCCGATTTCGACGGAACATATGTTTCCTTTGAGATGGAAAACTGCGGAGACCTGCTGATGCTTGAGGACAGACTTCGTAAAGAGCATTTCACCGAGGAGGAGATCGAGAAGATCTTCTACAAGAACGTACTGAGAGTTTATAAAGAAATTCTCCGCTAAGCAATACTTTATTTTGCATTTTTCATCGTTTCATGGTAAACTATGAGTTGCCTGTATTATGCAGTAACAATTTTGTGGAGAGAATCACATGAAAAAAGATGAAAAAACAACGGATTATCTGGCATCCATCAATAAAGCCAGCAGAAGAAGGAAACGCCCTTCCTATAAAAAGTACGCAGTAATAGCGGCTATTCTCTGTGTGACTGCCGCAGCAGGGATAACGGCTGCCGTTAAGCTTGCAAAGAAAGAACCGGCTGTTGTTGCAGAAGTTGATACCGCCAGCCCGTCCACAGAAACTTTGGGATCGGATCCTGCCGCATCCTCCGAAGCAGACGAAAGCCTCGAGGCTGAAAATGAAAAGAAACAGCAGATCGAAGCAGTGATCGATTCCTATCCGGATCTGGGCATTGCGAAGGTTTCCGGTTATCTTAATATCAGAAAAAATATGGATGAGGGTTCCCCTGTTGTCGGAAAGCTTCTGGACGGAAGCGCCTGCAATATTCTGGAAACAAATGACGGCTGGTACCGCGTAGCCTCCGGCAGCGTAGAGGGCTATGCAAAGGCGGAATATCTCCTGACCGGAGAGGAGGCTAAGACAGCCGCCCGCGATCTGGTGAAGGAGATGGCAGTTTCTCTGGTCGACAACCTGAATATCCGACAGGAGCCGTCCACTTCTTCTAATGTTATCGGTCAGTGTCTCGAAGGAGAACGCTATGAGCTGGTGGGTGAAACAGAAGGCTGGTATCAGATCCCCGGGGGATATATCTCGGCGGAATTTTCTGAGAAAAAATATTGTCTGAATGAGGCAAGAAAGCTGGATCTTAGGGCTATGGTATTAAATTACTACGATCGCCCCGGAGTATCCAATGTAACGAACTATCTGAATATCCGTGACGGAGCAGGGGAGGATGCCAAGATCATCGGTAAGCTCCCAAGCCATGCCGGCTGTGAGATCCTTGAAGATTTAAACGGCTGGTATAAGATCCGTTCCGGAAATATTAATGGTTACGTTAAGAGCGATTATATCCTGACGGGGGATGCGGCCAGAGAGGCTGCTATGAGCCACGCCGAGCTAATGGCAATCGTCAATACGGACAGACTCAATGCAAGGACAGAGCCGAGTACAGAGGCAAAGATCTGGACGCAGATATCAAATAACGAACGATATCATGTTGCAGAGCAGCTGGACGGATGGGTCAAGATCGAATTTGATGAGAGCGGCGCCGGAGATGGGGATGGAGATGAGATCACCTCAGCATATGTTTCAACGGATTATGTTGATGTACGGTATGCACTTCCCGAGGCAATCAAATTCTCGCCGTCCGAGGAGAAATCCTCCCTCCGCAGCCAGATCGTCAACTATGCCATGAAATTTCTTGGTAATCCTTATGTATGGGGAGGAACCAGCTTGACAAAGGGAGCGGACTGTTCCGGCTTTACGATGTCAGTCTTGAAGCAATTCGGAATTTCACTGCCGCATTATTCCGGTGATCAGGCAAAACGCGGCACGAGGATCAAATCAAGCCAGATGCAGCCGGGCGACCTGATCTTCTATGGCAACAAGCGCGGTACCATCAACCATGTCGCTATGTATATCGGTAATGGTCAGATCATCCATGCTGCGAGCCGAAGAAGCGGGATCAAGATTTCTACATGGAACTACAGAACGCCGTTAAAGATCGTTAACGTAATCGGCAAATAATGAATAGAATCTCCTTTTTTGCACAGCTTAAATATAAGAAGTGCAGAAAAGGAGATTTTTTAATATGAGGAATTGCGAAAGCGAACGGATAAAGGCGGAAGAAGAAAGGATCAGAGAAAGCGGACAGGCAAGCTTAGGCGGCGGATCGCGCGGCAGGATTCATCTGATCTCGGTGATCGGGGAGATCGAGGGGCATGAAAATCTTTCAGGCAGTACGAAAACGACAAAATATGAACATCTTCTTCCGGAGCTTGCAAAGGCAGAGGACGATGATGAGGTAGACGGTATCCTGATCCTCATTAACACGGTGGGAGGAGACGTGAGCTGCGGCCTTGCCCTGGCGGAGATGATCGCCTCCTTAAGTAAACCGACGGTGTCTCTGGTGATCGGCGACAGTCATTCGATCGGCGTACCTTTAGCAGTTGCCTCCGGTTATTCTTTTATTGTACCAAGCGGCACGATGATGATCCATCCCGTAAGAATGACCGGAATGGTAATCGGGGCAGTACAGACCTACGAATATTTTGAGATGATCCAGGATCGGATCCTCACCTTCGTTTCCGGGCACAGCCGTATAAGCTATGAGGCATTGAGGGCATTGATGCACAATACGAAAATGCTTACAAAGGATCTGGGAACGGTGCTTGTCGGAAAGGATGCGGTGGAAAAGGGACTGGTCGATCAGGTGGGCGGTATCCGTGATGCCCTGGATAAGCTTTATGAGATGATTGAGCGGTAAGGCAGATCGAGTGGCCGAACTCTCTGGTTCTTTTTCAAGTTGCAATATACTTTCCGTTTGTGCTATAATACAAAAGTGGGCTTTTGCCCTTAGATTTAGATAGGGGGCTTTCGGTTTGGCTGGAAGTAGTAATGCAAGAAAAAAAACGACCGGGTCTGAAAAAAAGAGCAGCAGACCGTAAAAAGCAAGAACAGGAAACACAAAAAAGGGAACGGCGAAAACGCGCGCAAGATCGGGAAGCGCTGCACAGACAGAACCAAATAACGGACTGATCCAGTCTGAAGCTGTCATTCTTATATCCTTTGCCGCCTGCGTTTTTTTATTT
>ENA-UESP01002267-UESP01002267.1-human-gut-metagenome-genome-assembly--contig:-NODE-2267-length-10779-cov-6.423753_pt1 | contig 10779 bp, 5 predicted proteins | sample MGYA00243003_ERZ508004 | MGnify/ENA primary metagenome ERZ508004 (study PRJEB26167, sample SAMN06115443) | human gut metagenome | host: Homo sapiens | place: China:Henan | collected 2015-07-29 | study...
GATTAGTTGCATAATATTGAGGTTTTGTAAAAAAAGACTACCGGACACACCCCCTTTTTGCCTGTCGGCAATCGATTAGAATCGGGAGTATATCCGGTAGTTTCATGTTGAGTGATTAAAATTATCTTCTTTTGAATCCTTTCATCATGGCTCCTTTGTTTTGGGTAACCATTCGCATCATCTTGCGGGTTTGGTCAAACTGCTTGATAAGTCGGTTCACCTCTTGTATAGAAGTTCCGCTACCTGCGGCGATACGTTGTCGGCGGCTACCGTTGAGCAGTTCGGGATTGCTGCGTTCTTTGGGAGTCATCGAGTAAATAATCGCTTCGATACTTTTGAAAGCATTGTCATCGATGTCCATGTCCTTGATCGCTTTTCCCACACCGGGAATCATAGAAGCCAAATCTTTGAGATTACCCATTTTTTTGATTTGGTGTATCTGGCTGAGGAAGTCGTTGAAGTCGAATTGGTTTTTGGCAATTTTCTTCTGTAAGCGTTTGGCTTCTTCTTCATCGTATTGTTCCTGTGCGCGTTCTACCAATGAAACGATGTCACCCATACCGAGAATACGGTCGGCCATACGGGCAGGGTGGAACTGATCGATTGCTTCCAGCTTTTCACCTGTACCTACGAATTTAATCGGTTTGTTCACTACCGAACGGATAGAAAGAGCCGCACCACCGCGGGTATCACCATCGAGTTTGGTCAGTACCACACCGTTGAAGTCCAGACGTTCATTGAATTCTTTAGCTGTGTTTACAGCGTCCTGACCGGTCATGGAGTCTACCACGAACAGAATTTCGTCCGGGTTGATTGCTTTTTTGATAGCGGCGATCTCGTTCATCATCTGCTCGTCTACTGCCAGACGTCCGGCTGTATCGACGATAACGAGGTCGTATCCTTTGGCTTTGGCTTCCTGAATGGCGTGTTGTGCGATTTCTACCGGATTCTTGCTGTCCAGTTCGCAGTACATCGGTACTTCAATCTGTTCTGCCAATACACGTAACTGTTCGATAGCTGCCGGACGGTAAACGTCACAAGCCACCAATAATGGCTTACGGTTCTTCTTGGTTTTCAGCATTCGTGCCAGTTTACCGGAGAAGGTGGTCTTACCCGAACCCTGCAAACCTGACATCAGGATAACTGCCGGACGGGCGTCGATGTTGATCTCGGCTGTCTCTCCACCCATCAATTGTGTAAGTTCATCATGCACGATTTTCACCATCAATTGGCTTGGCTTCACAGCCGTAAGAACGTTCTGGCCAAGCGCTTTTTCTTTCACTGTATCCGTGAAATTCTTTGCCACCTTGTAGTTTACGTCGGCGTCGAGAAGTGCTTTACGTACGTCTTTCAGCGTCTCCGCCACGTTGATTTCGGTGATTTTGCCTTCACCTTTCAGAATCTTGAATGACCGTTCTAGTCTTTCACTTAAATTATCGAACATAGTTATTTAATTACGAATTACTAATTACAATTTACTTGGCCGAAAGAGGGACTTTTCCGTCTACTCTTTATTTGAGCTTGCAAATGTACAAAAATCTCTTGTATTTATATCTTTTTATTCTGCCATTTTGCTTTTTTGAGATAAATATAACTTGTTATCAACAGCAAGCTATAATACACAATCTCAATCGTAAAGCAAATTTCGATCGGTGCTTTCAGCCACATTCCGATGAAAATGATGTATGATCCGTAGATGATAATTGTAATCGTTTCGAGCAACAGGGCTGCCTGTGTATTTCCTGTTCCGGAGATACCGTTAAACACCACGTTGGCTACGGATGCGATAAGCATGGCGCAACAAATTACATATACCGAGGGGACGGATTCCGTAATGAGCGCAGCTTCACTAGTGTAAATGGAGAGCAGGAATTGCGGAAACAGTGCCGATACCGCTACTAACCCCAGCATGATGAAAAAGGAGAAACGCGCAATTTTATTAATGAGCGGCATCACGTGCTGGATGCCTCCTGCACCAATAGCATTGCTGACAAGACTGTTGGTAGTCGTAGCCAGTGCGTTGACCGGAATCAGCAATACGACATAAATACTCCGGACGATATTGGCAATCGCCAGTTCCCGTTGTCCCAACCGTTCTACGGCTACGAAGAAAACGAACCAGGTAGCCATCGACAGGAAATATTGCAGCATGGTGAAGCAGGAGATACTAAGAATCCGCATCAGCAATGCTGGGTCGAATGTGCGCAGGCGGTTCATACCGTATTTCTTTAAATCGACCGTGGCATACGTATAGATGACGAAAAAGAGAATGGAGGAGGCTTCTGCCAATACGGAAGCAATAGCAGCCCCTTTGATACCCATTTCCGGCAAACCGAACTTTCCGAAAATTAATGCATAGTCCAGTACGACATTAGTTAATGCCATGACAATAGCATTGATGGTTAGCACTTTAGTGCGTGTAATGCCGATGTACAATGCCCGGAACATGACATTGATAAAAGAGAAAAAGAATCCGTAAATACGCCAGTTCAGAAACTCCATTGTTCCTTCGTAGATGGATTCTGAAGAAACTAGCAAACGCATGATGTTTCCACCGAATGCTTTGGTGAATCCGAATAGCAGCAGGGCCATGACGAACAGGAACATGATTCCTTGAATCATGACGGGACCGACATCCGAATAGCGTCCTTCGCCATTGCGTCGTGCGATGACTATCTGCGAACCGGTACTGAATCCGAATGCGATGGTGAATACGCATATATAGAATAACCCGCCCATAGCTGATGCTCCAAGGGCTACTTCACTCACGTGTCCGAGGAATGCTGTGTCGGTGACATTGATGACATTTTGTGCCAGCAAGCTTAGTAGTATCGGATAACTGACACTCCAAATCTGTTTGTTGGTGTACATAATTAAGTGTTTAAGTTTACACTTTGCAAAGATAGTGCTTTATTTCGATTCGGAAACGATGGGGTAGATGAAAACAATTTCCGGACCTCCGGGAGTTTTATCGTTGACGAGATAGTTTCCTCCGAAATGTTTTAGTAACAACAGGTTGATATCATGCCGGATGATGGTTTCCTGTGATACGAATGCATGGTCTGCCAAAGGTGAATTAGTGATCCGGAAACAAAGCATGTCTTCATTCTGGCTTAATGTGAACCGGATGATTCGTGCTTGCCGGTGTTCTTGTGGGTACACCTGTACGCTAATCAAGGCCTGTGTCAGTCGCATTATATCGGTATGAATTTGGGCGTCCGTTTCGCTGGAAAATTCAATCTGGATACCTGTTTCTTCGTTCCTCATCTGCGCCATGCTGCATGCTTCCTTGCATAGGGTAGTGGCATCATAGTCTTGCAACTGGAACTTCATCATCTGAGCTTCCAAACGGGATAAGTCGAGAACGTCATTGACAAGTCTCATTAACTTCTCCGAACTTTTGTGGATGATGTTTGAGTATTCTTGCCTTATTTCCTTGTCTATATTGGGTTCGCTGGCTATGAGTTGTGAGAAACCGACCACATTGTTGAGTGGGGTACGGATGTTATAGCTCATGTTGGACAGGAAGCGATTTTTTATTTCATTGGTCTTCCGCACGTTTTCTGTTGTTTTCCGGATTTCGTTTTCCGCGTATTTGAGTGCCTTCCGTACCATAAAGAGTCGTGCCATAAAGATAAAAAGCAGAATCAGGATAACAAATATAAAGATCAGATAGGTGAGCTGGATCCGGTTGTTTTCCCTTTTTTGATCCAGTTCTGTTTTTTCGATATTGTATTTGCTTTGTATCTGTGCCATCTGATTGTTTGAGAGTACAGTGGCTGTCGAGTCTTTGATGGCAAGTGCCTGCTCATACAGGGGGATGGCTTTTCCGCTTTGCCCTGCCTGTTTCCATATTCTGGCCTTTTCGAGTAGCTGTTCGGCATAGTCGCTTGTGAAGTCTTTCTTCAACATCGTCAGTGTCGTGTCGATATAATCCGATGCCTGTTGGTAGGCTCCAATTGCCTGGTAATATTTGGCAAATGTGTCGAAATAGAGTACTTTATACATGAAATAAGTATTCTCGTCCAGATATTCTTTAGATTTTACGAGATGTTCATAGGCTTGTTGCGGCTGATGGGTATTCAGGTAATAATAGCTGTAGAACAGTTCATTGAACAGGTATACATCGGCAAATCCCGCTTTTAAGGATGGGTTTGCACTGATGTGGTTATGAAGAGTGTTTTCCAGTTCCTGCAAATATTTGAGTAGTTTTTTATTATCCTTCTTTTCTTTGACAACGGATACTAACTGTGACAATACCGAGATACGGACCACCGGATTTTCTGTCGGAGTGAGTAGCTGGTAGGCAGCCTCCAGTACTTCTATTCCTTTATCCCAGCGCTGGCTGCCGATATATGCATTACTCAAGCATTGATAGGCAGCCATACTACCCCGGTTACTATTCATTTGGGAGGCTTGCTGTTGCATCTTTTGAGATTCGTTGATAGCAAGTTCGTATTGTTCGTTGAATGTGTACAGGTCTATCTGGAAACGTTTGGCATCAAAGAAGTAATTCCATAAATCTGATTTCCGGGCATGAGGCTCCGTTATGGTGAGCCATTTGGCTACACTGTCTTGATTATTACGATTGTAATAGTATAAAATATGGTAGTAAGCAGCCAGACCGGCATATTTGTCATTTCCCAGTTGCAATGCTTCTTTCATTAATGCATCCGAATATTGGATACATTGCTGGTTGTTTTGTTCTATTCTGATGATTTGATTGAGAACATTCAGCCGTGTCGTATCGTACGGTAATGTTTCCAACACCTTTATCAGGCTGTCGGATTCCAAAACAATCTTGGTGCTGGCTTTTCCGGTGAGGGTGCAGCATAATAGAAGGATCAGGAGCAGGACTTGTTTCATTCGGCTTCCTCCTTTCCTTGTTGCTCATGGTAAATGGGGTGTGTGAACAGGAAACGGGCTCCTTCCTCATAATTGGAGTCAATCCATATTTTGCCGCCCAGCTGCTCGATAATGAGTTGGCAGATAGACAGACCGAGTCCTGTCCCTTGAGCATTTTCATTCAGTTTCTCAAAACGGTTGAATATTTTATTCTGATTCTCCGGAGAGATACCGCAACCGGTGTCGGTCACGGAAAACAGTGCTATGTCTTCTGTCTGTTTTTCCAGTTCCATGGTGATGGAACCTTGCGGAGTAAATTTGGTTGCATTGATGAGAAGGTTGATTAATAATTGTTGTAACCTTGCATTGTCTGTCGTCAATTCTAATGAATGGAGAGAGGTCGAAAAACGGACGTTAGCATTCGTTTGTTTTATTTTCTCAACCATGTCGATAACGTTTCTGCATATTGCCACTGCATCACATCGCTCATATTTGAATTTCATCTTGCCTACTTCGAGACTGGACAAGTCGATTACGTCGTTAATCAGCTTGAGTAACAGTTCTGAATTTTGCTGAATAATATCGCTACACTGTTTCCGGGTCTCGTTGTCGATGGATTCTTCCGTCAGGATGGAGGAGAAGCCGGACAACGCATTGAGCGGCGTGCGAATTTCATGGCTCATGTTGGAAAGGAAAAGGCTCTTTGTCCGGATGGAATTTTCTTCTTGCTTTTTCACTTTTTCCAGTTCCTGCTGTGATTGGCGCAGTTTTTTATTTCCTCGTCTGACCAAAAGGATGAAAAATACAATCAGTATGACTATGGATAGGATGGTGAACCAGCTCCAGTAGAGGATTGTCTTCTGTCTGTTTAAGTTGTCCAGTTCATTTTTATCTATTTGGTAGAGGGTGTGCAATTCATTGATTTGGCGAATATAATTCATTGCGTCCAAAGAGTCTTTGTACGTATTGAATATTTCATAAGCTTCACATGCTTCCTTGCTGTTTCCCATTAGTGTAAGTATGTGTGCACGATCTTTCAGTACTTGCAGGGATCTGTATGAGTTGGCTGCTTTGGTATGCGAAAGTAATTCGTCAAGTGTGGTTAGTGCCTGCGTGTATTCTTTGGATTCAGTGTAGTAGCGTGAATACAGGTATTTAATCATTAAATGAAAATATGGGTACTGGTGTTGCCGGCTGATTTGTTCGGTTTGTCGTATATAGTTTAATGCTTCCGGAAGATGATGCATCTGGATGCGATAGAATGCCTGACAATAAACAAGGTGGAAATCGTCTTGGGGATTCGTATCCTTGTTGATAACAGATTCGAGTTCCCGGATATTGTCTTCTATATCTGTCATTTGGTGATAGTTGAGCTTCGTCAGGATAAATTGGGACAAGATCGTTTTGATATATTGGTTGGCATGAGGGAGTTTCTGAATGATTTCTAATGCTTCCTTATACGATTTGATGGCAACTTGTGGTGTTGACGAACTTAAATAGGTATTTCCAATGGCGTGTAATGCGAGTGCTGTTCCCAAAGGATAGTCCATTTCTCTGGCTTTCTGGTACATCTGATTGGCCTGGTTGATGGCGAGACTGATGTTGCCTTCTGTGATTAAAGCTTGAACGGTCAGCAGATTTATCTGGAATAGGAGTGGGTATTGTTGTTCCTTTTGTAATTCCGGTTCTAAAAGTTTTTCCCAGGCAATGATGCTGTCGACAGGGGCGTCCGGACTAAATGGATGATTGTATTCAAGTAAAGGTTGTAATAAAGAAAGACGATCTGAATTTGTACGTGCAGCATATAAGGTGACCGATATTAATGCGGTTACGACTATTGCAATTATATGACGTCTGTGTTTTTTCACCTGATATAAGAATTGCTTGCTTGTAAGTTTATCTGCAAAAGAACTAAAAAGAGTGAAGATTACAAAGAAATCTTCACTCTTTTTTATAATTTATTTTCTTTTGAGTATCTCTCGTACCCCAGGGCCCTCGTGGTTGGGGTAGCCGGGAGTATGGTTTCTGCATCGTGGATCGGCATCTACTTTCAAACTCCGGTAATCGTCTTTGGTGCGGGCGATGTAATCATCAAGCATGGCACGGTGTTCGGCGAGGACTTTACTGTATTTAGGGTCTTTGGCGAGATTCTTGCGTTCTCCCGGATCCTTTTTCATATCATATAGCTCTTCTCCGTTACCTTCCAGATAGTGAGTGTACTTGTATCTCGGTCCGCGTACCATACGTCCGGGAGTAACGACATATTCATATTCGCTATGCCATTCGGAAACGACATAAGGGTGAGTTTTTTTCTGTTTCTCTCCTTTTAATATAGGTGCAAGGCTGATTCCCGGTTTTTCGGCCGGAACAGGAATTCCTGCCAAATCACAAAGGGTAGGCAGAAGATCCAGTGTAGGCTGTGTCAATACTTGGTCTATGGGCTTTTTCTGTTGTTTGATGCCGGGACCTGCAAAGATAAACGGTACGTTGGTCATTTCATCGTAGAAGCTGATGTGTTTGGTCACCATGCGGTGTGAAGCCATCCCATCACCATGGTCAGCCATGATAATAACGATTGTGTTTTTTCCGGCAGGAGTGGAGTAAAGTGCTTTCAATACGCTGTCTACTTGCTTGGAAACCATCTTGGTATAGTGTTGGAAAGCAGCAATGTAATGACGGTAATTCTCTTCATTCCAATGAGAGGCCTGGGTCATGCGGCGATGACTGCAGCAGATGTATTGTACAGGTTTAGGGATATTGCTCCAGTCTTCTACATTGAAATTGGCTGGTAGTTCCGGAAGGGTTCCGCTAATGGGGCGGTCGGTATGTACTCCTTCGTTCGCTCCTACAAATCCACAGATATTGTGAGGGTTCTGAAAATCTGCGATACAGATGAATGGTTCTTCCGGCGGATTACTTAGATAAGCAACAGCGTCTTCGCATGTTCCTACATCCAGGAAGCTGTCGTTATTGACCGGGAATTCCGGATCAGTGAATGGCTTGGCTACTGGTTCTTTATGCTTGAATCCTCTAAGTGAACCCATGTCATGCGTTTTTCCGAAGTGTACGGCTTCGTAACCGTTTTCAGAAAAAAGACTTCCTAATGTCGGTACATTTTCGGGAATACGTGGGTTGATAGGTTCGCTGGAGTTGGAACGTACATTGGTTTGATGAGGCATCATGCCACTCCATAAAGCAGCGCGTGAGGGTTGGCTGAGAGGGCAGCCTACATAAGCATTGGAGAAGATAACTCCTCGTGAAGCGACTTCGTCAATAGGGAGGGTGCAGCCTTGTGTTTGTCCGTAAGCTCCCACAACGCGTTGTGTCAGATGGTCGCACTGGATAATCAGGAAATTGGGCTTTTCTTGGGCCTGCGCTGTCACGCTGCACAGGGCTAATCCCATGAATGGATAAATAGTTTTCATTACTGGTTAGAATTAAGTAATATTTGATTTGGAAGCAAAAGTAGGAAAAAAGGAAACGTAAAAAAGGGCGAGGTAGTAGTTTTGGACGCAAATGAAAGTATTTTGTACAAAAATGAAAGGTGTGGCAAGCGGTTAGGGGTAACTATCGGTGATGGGAGTTGAATGATAAGTGATAAACGGCAGGTGATAAGTCATAAAATGGGTTACCGAAAAAGAAAACGGTGAATAAACTGCACTTGTTATGGCGCAGTTTGTTCACCGTTCATTTATAAGTTTGCTGTTGATTAGCTGTTCATGCTCATCAGGAATTCGTCGTTGTCTCTGGTTTTTTCCAGACGGTCTTTAACAAAGTCCATTGCTTCGATCGGATTCATGTCGGCAAGATATTTGCGTAATATCCACATGCGGTCAAGGGTTGTTTTATCAAGCAACAGGTCGTCGCGACGAGTGCTGGATGCGGTAATGTTGACTGCCGGGAAGATGCGTTTGTTGGACAGGTTGCGGTCGAGCTGCAACTCCATGTTACCTGTACCCTTGAATTCTTCGAAGATAACTTCGTCCATTTTAGAACCGGTATCGATCAATGCGGTAGCAATAATAGTCAGTGAACCACCGTTTTCAATATTACGGGCAGCACCGAAGAAGCGTTTAGGTTTATGAAGTGCATTTGCATCCACACCACCGGAAAGAACTTTACCGGATGCAGGAGATACTGTATTGTATGCACGAGCCAGACGAGTAATAGAATCAAGGAAGATAACTACGTCGTGACCACATTCTACCAGACGTTTTGCCTTTTCCAATACGATACCTGCAATTTTTACGTGGCGTTCTGCCGGTTCGTCGAAAGTAGAAGCAATTACTTCTGCATTAACGCTGCGCGCCATGTCTGTTACTTCTTCCGGGCGTTCGTCAATCAGCAGCATAATCATGTAAACTTCCGGGTGGTTGGCTGCGATAGCGTTTGCGATATCTTTCATTAAGATGGTCTTACCTGTCTTTGGCTGGGCAACGATCAATGCACGCTGGCCTTTACCGATAGGAGCGAAAAGATCGACGACACGGGCAGACATAGAGTCTGAATAACCGCCTTTGCAAAGTTTAAACTTTTCATCCGGGAAGAGAGGTGTCAGATGTTCGAAAGGAACACGGTCGCGAACGAAAGCTGCATCACGTCCGTTGATCTTCGAAACCTTTACCAATGGGAAATATTTTTCTCCTTCTTTGGGTGGACGGATAACTCCTTCTACTACATCACCGGTTTTCAGACCAAATAGTTTGATTTGAGATTGTGATACGTAAATATCATCCGGAGAAGAAAGGTAGTTATAGTCGGAAGAACGGAGGAATCCGTATCCATCCTGCATAATTTCCAGAACACCTACTCCGTTGAGAATATCGTCGAATTCATAAGGCTTTTCGCGTTCAATAACCTTACGTTCCTGCTGCTGTTGTACCGGAAGATTTTCACCCGCATTGTTCTGCTGAGCGGCACGTGGCATCGGTGAGCGTTGTTGGTTTTGGTTCTGGTTCTGATTCTGATTTTGATTTGGGTTCTGAACCTGATTCTGGTTATTGTTGTTACGCTGGAAATTATTATTGGCGTTATTGCCATTATTTCCATTGTTGTTAGCATTGTTATTACCGTTGTTATTGTCGCGTGGGCGAACAATACGCGGACGTTGCTGCTGGGACTGCTGCTGTTGAGATTGTTGTTGCTGTTGAGGATGAGATGGCTGTTCCGGTGCTGTCTGTGCTGATTCTGTTTTAGTAGCTTCGAATTTTCCGAATAATTCGGTAGGAAGCTCTATTTTTTCAGAAGGCAGATCTTCGATTGGAATAAAATCATCGTCGTCAACGCTGGATAAGATATTGCTTTCCTCGTCGATAACGGGTGCAGCTTTCTTTTGTGGTTTATCTATTACCTTTTTCTCTACAACAGGTTTGTTAGGTTCAGTAGCCGGTTTATTTGTTTCTGCAACAGGCTTATTTGCTTCTGCAGCTGGTTTGTTTTTTGCTTTCTTCTCAGCTGTTTGCTGTTGTACCGGAGCTGGCTTTTCCGTAGCACCAGTAGCTTTCTCTGCAACAACAGGTTTAGGTTCCACTACTTTGGGTGCTGCCGGTTTTGCATTTTCTACTTCTTTTTTCTCTTCTGCATCAGAGCTCTTACGAGGACGGCCTACTTTACGCTTGGGAGTAGCAGTGTTTTCCGCTTTAGCTTCTACAACAACAGTTTCTTTTTCTTTGTTTGTACTTTCTTCTTTCTTGGAAGGTTGTGGTGCAGCTTTTACAGGAGCGGTCTCTTTTGTCTTGTTAACCTCTTCACTCTTTGTTGCGGAAACCACTTTGTCTTCTTTTTTGGTAGGAGCTACCCGTGAACGCTTTTTCTTTTGTTCTTCATTTTTGCGTTCTTCTTTTAGCTTATCTGCGGCAACTTTCTTTGTAGCTCCTACAATGGCCTGTTCATCGAGTATTTTATAAACAAGGTCTTCTTTTTTGTATGAGTCTG
>ENA-UESP01002271-UESP01002271.1-human-gut-metagenome-genome-assembly--contig:-NODE-2271-length-10765-cov-4.631082_pt1 | contig 10765 bp, 9 predicted proteins | sample MGYA00243003_ERZ508004 | MGnify/ENA primary metagenome ERZ508004 (study PRJEB26167, sample SAMN06115443) | human gut metagenome | host: Homo sapiens | place: China:Henan | collected 2015-07-29 | study...
GTACACATGAAAGAAAAAGAAACCGTAAAGAAAACTTCACGTGTCGACAAACTGATCGGTGGGATCGAAGCTGTTTGTAATAAGCTTCCGCCGCCGGCAATCCTGTTCTGCTGGCTGTTTTTATTTACAGCCATCATCGGTGCAATATTTACTTTGACCGGTGTTTCACTCATTAACCCGGCATCCGGAGAAGTGGTTACTTCTTCCAACCTGTTTTCCACAGAAGGCCTTCACTGGTTCCTTGATAACATGGTCAAGAACTTTACCGGCTTCGCTCCGTTAGGACTCGTTATCACAATGTCCCTCGGTATCGGTATCTGTGAGGAATCCGGTATGCTGATCTCCATGTTAAACAGCTCGTTAAAGAACGTTCCTGGCGGCTTGGTACCGTATGTTATCGCTTTCATCGGTACGGTCGGAAACATCGCATCTGATACTGCAATGGTAGTTATCCCGCCGTTAGCAGCAATCGTATACATGGGCGTTCACAAGCATCCTGTTGTTGGTATGATGGTTGGTTATGCAGGTGCTCAGGCCGGATTTACCGCTAACCTGATGATCGCCGGTACAGATACTCTGTTACAGGGCCTTACAAACCAGGCTATCACCGCCTTCATCCCGGATACAACATTCCAGGTCGATGCTACCTGTAACTGGTTCTTCATGATCGCTTCAACATTCCTTTGTGCTATCGTGATCGGATGGTGCTCCGTACATATGATCGAACCGCGTTTCGGTAAATATGAAGGAGCAAATTCCGGAAAGCTCGACGAGGTTACTCCGGCTCAGAAGAAGGGCCTTAACGCTGCTGGTATTACTGCTATCGTTTACATTATCATCATTGCAGCTCTTTACTTTGCCGGACCGTTACAGAAAGAGGGCGGCGGATTCGTTGGTTCTCCGCTTCTTAAGGGTCTTATCCCGATCCTTTTTGTTCTGTTCTCTATCTGCGGTCTTGCTTACGGTTATACAGCCGGTGCATTCAAGAACACAACAGATGTTAACAAGGCAATGTCCAAGCAGATGGCTGCTATGGGCTCCTACGTTCTGTTCTGCTTCTTCTGCGGACAGTTCCAGGGCTTATTCAACTGGACAAAGCTCGGCACACTGCTTGCGATCGCAGGTGCTGATTTCTTAGAGGCTGTTGGCTTCACAGGCATTCCGCTCTGCGTAGCATTCATCATCCTCTGCGCCTTTGTTAATATTTTCGTATCCTCCGGTTCCGCGAAGTGGGCAATTTTCGCTCCTATCTTCGTTCCGATGTTTATGCTTCTCGGCTTCCATCCGGGATTCACTCAGCTGTGCTACCGTATCGGTGACTCACCGTTTAACTGCTGGACACCAATGTCTGCATACATCTGGATGATCCTCAGCGTTGCTCAGTCCAAGTACTCTCCGGATCTTAAGATCGGTACTCTTATTGCAAACATGATCCCGATGTCCATCGTGCTTCAGATCGCATGGATCCTTTTCCTGATTATCTGGATGCTTATCGGACTTCCGATCGGACCTGGTGTTGGTATGGCATTACCGGCAGGCGTCCTCTAATTTAACCGGATCAGGCAGACTGATTCAATCACAAAAAGCAATAACCCGTGAGTAGAGACTTGCTTATAGCAAGTCATATAGAAAGGGAGCTGCCGCTTCACAATCATTGATCGGAGGCGTCAGCTCCCTTTTTGTCCTGCTGAAAATTCCATCTAATTTAAATCGAACCTACTGTGCTACTACCATTGACAGGAAACGTCCTACCTCATACCAGTCTGATGCCTGTAAGGAGATCGTCTTCGGATCTACTAGCTTTGCTCCCGGATAGAAGCTCTTTGTATATGCAAGTGCATGCTCCTTGTATCCGATCTCCACTTCCACGTTCTTCGGCGGCTCGATAACCAGCTTTTTCAGATCCTGGGATAATGCCTTCTTAGCGCCCTCGCGGATCTGCTTCCAGGCTAATTTCGGGCTGATGCCGCGAGATCTTCCGCCGATACCTTCACATACCGGAACTGTTACAAGACCCGGATGTAAGCTCTGGCTTTCTTCACATAAGCCCTTATCTCCTGCCAACAGTACGCTCGGAACCCCATAATATGCACACATATAGCTGTAGATCAGGAACTCAGAGGCAAGCTTTCCATTGATCTTTATATAGTTGACACGGCTCATTGAGATCGTATGAGAAAGAACGTTGCTTCCGGTTCCTGCTGCGTTGTGATATCCTACGAACATTGCAGCATCAAAGGTCTCATCAACGCCTTCTACCATCAGTCTCGGCTCAGTAGACCAGTTTCTGATCAGCTCTACATACTCCGGAAGCTCCTCCGGATAAATGCTGATCGCCGGTCCGTGGGCGTCTCTTACTACGATAAGATCTGCTCCTGCCTCATGGGCACCCTCGCAGGCAGCTACTACTTCGCGAGTCATTTCCTGACGATAACGCTCATACTCATAACCGCCGATGGAACAATCCTCTTTTCTCGCTGCAATCGCGATTCCCTCAATGTCTGCACTGATAAATACTTTCATATCTACACCGCCTTATATAATTTTTGCCTTTTTGGCTAATATATTATTAACACAAAAAGGCATTTAAAACAATTACTCTAATGTAAATCACATGATTACCACTGTCAGCTCCAGAAAGAATTTCAGGAACCATGGAGAAATCCGACCTCAGAAAACTTTCACCCGTAAAAATGTTCTGCCAGCAACTCTGCCGCAAAGGCCACAAGCTCAGAACACGGCCTCTTTTCATAATAGGCTTTTGTCCGTTCCTCCGGGATCGGAGCGTTATCTACCTTCAGTCCGCTTAAAAGCTCGCGGCAGATATAGCTTCCGTTATGCTCTTTAAAGGCCCCTGCAAGCGATTGAACACGTGCATAGTGTTCTGCCTTGGCCTCCTTTGCATTCGGGCTTGCATAGCCCTCCAGAGCCCCACAGACGATCGCCATGCCGCTCACACAGCCGCACACCTCCCGCAGTCTTCCAAGGCCGCCTCCAAAGGACGAGGAAAGGCGGGCCACGGTGTCCTTATCCATCCCCATCTCCTCGGAAAACGCAAGGACTACCGACTGGGCACAGTTGTACCCTTCTTCAAACAACGCCTTCGCCCTGTCCCCGTATGCCTTTATCCGATCTGTCCCTTGAGCCTGTTCTGTTTTCTGATCTGTTTTCTGTTCCATTTTCAGCTCACCTTTCCGTTCAATTTTCTGATTGTCTATTTGTTCGGCTTGTTGTTCGGCTTTTAAATCAATCACGTTTCTCTGCCTCCTCTGTAATATTCCGATATATTGTTCATGCATCTTGACTGCAATTCCCTCTGTATATCGATCTATAATGCAAAACAGATTGTGAATATCCGCTCGACTTGAAATTTTTCATTTCTCTGCTTTGCTTTTTATATTGAATTTTTTACTTCTCTATGGTAAAATACATTTGTTATGCTTTGGGCCATCGCCAAGCGGTAAGGCACAGGACTTTGACTCCTGCATTCGAGGGTTCGAATCCCGCTGGCCCAGCTTGCTCTATAAAAGATCACCTTTCTTACGATAGTGCCTGAACAACTCTATTGTAACAGAAAGGTGATTTTTTTGCTCTATAAGAAAAACCCCGCAGCCATAAGCTACGGGGTAAATCGGGTGGATACAGGGATTCGAACCCTGGGCCTCCAGAGCCACAATCTGGCGCGCTAACCAGCTGCGCTATATCCACCATATTAAATTTAAGGCTTTCGCCTCAAATGAGCCTGAAGGGATTCGAACCCCCGACCCACGGCTTAGAAGGCCGTTGCTCTATCCAACTGAGCTACAGACTCATACAGCGGGTGATGGGAATCGAACCCACGTATCCAGCTTGGAAGGCTGGTGTTCTACCATTGAACTACACCCGCAGAACTCTCAGAAGCATTCACATAAGCTTTGTTTTCTATTTAGAAAACATCGGGGTGACAGGATTCGAACCTGCGACCTCCTGGTCCCAAACCAGGCGCTCTAGCCAAGCTGAGCCACACCCCGCTTTTCAAAAACGCCCTGTTTTCATTGCTTAACGCTCCTGAACGCAAGTGATATTATATATTAGAACAAAACATTTGTCAACAGTTTTTCGAGTTTTTTTTATTTTATTTTTCTATCCTGTTATAAGCTCATCATCCCGGAGATAGCAGATCGTAAAATGTGCTTCTCCGTATCTGTCCAGCTCCATCAGCATATAGGACGGAAGCCGCCCATCCTGTCTCGGATAGGAAAGACTGCCCGGATTCAAAACCACCAGCCCATCCTCACAGTATTCCAGATATGGCTTGTGCGTATGCCCGAACATGGCAATATCCACCTTCCGCGATCTGGCCTCATCCTTGATCCCTTCCGTTCCGAGCGTCACACCATATAAATGACCATGGGTCAGGAAAGCGCGATATTTCCCGATAGAGATCTCCTTCTCCTTATCCGAAAAGGAAAAGAAATCATTATTGCCGCGGATCACATGAATCACGCAGGCGTCATTATTGATCCATTCCCGGAAATAATCCTCGCTTCCCTCGGTGTCGCCAAGATGTATCAGCATATCGAACGGAGCTGTCTTTTCAATTACTGTCCTCAGATTCCTGTCTCTCCTGTGTGTATCACTGACGATCAAAATCTTCATGTTATTCCCCTAATTCCTGTTTCAAGCGCTCCTTCATTGCACGGAGAGCTTTTCCACGATGACTGATAGCGTTCTTCTCCTCCATTGTAATCTCCGCAGAGGTCTTTCCATACTCCGGAAGCATAAGAATCGGATCATAGCCAAAACCGCCTGCTCCCGCCGGCTCATGGGCGATCCGGCCTTCCATCGTTCCTCTCGTCGTGATTATTTTTCCGTCCGGAAGCACTGCTGCTATAACACACGCAAATCTTGCTGTCCTCTTGTCCTCCGGCACTCCCTCCAGACGTCCGATCAGGTTCCGGTTCTTGATCTCATAAGAGGTATCCTCTCCCATATATCTTGCAGAATACACTCCCGGCTCTCCATTCAGATAGTCGATCTCAAGGCCGGAGTCGTCTGCCAGTACGATCCCGCCTGTTTTTTCCCATACCGCCTTTGCCTTGATCACGGCATTATCCTCGAAGGTTTCTCCGTCCTCCACGATGTCCACGCAGACACCCGCTTCCTTCATCGATAAGACCTCTGTGCAAAGGTCTTTTAAAATTTCGCGGATCTCCCGCATCTTTCCTGCATTTGATGTTGCAAACACAATTTTATGATCCATTTTTATTTCCTCATTTCTATTGCGGATCCCCTGCTCCGCTTTGTATACACCTTCAGGCATATATTGGCATCCAGCTGCTCCTCGACGCGTTTCCATTCGACACCATCAGCACTAATATACCCTTCTCCGTCACTCGTGTCAACATTTGCCGATCTTCCGGTCCCACGGTATTCGATCGCTGCCGGCTGTACTGTTCCCGGTGAGCAAAGCTCTGCCGCAACGGCAAAGCGCTCTCCCTTCTTTATATTAAGTCCTTCCCCGAAAGCAATCGTATAGTATCCGGCCTCCGGTAAGGTTCCGGTAACCACAGTTGTTCCTGACGATGCTGTTGTTCCTGACGACGATGTTGTCTTATCACGAAGACAGTTTTCCAGTGCCTGCTCCGTCATTTCTTTTTCCGGAACCGGAAATACCCACAGTCGGTAAGATGTATTTGGCTTAAGCGCATAAAAGCCTGCTGCCCTCATCGTTTCATCTGTAGCTGCCTCATACACATTGGCGATCCAAACCGAAGGAGAGCCATACCCCAGCTGTCCCGTCCATCCGCCAAGATCAGCCTGATAGATCGCATCATAATTATCCGTCGGCTCGATCCCGGAATACAATGCATTATAGCGTCCGATCTTTGTATCCTCGTAAGATACAAAAAAACAGCCATTATCTCCAAAACCTTCTCCCCAGCTGTTCAGGCACAAAAACGCCCCATCTGAGGCAGGCTTCTTCGCAAAATTATTTCTGGAATATCCATCATCCCAGCCGATGATAACAATATCGTGGTTCACTTCCCGGCTGCCATCATAATAAAAGCCGCAGGTGCTTTCCTGATAACAGGTCTTAAAAATTGCTTCCTGTCTCTCCGGCATGTATAGAGAAGTCTGCACACCTCCGAAGGTGTAAACCGCCTGCTTGATCGCCGTATAATTTTTCTCCTCCGGATATCGTATCTCCTGAATATGGCAGAGGGGCTCCGCCTCTTTGCCTACAGGCCCCTGCCATGCAAGAAAATAGGAGGAGGATACGGTATAATCCCCGCCGCTGTCATGTGTGGTTCCAAAAGCATTTTGCATAATCAGGTGATCCGCTGCCAAAGAGGATACCGCCTCGGTCGGAAAGGCCTGCTTTTTCATCGCTGCTTCAAGAGCCGATATTGCCGCATACGCCCAGCAGCTCGACTGATTCTTCTGGTCATACACAGTCAGCGCCTTTCCTTCCTCTCTAAGGTCATAGCGCACCGGAAGCTCTCCTGAATTTTCACTCGCTGCCCGACCCTTCACACCTCCATTCTCGGCCAGACTTTCTTTTGAAGCTCCCTGCATAGCCATGGCTTCGGCCTGAGGCACGGACATAAAAAGTAATACTGCGGCCAGCAAAGCGGCTTGCAGCCGCAGCGAAGCTCCCCACAGCCTCATGGCTTGCAACCACTGTGCAGTTATCCATGACTGCGTGGATCGCATACGCAGTGCAGTTATCCGCGGCCTCATGACTCGCATCCACCGTGCAGTTATCCATGACTGCATAATCTGCAGCCGCTTCATGCTCTTACTCAGGCCTTGAATTATTCTCAATGCTCTGCCTTCCCGCTCCTTTTCCCGATGGCTTCGGGCCGAGGAACTGATAGAAATAAGTTTTCATCATACCATTATAGATCTTTCTGTTTTTATCGGCTTTTCTGCCAAAATACCGCTCTGTGTCCTCATAAGACGTGATCAGATAGGCCGACCATGAATCCAGCGCCGCAAACCGCTCTCCGATCGTCTTATAAAGCTCCGGAAGGTTCTTCTTTTCCTCAATTCGCTCTCCATACGGTGGATTCGTGATCAGGAAGCCGTATTTTTTCGGATGACTCAGCTCACTCACCGGCCTCTGTTGAAAATGGATCAGGTGGTCTACTCCTGCTGCCTTTGCATTGGCTCTGGCCGCCCGGATAATATCGCCATCAATATCATACCCCTGAATATCCACATCTATATCTGTATTTACAAGATCGTTTGCCTCGTCCATGGCGGCATACCAAAACTTTCTCGGAATCAGGTTTCTCCACTCCTCCGACAAAAACTCCCGATTCATCCCCGGAGCCATATTTGCAGCCATCATAGCCGCCTCGATCGGAAATGTTCCGCTTCCGCAAAACGGATCTACAAGGATGCGATCCGGCTTCCACGGTGTCAGCATAAGCAGTGCCGCAGCCAGCGTTTCTGTAATTGGTGCCTTACTGGTCAATGTCCTGTAGCCACGCTTATGTAAAGACTCTCCGGAAGTGTCTATCGCGACTGTCACGATATCTTTATGGAGAAATACCCGCAGCGGATAAGGATTCCCATCCTCCGGGAACCATGTGATCCCATACGCGCCTGCCATTCTGGCCACCATCGCTTTTTTCATAATAGACTGAATATCCGAAGGGCTGAACAGCTTGCTCTTGATCGAAGATGCCTTGGCAACCCAGAATTTACCATCCTGCGGGATATAACGCTCCCACTCGATCGCCTTTGTTCCCTCAAACAACTCGTCAAAGGTCTCTGCCTTAAAGCTTCCTACCTTCAGCAGGACTCTTTCCGTTGTTCTTAAGAAGATGTTTGCCCGGCATATTGCCTCGGCATCCCCGATAAACGTAACGCGGCCGTCCTCTACCTGGCTCACTTCATATCCAAGATCGATGATCTCTCTTTTCATAACTGCCTCAAGCCCGAAATGGCAGGGGACAATCAGCTCAAATCTTTCCAACACGTTCTCTCCGTTTCTTTATATATTTTTAGTCTGATCCCTCTTGCTGTCTTATATCAATATTTTATAATCTCATATACCCTATGTCAAATGCTTTCTCACAACACCCTCAGCACTTGCTCCGACAGCTCAGGCTGCGTCAACCCGGTAAAGCCACCCGAACCACCCTCAGTCCGCAGTCATGTGCCTGCCTCTATAATACATAAGGCCGCCGTACACATTAACTGTCCGGTATCCCATGCCGGACAGCTCGCGTGCCGCCAGCATGCTGTTCGAGCCATGGGCACAATACACAAGAATGATCTTGTCCTTTGGAAGCAGCTCCGGTGCCCGGAGCAGCTCCTCATAAGGCAGATTGACCGCTCCCTCTAAATGTCCCCTTCTGTACTCCTCATTTTCCCGTACATCCACCAGAATATAATGGTCTCCGCCTGTATCAAGAATCCTTTCCAGCTGTCGCATCGATATATTTTGAAACATATTTTTCTCCTGCCTGCTTGTCTTAATAACATTATATGATACCGAGACCAAAAGGTCATAAATCCGACACAAGCTTGTGAGAGTACAAAGCCGGTCAGGAGCAGAGGGGGCAAAATACCTTTTGATCCTTTGACCCGCAATTACATTATCACAAAAGAAGGCGTCACAAAACAGGTTTATCCGCAAAGGATTCCCATATTTTGCGACGCCCTCCTCACATTTTTATCACGGGAGAGTTTACTTCCCGGAAGGATTTTTTCTCGGGAAAAATACCTCTCGGATAGATTTCTTCCGGAAAGATTTCCTCACGGAAGTTTTTTTCGGAAGTATTTTTTTCGGAAAAATTATCTCCCGACAGAGTTATTTCCCGGATGAATTTTTGCTGTTTCTGCTGTTATCAGAGCCGCTGTAGTTCTTCCCCCGGCAGTCCTGTGCTCCGTAATCCTGCGCTTTGTAATCCTGAGATCTGTAGTCCTGTTCATCCTGTTCCGGTCTGCCGGAGTTCTGACCGCCTTTTTTTCCGGAATTTCTGCCATTCCGGCTATTATCAGAGCTGTTGTAATTCTTGCTGCTGTTCTGCTCGTCATAATTCTGGTCGTTGTTTCTTGACATTTTGAAATACCTCCTGAGATGTTTTTCATTAATTACACAGCTAGTATGGCACTTTTGTAAAAAACTATTCGTTGAACAGCTTTTTTAACTTTTTCAGGCAGTGGTAAAAAGCAGGAAATAAAAACGCATCCGCGAAGATCCACGCCAGCGGACTGGCAAAGCATGCCGGAAGAAAGCCGAATACAGGAACAAAGAAAAATCCCACAAGGGCTCTTGCCACCATCTCGCAAACACCGGCCAGAATGGCAAAGCCGCTAAAGCCCATTCCCTGGATTGAAAACCTCACTACATTTACCGCTGTCAACGGAATGTAAAACAGACTGTTTCCGATCAAGAAAAGGGAGATCTGTCGGATCAGCTCCGTCTCGCCCGGATCAACAAACATAAGGGCCAGATATTTTCCACCAAAGAAAAGTCCCACAAATGCAAGGATCGCATAAACAAATCCGATAAAATTCGCTGTCCACATACCTTTTTCCACACGGTCTAACTGCCGCGCACCTACATTCTGGCCGGCATAAGTCGCCATGGTGCCGCCTAATGAATCAAACGGCGTACAGAAAAACATACTGATCTTGCTGCCGGTCGAAACTGCGGCTACGGCCATAGAGCCAAGGGAATTTACCGCCGCCTGCAAAATTACACTTCCGATGGCAGTGATGGAATACTGGAGCCCCATCGGGATACCCATCTGACAAAGAATCCGAGCCAGATTTCCGTCAAATTCCTTTTCATCCTCTGTCATCTTCAGGATCGGAAAATGACGGATCATATAGATCAGGCAAAGCACTGCCGAAATTCCCTGAGAGATTACAGTTGCAAGGGCCGGGCCCCCCACGTTCATGCCAAGTCCTAAGATCGTAAAAAAATCAAGTGCGATATTCAAAACGGAGGAGAGCAACAGGAAATAGACCGGTGTTTTGCTGTCTCCGAGGCTTCGGATAATACCGGCAAGCAGGTTATACAGATAGGTTACCGGAATACCCATAAATATTACAAAAATGTAATCCCATGCACCCTGGATAATATCCTCCGGCGTATTCATCCACTGCAGGATCCGCATACATAAAACTCCGACAACGACCGTCATTACAAGAGCGAACGCACCTGCCAGATACATGGCATTTGCCACATATTTTCTCATGACCTTATAATCCCCGGCGCCGAATTTCTGTGCCACCGGGATTGCAAAGCCGCTGGCCACACCGATGCAAAAGCCATTGATCATAAAGTTGATCGAGCCGGTAGAGCCTACCGCCGCAAGTGCAGTAACTCCAAGACACTTTCCGACGATCATAGTATCTACCATATTATAAAACTGTTGAAACAGATAACCCAAGAGCATGGGCACTGCAAAGCCAAGGATCAGCTTAAACGGTGATCCCGCTGTCATATCTTTTACTGCACTCTTTTCCATACTTCCTCCTGCTGTTCTTATTCTGTCATTTTTTGCCTTCTTATTGAATCCCTATTATAAAACCATGATTTAAAAAAGTACAGACGGCAAAACAGCGAAAATATGTTTCAAAATTCTCTTTTCTTTCGTGAAAACGTATGATATGATATAAGAAAATTAATAACATGCAGAGTAGATATTTGTGCGTCAAGTGCCTGCCGGACGGGGAGTTGCCGGGAGGACGAAAGGATTGACCTGCGGTGCAGATATCGCATCCCGCTGCACCAGAAGATCTTGTATATCATATCTCC
>ENA-UESP01002273-UESP01002273.1-human-gut-metagenome-genome-assembly--contig:-NODE-2273-length-10756-cov-9.612791_pt1 | contig 10756 bp, 9 predicted proteins | sample MGYA00243003_ERZ508004 | MGnify/ENA primary metagenome ERZ508004 (study PRJEB26167, sample SAMN06115443) | human gut metagenome | host: Homo sapiens | place: China:Henan | collected 2015-07-29 | study...
GGCCGTACCCTGCACCCCGATAACGTCGCAGCCGGCCCCGCCAGCTACGGCCTGACCGACTCTCTGGGCCGCGTCCATGGCGATGCTCAGTTTGCTGGTTCCTCCTCCGTGCCTGCGCACGTTGAGATGATGGGTCTGATCGGCATGGGCAACAACCCCATGGTCGGTGCAACCGTTGCCTGCGCAGTTGCTGCTGCACAGGCCAACGCCTGATTTTTTCTCTTAGTTCGGCAAAGGGGGCTGCTTTCCGAATAAGCAGCCCCCTTTTTCTGCTGATATGTTCGCATTAACAAACCGAGGGCATTGGCCCTCAAATCTGCTGAGGAATTGGAAAAAACCATGAAGAAGAACCAGATAAAGAAGATCCTCCTCGCTGTGGCGATGGTGGTGGTGGTGGCAGCCGGTCTGCTGGTGTACAGCAGCGGCAAAACTGCCTCCAAGGGTACCACCAGCATGGGCACTGCCAAAGGCTTTGGCGGCGATGTGACCGTTACCCTGACCCTTGCCGACGGCAAGATCATCGGCTGCACCGCCGAGGGCAAGGACGAGACCGAGGGCGTGGGCTCCACGGCCATCGACCAGCTGCCCGGCGCCATCGCCGAGAGCGGCAGCATTGCGGTGGACGGCGTTGCAGGCGCAACCGTCACCTCCAACGCCATCAAGGAGGCTGCCGCTGCCGCCCTGACCGCGGCCGGCCTGAACCCCGACGACTACAAGACCGCTGTGGACAACACCGCCGAGCCCGCTGAGGACTCCACGGTGGACGCCGATGTGGTCATCGTGGGCGCAGGCGGTGCCGGCATGACTGCCGCCATTACCGCTGCCAACGAGGGCAAGAGCGTTGTCATTCTGGAGAGCCAGGCCATGGTGGGCGGCAACTCTGTCCGCGCTACCGGCGGCATGAACGCCGGCAAGACCGTGTATCAGGATGAGAACGAGTTCGGCGAGTCCGCAGGCGTGGAAAAGACCCTGAAGACCGCTGCCGAAAAGTATGCTGACAATGAGACCATCACCGCTCTGGCTGCTACCGTGGCCGAGCAGTGGGCTGCTTATCAGGCCAACCCCACCGGCTACTTCGACTCTGTGGAGCTGATGGAGCTGGACACCATGATCGGCGGCAAGGGCATCAACGATCCCGCTCTGGTGGAGACTCTCTGCGAGAACAGTGCCGATGCCATCGACTGGCTGGATGAGAACGGCATCACCCTGCACAGCGTTTCCAGCTTTGGCGGCGCTTCTGTCAAGCGCATCCATCGCCCTGTGGACGCAGAGGGCAAGACCCTCTCCGTGGGCTCTTACATGATCCCCCTGCTGCAGGAGAACTGCGAAAAGGCCGGTGTTCAGATCCTGCTGAACACCACCGCCAACGAGATCCTGACCGATGCCAACGGCGCAGCCTGCGGCGTTAAGGCCACCGGCGCTTCCGGTGAGACCGTCACCGTCAACGCCAAAGCCGTGGTCCTGACTTCCGGCGGTTTCGGTGCCAACCTGGACATGGTCGTGAAGTACAAGCCTGAGCTCGAGGGCTTTATGACCACCAACGCTCCCGGCATCCTGGGCCAGGGCATTGAGATGGCAACGGCCATCGGCGCCGGTACCGTGGATATGGACCAGATCCAGATCCACCCCACTGTGGAGGCTAACACCGCTGCCCTGATCACCGAGGGCCTGCGCGGCGATGGCGCGATCCTGGTCAACGCTGACGGCAAGCGCTTCATTGACGAAGTGGGCACCCGTGACGTGGTTTCCGCTGCTGAGATCGCACAGCCGGGCAGCTACAGCTGGCTGGTGGTCGATCAGGCCATGGCCGATGCTTCCAGCGTCATCCAGGGCTACATCAAGAAAGGCTATACCGCGGAGGGCGCTACCTACGAGGAACTGGCCAAGGCCATTGGCGTGGACGAGGCGACCTTTGCCGAGACCATGAACAACTGGAACCAGTGCGTGGCCGATAAGGCCGACGCCGAGTTTGGCCGTACCAGCTTTGCAAACCCGCTGGATACCGCTCCCTACTATGCCATCAAGGTCACTGCCGGTGTCCACCACACCATGGGCGGCCTGACCATCAACACCAACACGGAAGTGCTGGATACCAATGGCAACGTGATCCCCGGCCTGTTTGCAGCAGGTGAGATCACCGGCGGCGTCCACGGTGCAAACCGTCTGGGCGGCAACGCTGTGGCCGACTTTACCGTCTTTGGCCGCATTGCAGGCCAGGCTGCCAGCGATTACGCTGCATGAAACGCCTGACCCGGCTGCAGAAAAATCTGCTCTTTGCGGCAGTGCTCCTGCTGGCTGCAGTGGTGCTTTTCTGGGCACTGCGGGGCCGCAAACAGGGGGAAGCGCTGGTGGCGGTAGCCGATTTCGGCGACGGCGTCACCGAGACCATCCCGCTGGACAAAGATTACGATTATCTGTACGATGTGGGCGATTACGTTGTGCATTTACAGGTAAAAGACGGTGCCATCGCCTTTCAGGACAGCCAGTGCCCGGACCATGTCTGTGAGCAATTCGGCTGGCTGAGCCAGAAAGACGCCTGGGCCGCCTGCGTCCCCGCAGGGGTATATGTCCAGCTCTATGCGGCGGATGACGCTGCGGTGAAGTGAGCAGAAAACGCGGTAAGTAAATCGAAAAAGAGGCTGTTCCACTGGAAATTTTCCGTGGAGCGGCCTCTTTTTGCGTGCTGAAACGGTAAAAGGGCCCGTACCAATGCCGGTACGGGCCCTTTTGCAGGGAAGAAACAGAGGTTATTTTACATATTTGCCGCTGCAGATGTTTTTGCAGCAGGCGCTGACGGGGAACCAGCAGCAGTCGCGGCAGATATCCGCCAGCATCTCCGGGGTAGCCTTGGCATCAATGGCCCGGATGAGGTCCTGATAGACATAATCCTTTTCTTCCAGGCCAAAGTATTCCACGGTCTTGCGGTCGTACCGCTTTACCTTTTCCTGGGTGTCGCACAGGTCTTCGCCCAGCTTGTTGGGGCAGCAGGAGCAAAGCGTGTCGGTGGAGAACGTGAGGTGGATCAGCGTCCCGGGAACCTCCCGCAGTTGGTGGACCACGTCGTTCATGTGCTCCACAAAGGCGTCGTCGTAGCCGTGGCCGGAGTAGCCCTGGGTGCAAAGTAGATGGTGCGGGCGGAGTACGATCATGCCTTGAGCCCCGGAATCCGTTTCCGAATGTTCAGGCCGATGGCGCAGGCCAGCACAGCCTTGATGATGGCGGTGGGGATAAACGGCAGCACGCAGGCAGAAATAGCCACGGCCACGGTGCTGTGGGCCACGATAACGAACAGGATCACACCGACGATGTAGTTGACCACGGTGCCCACGACAACGGCCAGAGGGAACGCACCCTTAAAGGCATTGCGGTGCTCCACGCCCAGGCCGATGATATAGGCCATGAGGGGGAACGAGATGAGGAAACCGCCCGTGGGGCCGACGAATTTGTCAATACCGCCGGAGAAGCTGGCCAGCACGGGCACGCCCACGGCACCCAGGATCAGGTACACGAGGCTTGCCATGGCGGAGAGCTTGGAGCCCAGCACCACAGCGGCCAGGGTGATGGCGAACGTCTGCATGGTCATGGGGACGCCCAGGGGCATCGGGATGGAGATCTGGGCCATCACGGCGATGACGGCGGCGAACAATCCGGTGTAGCAGATCTCGCGGACCGAAAATTTCGAGCTTTGGGTGTTTTTGGCAGCTGCCTGACTCATAAAAAATCCTCCTCTATTTGCGGCCCGCTGTTTTGGACGGGCCGAGAACATCGCATAAAAACTGCGCTTTGCCCCGTATTAAACCAGAAATTCCCGGGTGCGTCAACTTTGAAATATTCAGCAGGTTTACAATTTGGAAAAATCCGCCTGCCAGGCCGGGTTTCGGGCAGGCGGCAGCGGTGCTCCAGGGGCAAAAACCGGGAGAAACTGCCGGAATATTTGTCAAATATGCGTGAAATGAAATTTGGACGCTTGTTTAATTTCCCGAAATGCGATACACTACCTTATAATAGACACTTCTGCGGGAGGGGGATCTTGCCCCCCGCACCGCACAGCGAGGAGGAAAAGCATGATCTGGAAAAAGAAGAACGCGGCCATGCAGGGGAACGGCCCCTCGGCAGCGGCTGCAAACGATAAGACCGCCGGGAAGCTTGCCGGGGCCAAAGCATTTGCCCGGAAGAACTGGAAATGGCTGCTCCCGGCGGCGGTGGTCGTCATTGCAGGAGGGGTGTTCCTGCTCAAGCCCGCCAAGGACAAGCAGGCCAATGTGGACACCAGCTATGTGGAAACGGCGCCTGAGGAGCGGGATGTCTCCAACTCCCTCAGCGGCACCGGCACCCTGAACCCGGCCAATACTTACACCGTGAAATCTCTGGTGGACGGCAAAGTGCTCACCGCTGATTTTGAAGAGGGCGACACCGTGGAAGAGGGAACGATCCTCTACACCATCGACAGCTCCGACGCTTCCACCAACCTGGAAAAAGCGGAGATCGCCCTCCAGCAGGCCCAGCGCAGCTACGATAAGACTGTAGACCGCCAGTACGTCCGTGCTGAGGTGGCGGGCACGGTCAGCAGCCTGAAAGTGGCCAAGGGCGATGAAGTGACCAGCGGCCAGGAAGTGGCCGTCATCCGGGATAACTCCAAGATGATGCTCAGCCTGCTCTTCCCGGCGGCAGACGCCGCCAACTTCTCGGTGGGGCAGAGCGCGCAGGTGGTGCTGGACGGCACCTTTGAGACGCTGGACGGCACCATTACCGCCGTGACGGGCACCGATGAACTGAGCACTGGCAACCTGCTCACCCGTACGGTGACCATCGCGGTGCGGAACGCGGGCGGCCTGACCACGGCCCAGGCAGCCACGGCCAGCATCAATGGCGTCAGCTCCATTGCTTCCGCCACCTTTGCCTATCAGGCAGAGCGTACCCTGACGGCTCCCTCTTCCGGCACCGTCTCCGCCATCAATGTGCAGGAGGGCAGCGCGGTGGAAAAGGACGCCATCCTCATTGAGCTGACGGGCGATGACCTGACCGAATCCATCCAGTCTGCTTCGGAGACCCTGCGCAGTGCCGAGATCTCGATGCAGAATATGCAGGACACGATGGCCAACTACACCATCACGGCCCCCATCAGCGGTACCGTGATCGAAAAAGACGTCAAGCAGGGCGACGCACTGACCTCCGGCACCAGCCTCTGTGTGCTGTATGACCTGAGCTACCTGGAAATGAGCATCAATGTGGACGAGCTGGAGATCGGCTCCCTTTCCGTGGGCCAGAAAGTGCAGATCACGGCGGATGCGGTGGCCGATAAGACCTATGTGGGCACCGTGACCCGTGTCTCGATGAAAGGCAACTCTTCCGGCGGCACCACGACTTACCCCGTGACCATCCGCATCGACTCCATCGACGGCCTCCGCCCGGGCATGAACGCCAACGCGGAGATCGTGGTGGCCGAGTCCACCAGCGCCCTCTGCGTGCCCAACGCGGCCATCGTCCGCGGCGGCTATGTGCTGGTGACCAAGGATTCGCCCAGCGCGGCCAATGCGGACCCGGAGATGGAAGCTCCGGACGGCTATGTCTATGTGGACGTGAAGACGGGCGTCAGCGACGACGATTACACCGAGATCCTCGACGGCATCACGGCGGAAGACACGATTGCTTACGATCCCAACTCGGTGAGTGACAGCTACTATGATGATGGAAGCGGTTTCTATGATGACGGAAGCAGTTCCTTTTGATGAGGAGGGCTGAACATGAGCGCTCTGATCGAATTTGATGAAGTGTGCAAATACTACCAGATGGGCGACACGACCGTCAAGGCGGCTGACCATATCTCCATGAAGATCGAAAAAGGGGAGTTTGTAGCCATTGTCGGCCAGTCCGGCTCGGGCAAGTCCACCTGTATGAATATCATCGGCTGCCTGGATGTGCCCACCCAGGGCACCTATCGGCTCAATGGCCGGGACGTGGGCAAGATGAACCGGAACGAGCTGGCCGCCATCCGCAACGAGATGCTGGGCTTTATCTTCCAGCAGTACAACCTGCTGCCCAAGCTCAACCTGATGGAAAACGTGGAGGTGCCGTTGGTGTACGCGGGCGTCTCCCGCGCGGAGCGGCACAAGCGTGCCAAAGAGGTGCTGGAAAAGGTGGGCCTGGGCGATAAGCTCAAAAACAAGCCCAACCAGCTTTCCGGCGGCCAGCAGCAGCGCGTGTCCATCGCCCGGGCTCTGGTGCGCAACCCGCCCCTCATCCTGGCGGACGAGCCCACCGGCGCTCTGGACAGCCACACCGGCCGCGAAGTGCTGGGAATGCTGCAGGAGCTCCACAATGAGGGCCATACCGTGGTCCTCATCACCCACGACAATTCCATTGCCGTGCAGGCGGAACGCATCATCCGGCTGGAAGATGGGCGTGTCGTCTACGACGGCGACTCCCACGCCCCGGAGGCGGTCGTTCAGCCCACCCTGCTGCCGGAGCAGGAATCCCAGACCGAGGAGGCACAGGCATGATCATTGAAACTTTCCGGCAGGCCATTCAGAACGTCTGGAGCAACAAGCTCCGCACGTTCCTGACCATGCTGGGCATCATCATCGGCGTCATGGCGGTCATCGTCATCGTGGGCCTGGGCAACGGCATGACCAAGAGTATGCGGGACAGCTTTTCGGCCATGGGCACCAACACCCTGTCTGTCAGCATCTGGGGCTACGGCTCCCGCACCGCCTCGGTGGATGACGTGTATAACATCGTGAAGAAAAACCCCGACCTGTTGGAGTCCATCTCCCCGCAGATCGATTTCAGCAGCAACACGCCCAAGGTGGGCACCACCACCTACCGTTACACCAACCTGTACGGCGTGGACGAAGACTATACCGAGATGAAAAACTACACCCTGGCCAAGGGCCGCAACCTGCAGTACATGGACATGAAAGATGACAAGCAGGTCTGCGTCATCGGCGATTACATCAACCGCACCGCCTTTGGCGGCAACGGTATGGGCAAGACCATCAAGCTGGGCCCCTACAAATTCCGCATCGTGGGTGTGCTGAACGCCAAGATCAGCGACCCCACCATGCAGCAGGGCAATGACGATGACTGCATCTACCTGCCCTATACCACCGCCATGCGTCTGTCGCAGAAAAGCACCGCGGATTCGTACATCTGCGTCATGGTGGACGAGAATCAGGCCAACGAGGCCAAGGCTGCCATGGAAAACGGACTGTATAATCTCTTCAAAAGTGACAATGCGTATTACGTTTACTCGGCCAGTGAGTGGCTGGAAGAGATGAACAAGATGATCAACATGGTCATCGTCATCCTCACGGGCATTGCCAGCATCTCGCTGCTGGTGGGTGGCATCGGCATCATGAACATCATGCTGGTGTCGGTCACGGAGCGGACGAAAGAGATCGGCATCCGCAAGGCCATGGGCGCCAAGGAGCGGGTCATCCTGGCCCAGTTTGTCACAGAGGCCGCTACCACTTCCGCTCTGGGCGGCGCTCTTGGCATCGTGCTGGGGTACATCGTCAGCATGGCTGCCAACCGGGTGCTGCCCATGTTCACCGACGGCATGGATATCACGGTGAGCCCCTCGTTCGACTCCATCGTGGTGGCGTTCGGCATTTCGGCGGGCATCGGCGTGCTGTTCGGCTACTTGCCGGCCAAGCGTGCCGCCAAGCTCAACCCCATCGACGCCCTGCGGTATGATTAAAAGGAGAAGATAAGCCATGAAAAAACGAATCCTTGCATTGCTGCTGGCGGTGTGCATTGCAGCCTCCATGCTGGTGCTCCCGGCTTCGGCGGCTGCCACCAACAACACCGCGGTCCAGATGGCCATTACCCTGGGGGCCATGGATACCGACCAGACCGGGGCCCTGAACGCCGTGGTCACCCGTGGTTCCTTTGCCCGGATGCTTACCTCGTTCTCCACATTCCGGGAGAGCGTGGGTGCACAGGGCACGGTGGGCACCCTCTATACCGACGTGCCCGGCACTTCGCCCTGGGCCCCCTACATCCGCATTGCGGTGCAGCAGGGCTGGCTGAATGGCTACACGGACGGCAGCTACCGTCCGGACAACGCTGTCACGCTGGAGGAGGCCTGCACGGCAGTCCTCAAGCTGATGGGCTATAAGATGACCGAGCTGAACGGCGCGTTCCCCAACGCGCAGCTCAACAAGGCCAGCGAGATCGGCCTGCGCACCGGACTGGACCGCAAGCAGGGCGAGGCCATGAACTATGAGGACGCCGCGGTCCTGCTCTACAACGCCCTCACGGCCAACACGGCTTCGGGCGGCGCTTACGGCACCACTCTGGGCTTTACCGTTTCCAACGGCCAGGTGGATGCCTCCACCGTCCTGCTCAGCAGCCTGCAGGGCCCCTTTATCTACGGCGAGGGGGCACAGGTGCCCTTTACCCCGGTAGCCGTCTACCGCAACGATAAAGTTTCCCCCTCGGGCGAGCTGAACCAGTACGACGTGTACTATTACAGCGAGAGCCTGCGCACGGTCTGGGTCTACACCCGCCGCGCGGCCGGCCGCATCACGGCAGTGTCTCCCTCGGCCAGCGCGCCCACCTCGGTCACCGTGGCGGGCAGTACCTACACGCTGGGCAGCACGGCAGTGGCCTCGCAGGTGTCCTCCCTCAACGGCGGCGGTGTGGGCCAGGTGGTCACCCTGCTGCTGGGCATGAACAATGAGGTGGCCGGCATCGTCACCGGTGAAGAGGCCGACAGCGTCTTCTATGGCGTTGTCCAGTCCGCCTCCCGCAACCTGATTGAAGAGGACAACGGGGCCGATGTGCTCCAGAAAGTCTCGGTCATGTGCACGGATGGTATCGTCCGGAGCGTCAACGTGGACAAAAGCCTCAATTTTCCCACCGGTTGGCTGGTAGAAATCAGCGTGGACGGTGCCAACGGAGAGAACGTGAAAAAAATCAGCAGCCGGTCCGTCAGCGGCACCGTGAACGCGGACGCCACCGCTCTGGGCGACGCTGCCCTGGCCGACGATGTGGAAATTATGGATACAACGTCAGGAGGTGCGGCTGGGGCGATTCGTCCCAGCCGCCTATCGGGGGTAACGCTCTCGGGCTCTGACGTCCGCTACTACACCACCAATGAAAACGGCCAGATCGACCGCCTCATCCTCAACGATGTCACGGGCGATCTGTGGAACTACGGCGTTCTGGACGATGTGAAGAATCTGGCCGCCAACTACAGCAGCATCAAAACGCTGGTGACCACCGATTCTTCGGGCAACACGACCACCAAGACCACCGTGGATGAGGTGAAAAATCTGCTGGTGCCCACCACGAGCGAGATTTTGTGGGGCGTCATCAGCGGCGATATCCTCAGCACGGCATGGAATCGCCTGACGGGCAACACCGCGGGCCTGCTGGGCATCGGCTTCCGGCAGATCGGTGCCATTACCGGGGCTCCGCTGAGCAACATCTTCAACTTCATCGGCGGCGGTGCCAACTACATCTGCTACATCGACGGCCAGCAGGCCAGCCTGACCACCTCCATCAAGTACCCGGTGCTGGCAGGCGGTATTGCCGTCAGCCGGGAGGTGACGGGTTCGGTCAAATCCATGGTGCAGCTCATGCCCATGAAGATCGATAAGGTGGGCGCTGCCTCCGTCCTCTCGGGCGATAAGCGCTATGAGATGGCCGACGACACGCAGGTCTACCTGTGGTACAAGGGCCAGTATTACGCCACCAAGCTGGCATACGTCAACTCGGATGATTACTACCTGACCGGCTGGTACGATAACTTTGGCTGCACGGCGGGCAAGAAAGTCCGCGTCATCATCGCAGTCAAGAAAGACTGATGCCGGGGGATTACGCGGCCCCGTGCTGGCTGCTGCGGCAGGCCCGGCAGCTGCTGTATCCCCGCCGCTGCCCTTTCTGCCGCCGGGTGCTGGGCTTTGTGCCAACCTGCCCGGAATGCGCGGAACGGCTGGAACCGCTCCGCCGGATGCCCATGCGGCTCAAGGAAAGTGAGCACTATCTGGGGACCCTGAGCGGGGCCGCGGCACCCTACCGCTACACGGGCTGTGTCCGCAGTGCGGTGCTGCGGGCCAAGTACCAGGGCGAGCCGTGGACGGCCGTGGAGCTGGGCGTCGAGATGGCCCGGCTGCTCTTTGGCAGCGAGATCCTCATGCGCGGCGCGGAGCCCACACCCCAGCGGGTGGAGGGCCTGAGCCTTGGCTATGACGCCATCGTCCCGGTGCCGGCCTCCAGCAAAAAACGCGGCTATAATGTGCCGGAGCGGATGGCCCGGCCGCTGGCAAAGGCGGTGGGCGTTCCGCTGGCCGCCAACGCCCTTGGTCGTACCCGCACTGGCCGCCATCAGGCCGGGCTCTCGCTGGACGAGCGCCTGGTCAACGTGGCAGGCGCGTTCCGGGTGCTGGAACCGGACAACGTGGACGGGAAGCGGGTGCTGCTGGTGGATGATGTCATCACCACCGGAGCCACGGCAGCCGCCTGTGCGCAGGCTTTGCTGGATGCCGGGGCCCAAAGCGTGTTCGCCGTGGCGCTGGCTACCGTGGAATTTGACGCACTACCGTCCCGCAGCCAGCCCATTGCGGAAACGGCGGAGGAAGACGAAAAAGAAATCGAAAAAACTTGAAAAAAGCGCTTGACAAAACACCCTGCATCGGGTATACTAATTGAGCTGTGAGCGATAAGCCACATGCAATATCCGGGTGTAGCGCAGTTTTGGTAGCGCGCTTGAATGGGGTTCAAGAGGCCGTGAGTTCGATTCTCGCCACTC
>ENA-UESP01002278-UESP01002278.1-human-gut-metagenome-genome-assembly--contig:-NODE-2278-length-10735-cov-3.338619_pt1 | contig 10735 bp, 7 predicted proteins | sample MGYA00243003_ERZ508004 | MGnify/ENA primary metagenome ERZ508004 (study PRJEB26167, sample SAMN06115443) | human gut metagenome | host: Homo sapiens | place: China:Henan | collected 2015-07-29 | study...
CCCGCCAAGAGCTTCGCTGCGAAGGTGAAATAATTCAATAAATAAAGAACCTCTAAAATTTAAGGACTATGCCAAACGGAAAGAAGCATAAGCGACACAAGATGGCTACCCACAAACGCAAAAAACGTTTGCGTAAGAACCGTCACAAGAAAAAGTAGGGTAGCACTTTAGTGCTAAACGATAGATAAAGCTAAAGGAACCCCAAGTTCTTTTAGCTTTACCTATTTTTCAGCGGTTTTTCGTGACGGCATCCTGCTTCCGGGGCATGGGACTCGGTGCGGAGCCGCCGTTTCCGGGAGTCCTAACCTTTCCCGATCCTCTTCCGAGGGCGTTTCGGGGCGGACTCCACGATAACCGCAAAAAATAGTCGGGGCCCTTCCGCGCCCGGACCGCGTGCCGGACGATGGGTCCGCACGGTTTTTATCCTTTGGAGTTCGCCGCCACTTCAGACCAAAAAGCGGCCTAACCGATTTCAGTATTCCGCGTCTTCGTTTCCGGAGCGCGACACACGATATAGATGAACAGAGAATTAATTGTAAACGTCAACCCGACCGAAATTTCCATCGCGTTGTGCGAGGACAAGGTCCTTGTCGAACTCAACAAGGAGCAGTGTCAGACCGGGTTCGCCGTCGGGGATATCTACCTCGGAAAAGTACGTAAGATCATGCCGGGTCTCAATGCGGCATTCGTCAATATAGGACACGAAAAGGACGCCTTTATCCATTATCTCGATCTGGGCGGTCAGTTTCCTTCGTTGCAGAAGCTCGTCGCTTCGCAGCAGCCCGGCAAACGGGGCCTGCGCGTCGAGAGCCTGAAGCTCGAACCGCCCGTGGAGAAGTCGGGCAAGATCGGCGACTACCTGCAGGTCGGCCAGAACATCATGGTGCAGATCGCCAAGGAGGCCATCTCGACCAAGGGTCCCCGTCTGACGGCCGATATTTCGCTGGCCGGACGCAACGTCGTGCTGGTGCCCTTCTCGTCGAAGGTCTTCCTGTCGCAGAAGATCCGTTCGGTGGACGAGAAGAAACGCCTGAAGCGGATCGCCGCCGCCGTGCTGCCCAAGAATTTCGGCGTCATCATCCGTACCGCGGCCATGGAGGCCAAGGACGAGGATATCGAGCACGACATCCAGACCCAGATCGACCGCTGGCGCAAGACCTGTGCGGCGATCAAGAAGAGCACGGCTCCCGCCCAGCTGATGAGCGAGATGAACCGCGCCAATACGATCATCCGCGACTCGCTGAACGGTTCGTTCTCGCAGATCGCCGTGGACGACGAGGCGATGTACAACGACATCCGCGGTTATATCAGGCAGATCGAACCCGAAAAGGAGAAGATCGTCAAACTCTACCGCGGCAACGTGCCCATTTTCGACAACTTCGACATCTCGAAGCAGATCAAGTCGCTCTTCGCCAAATATGTCTCGCTGCGCCGCGGCGCCTACCTCATTATCGAGCATACGGAGGCCATGAACGTCATCGACGTCAATTCGGGCAACCGCACCAAGGCCGAGGACAATCAGGAGCAGACGGCGATGGACGTCAATCTGGCCGCTGCGGCCGAAATCGCCCGCCAGCTGCGTCTGCGCGACTTGGGCGGCATCGTCATCATTGACTTCATCGACCTGCGCAAGGCGCAGAACCGGCAGGCGCTCTACGACGAAATGGTGAAGCTGATGGCTACCGACAAGGCCAAGCACACGGTCCTGCCGCTCACCAAGTTCGGCTTGATGCAGATCACCCGCCAGCGGGTGCGTCCCGTGGCCGTGGAGGAGGTTTCGGACGTCTGCCCGACCTGCAACGGATCGGGCAAGATCGAACCGACGGTGCTGCTGGACAAGAAGATCGAGAACCAGATTTCGTTCCTTACGCATGACCGCGGTCACAAATATATCAAGCTGGTCGTAAGCCCCTATGTGGCCTCCTTCCTCAAGCAGGGCCTTTGGTCGCTGCGCCGCCGCTGGCAGTGGAAATACAAGGTGCGGCTGCATGTCGTCGCCGACCAGAGTCTCGGTATCGTCGAGGTCCATTACCACGACCGCAAGGACAACGACCTGATAAACAAGTAACCGTATGACTGCCCGCGAGCAGCTGGCGCAGTTCGCCGCCGGGTCGAAAGCCCTGCCCCGCCTGTGCCGCGAATATAAGAAAGAGCGCGCAACCGTCCATCTGAAAGAGCTGGTCGGCGGCGCTCTTTCGTTCTATGCCGCTGCCGCTGCGGCGAAAACCGGGGGCGTACACGTCTTCGTCGCCGAGGACCGCGACGCTGCGGCCTACCTGATGAACGACTTCTATAACCTGCTGGACGAGAAGCAGGTCTATTTCTTCCCCTCCTCCTACAAGCGTTCGGTGGCCTACGGCGCCGAAGATGCGCAGGGCGTGGTGCAGCGCACGGCGGCGATGAGCGCCGTGAAGGGCTTCACGAAAGGGTATCTGATCGTCTGCACCTATCCCGAAGCGCTGGTCGAGCGGGTCGCCGACGCCGAAGCCCTGCAACGGGAGACGATCACCGTGAGGGTCGGCGACCGGATTTCGATCGAGGTGCTGGAGCAGGCGCTTGTCGATGCTTCGTTTACGCGCGTGGATTTCGTCTACGAGCCCGGCCAGTACTCGGTGCGCGGCGGTATCGTCGACGTCTTCTCCTATTCGGAGAGCAAACCCTACCGACTGGATTTCTTCGGCGACGAGGTCGACTCGATCCGGCGGTTCAACATTTCGAGCCAGCTGTCGTCGGACAGGCTGGAGCGCGTGGAGATCATCCCCGACCTGAACGCCGGGACGCCCGCCGCGGCGAAGGTCTCCTTCGCGCGGTTTGCGGGCGCGGAGGCTTCCTGGTGGTTCTACGACGCCGATTTCGTGTTGCGGAGGGTCAACGACATCCGCCGCAGGACGCTCTCGGACATGGAGCATCCCGATGAGATCGACTCGCTGCTGACGAGCCGCAACTCGCTCGTGGCCGACCTTTCCGGAAGCCGGATTTTCCTGCTGCGCGACAATCTTCCCGAGCGGCCCGCGGCCGCAACGGTGAAGTTCGCGACGTCGCCCCAGCCGAAATTCAATAAAAATTTCGAGATGCTGGCCGACGACATGATCCGGGGTGCGCTGCGGGGTTACGATACCTATATACTTTCGGAGAACAAGGCGCAGGTCGAGCGTCTCGAAAATATTTTCCACCAGATCGGCCGCGGACAGGCCGTCGTGCGGTCGCTGTCGACGACCCTGCACGAGGGGTTCGTGGACAACGACCTGAAACTGTGCCTCTACACCGACCACCAGATTTTCGACCGCTACCAGCGTTACCGCATCAACGGCGAGATCCGGCGCGACGAGCAGATGACCGTCGCCGAGCTGAACCAGCTGCGCCCGGGCGACTACGTGGTGCATATCGACCACGGCGTGGGCCGTTTCGACGGGCTGGTGAAGATCGCCGCGGGCGATGGACGCATGCAGGAGGCGATCAAGCTGGTCTACAAGGACGGCGACGTGCTGTTCGTCAACGTGCACTCGCTCCACCGCATTTCGCGCTACAAGTCGGGCGACGGCGAGCCGCCGAAGGTCTACAAACTGGGCAACGGCGCCTGGCAGAAGCTGAAGAACGCCACCAAGAAAGCCGTCAAGGACATTTCGCGCGAACTGATCGCCCTCTACGCCAAACGCAAGGCCTCGAAGGGCTACGCCTTCTCGCACGACAGCTATTTGCAGCACGAGCTGGAGGCGTCGTTCCGCTGGGAGGACACTCCCGACCAGCAGTCGGCCACGGCGGCCATCAAGAAGGACATGGAGTCGGACCAGCCGATGGACCGGCTGGTGTGCGGCGACGTGGGCTTCGGAAAGACCGAGGTGGCGATCCGCGCGGCGTTCAAGGCCGCCGTCGACGGCAAGCAGGTCGCCGTGCTGGTTCCGACGACGATCCTCGCCTTGCAGCACTACCGCTCGTTCACCGAGCGTCTGCGCGATTTCCCGGTGAGGGTGGAGTACATCAACCGCACCAAATCCACGAAGGAGGTCAGCCAGATCCGCGAGGACCTCGCCTCGGGGAAGATCGACATCCTGATCGGCACGCACAAGATGCTGGGCAAGCAGATCGTGTTCCGCGACCTGGGGCTGCTGATCATCGACGAGGAGCAGAAATTCGGCGTCGCCGCCAAGGAAAAGCTCACCGAGATGAGCGTTTCGGTCGATACGCTGACGCTCACCGCCACGCCGATTCCGCGCACGCTGCAATTCTCGCTGATGGGTTCGCGGGACTTGTCCGTCATTTCGACCCCGCCGCCCAACCGCCAGCCGATCCTCACCGAGTCGCACGTATTCTCGGAGGAGATCATCCGCGACGCCGTCGAGGCGGAACTCGCCCGCGGCGGCCAGGTCTATTTCGTCCACAACCGCGTCGAGGACCTGCCGGCCCTCCAGGGGCTGATCACGCGCCTCTGCCCGAAGGCCCGTGTGGCCGTCGGGCACGGCAAGATGCCGGCCGAGCAGCTGGAGAAACTCATCATGGACTTCATCTACGGGGAATTCGACGTGCTGGTGTCGACGACCATCGTCGAGAACGGCATCGACATTCCCAACGCCAATACGATCATCGTCGACAACGCCCAGAACTTCGGTTTGAGCGACCTGCACCAGCTGCGCGGCCGCGTGGGGCGTTCGAACCAGAAGGGCTACTGCTACCTGCTTTCGCCGCCCGACGAACTGCTGTCGTCCGACGCGCGGCGGCGTCTGCGGGCCATCGAGGAGTTTTCCGACCTGGGTTCGGGGTTCAACATCGCCATGCAGGACCTCGACATTCGCGGCGCGGGCAACCTGCTGGGCGCCGAGCAGAGCGGGTTCATCGCCGACATCGGTTTCGAGACCTACCAGAAGATTATGAACGAGGCGGTGGCCGAACTGCGTGCCGAGGGGCTTCATGTCCCGGGCCTGAGCGACGGGGAGCAGGAGGTCGTGGAGCAGATGCGTTTCATCGACGACGCGCACATCGACATCGAGGTCGAGGCCGCGCTGCCCGACGCCTACGTTTCGCAGCAGGCCGAACGCCTGAAACTCTACCGCGAACTCGACTCGACGAAGGACGAGGAGGCTTTGCAGGCCTTCGAGAGCCGTCTTGCGGACCGCTTCGGTCCCCTGCCGCGCGCCGCGAAGGAGCTGTTGAACGTCGTGCGCCTGCGCTGGGAGGCCATTCGTCTGGGCATGGAGCGCGTGAAGGTCAAGAACGGGCTGATGATCGTGCATTTCGTGGGCGAGGAGAACTCGCCTTTCTACAAGAGCGAGGCCTTTATGACCCTGTTGCAGCGGGTTACGCAGCGGCCCGACCGATTTGTGCTCAAACAGCACAATAATCGGTTGGCGATGACCGTTAGGAATGTCAAAGACGTGGAAGACGCATACAAAACGCTGCAGCAGCTTTGAATCTGATCGTAGACATAGGCAACACCCTTGTCAAGTTGGCCGTTTTTGACGGCGGACGGATCGTCGCCCAGCGCTGCGTGGAGCGGCTGCATCCGTCGATGCTCGGCGAGTTGCTGGAGGGCCGCAGGGCCGCGAAGGCCGTCGTCGCCTCGACGCGCGGCGAAGCGGACGACGTGATCGAAACGGTCAGACCCTATGCGGATTACCTGCTGGAATTCACCTCGCAGACCCCCGTGCCGGTTGCCAACGCCTACCATACGCCCGAGACGCTGGGCCGCGACCGGCTGGCCGCCGCCGTGGGCGCCACGGTGCTTTACCCGGGGCGCAACGTGCTGATCGTCGATTTCGGCACGGCCGTCACGATCGACCTGGTGACGGCCGACAACACGTTCCGCGGCGGGTGCATTTCGCCGGGGATGAAAACCCGTTTTCGGGCGCTCCACGACTACACGGCCTGCCTGCCGCTGTGCGGTCCGACCGAAAGCGGGGAGTTGCAGGGGCTAACCACCGAAGAGGCCATCCGCCTGGGGGTGATGAACTCGCTGACCTTCGAAATTGAGGGCTATATGGCCCGGATGGAGAAAAAAATCGACGATTTATGCGTAATTTTTACCGGAGGAGACGCGAATTTCTTTGTTAAACGAATTAAAAATACGATATTTGCAAATTGTAATCTGGTTTTTTGTGGATTGAATAGAATTTTAGAGTACAATGCAAGTGAAGAACACCTTGATTAAGCTGGTTGTCGCGGCTGCAGCGATGTTTCCTTTTGCCGTTTCGGCCCAGACAAGCAGTATTAACGCATTCTCGCCCTATACGATGTACGGCATCGGCGAACAGAATACCCCCGGTACGCTGCAGATGCGCTCGATGGGCGGTGCGGGTGTGGCCATGCGTTCGGTGAGTACGGTCAACCTGCTCAACCCTGCGGCTTACAGCGCGGCTCCGCAGAAGACTTTCCTTTTCAACTTCGGGTTGGAGGGGCAGAACTACTACAACGCCCAGACGGTCGGAGGCGTCGGGAAACGGACGGCCTACAACACGTTCAACTTTCACGACATCGCTTTCCAGATGCCGGTGGCGAAGCGGCTGGGACTCGGTTTCAGCCTCACGCCTTACAGTTCGGTGGGTTACAGGACCAAGTATTATCACGAATACGATCCCGAAGACCCCATTTACGCCAACGTCGGCAATATTCAGTACAACTACCAGGGCGAGGGCGACGTGACGGAGGTCAAGGTCGGCCTGGGCTGGGAGCCGTTCAAGAATTTTTCGGTGGGTATCGCCGCACAGTATTACTGGGGCGACATCGACCGTACGTTCGTGATGACCCCGACCGCCATTACGGGCGAGGGAACCTTCACCTCGACGGTGGGGCAGGACAATTACAGCATTTCGAGCATCAAGGGGCAGGTCGGCGTGCAGTGGAACGCGATTCTGAACGCGAAGCGCATCCTGACCTTCGGCGCGACGTACGACTTCGGCGGCGACCTGAACCCGGAGGTGACGAAAAAACTCTATATCGGCGACCTGTACAACACGGTCGTCAAGGGCGATACGACGCACCTGAAGCTGGTGCTGCCCCGGCAGCTGGCCGTGGGGGCCTATTACCAGACCGGCAGGTGGGCCGTCGGCGTGGATTATGTGTTCCAGAACTGGGGCGGCCGCAACTCGGGCTACGAGATGACGGGAACCAGCGGCAGCGGGGAGAACAAGACGGAATACAAGGTGGCCTACACCAATACGAGCACGATCAAGATGGGTGTGGAATACACCCCGAACCGTTACGATGCGCGTCATTTCCTGAAACGCTGGTCCTACCGTGCGGGTTTCCGCTACGGGGCCTACAACCAGACGTTCAACGGGGACAAGCTCGCACAGTACGCCGTGACGGCGGGCATCGGCATCCCGGTGAGGCGCGGCGCCTTCTCGGCCATCGACATCGGCGTCGAGTACGGTCGCCGCGGTTACAACATCGCCGACCGCCTGGGGCTGGTCCGGCAGCAGTATTTCAAGTTTGCGATCGGCTTCACGCTCTTCGCGGGACAGATGGAGAACGGCGAATATTGGTTCATGCGCTCCAAGTTCGATTGATGTGACAGGCAAGCAAAAATAAAAGATAGAAACACAAAAATTAATCTGACCGATGAAAAACGTTAAATTCCTGCTTTCTGCTGCGTGTGCGCTTTTTGCAGTCGCAGCGATGGCACAGCAAGATTTCAGTGATCCGAAGTACGCGGTCTGGGGTGACACTCCTCAGGAGCGGGAGCAGAACATTCTGAACAGCAACTTCCTCAAGGAGTCGCTCGACAACAAGGATTACAACGCTGCCGCGCATTACCTCAAGGAGCTGCTCGACAAATGTCCGAAGGCTTCGCAGAATACCTTCGTGCGCGGCATCACGCTTTATAAGAACAAGATCGCGCGCGCCAAGAGCATCGCCGAGAAAAACACCTACACCGACTCGCTGATGATCGTTTACGACCTGCGCAACGAGTATTTCGGCGACCATCCCAAGTACGGCACGCCCTATATCCTCGACCGCAAGGCCCGTGAGTATCTGATGTACAAACCCGCCGACCGCAAGGGTATCCGCGAAGCGTTCCGCGCAGCCATCGAGGCCGGCGGCGACAACACCGATCCCGAGACCGTCGTGGCCTATTTCTCGAACCTCTGCGACGATTACAGAAATACCGACGAGGTGATGCCCGACGAGATCATCGCCGAGTACGACCGTCTGACGCCGTTCTTCGAGAAGAACCCCGCTGCCGCCGAGTACAAGAGCCAGTTCGACGCTGCGTTCGGATTGAGCGGCGCCGCAAGCTGCGAGAATCTCGAAAGACTCTTCAAGGGCAAGCTGGCCGCCGCTCCCGACGACGAGGCGCTGCTTTCGCAGGCCGTGGCTCTGATGTCGCGCGCCAAGTGCGACGGTGATTTCTACTTCTCGATCGCCGAGAAATACTATCAGGTGAAGCCTTCGTCGGAGACGGCCATGTTCCTGGCCCAGGCTTTCCAGAACAAGAAGGACTATGCAAAGGCGAAGACCTACCTGAACGAGGCACTGGATGTCGAGAAAGACCCCGCCGAGCGTCAGAAACTGCTCGTGCGCATCGCGCTGGTGGGCCTCGTGTCCAACGACATTCCGGGCGCTGCCGCCGCTGCGCGCCAGGCCCGCGACCTGGATCCCGAGGACGGCGTTCCGTACTTCATCCTGGCGCAGTGCTATGCTTCGTCGGCAGGTTCGTGCGGCGGTTTCGCCGGTCTGGCGACCTATTGGGCCGCTTACGATACGATGGCCAAGGCGGTCGAGCTGCTCCCGGCCGATTCGGAGTACATGGAGCACGCCAAGAGTTCCCTCGGCAAGTTCCGTTCGGTTTTCCCCAGCTCGGAGGAGTGCTTCTTCAACGAGTTGCAGGAGGGTGCGCGCTATACGGTGACCTGCGGAACGGCCGCCGGTATCACCACCACCGTCCGTGCCCGCTAAAAAACACGCTCCCGACAGGCTTCGATGGGAAAACGCATGACAAGAACGATCAGGGTAGCACTCTCCGTGACGGGGAGTGCTATCTTGCTATTCTCGTGTGCGGACAAGGATGCGGGCCGCGCGTCGGCTTCCGAGGAGACGATGATGACCGAATACAGCGAGGACCTTTCGGTCGTGATGTCGCAGAACGGCCGCCGGTCGTACCATTTCGTCACGCCGCTGCTCGAAGGTTATTCGCTGGCCCGCGAACCTTACCGCGAATTCCGCAAGGGCGTGAAGATCACTACCTACCAGAACGATTCGCTGACCACGGTGGACGCCGTGCTGACGGCCAACTACGCCATCTATTACGAGAACCGCGAACTGTGGGAGGCCAAGGGCAACGTCGTCGTTGAGAAATCCGACGGCAAAACCCTCTACACCCAGCAGTTGTTCTGGAATGCGCGGACCAAGAAAATCTATTCGAACGTCGATTCGAAGATCGTGCAGAACAACGGCCGCGATGTCTTCATCGGCGAAGGTTTCGAATCGGACGAGGAGTTCAAGGACTGGCGTTTTCGCCGCATGAAGGGCCGTATGGAGGTCGAGATGAAGCAGAGCGCCGACTCCGCGGCCACGGATTCCACGTCCGTGCGCCCGGTTCCGAAACCCTCCGACAGCCGGCCCTCCGACAGCCGGTCCGCCGTCCGGACGCCCGAATCCGGGAGGGCCGCTGATGGGCCTGTGGCCGCTCCGGCCCGGGAGATTCCCGCCGGACCGGCTGAAAGGCAGGTCGGAAGACCCGAGGCGGAAGTTGAGCGCCGGCCGCTGAAAATGCTGGACGGCTCCCGGGAGGAGCAGGTTTCCGTCGAACCCAAACTCAAAAACTGAAAGCGATGCTCACCACCGTCGTCCTGATCGTCGTAATGCTGTTGCTGTCGGCTTTTTTCTCGGGGATGGAGATTGCCTTTACGAGCAAGAACCGCAAGCAGAACCGCATGTTCGACCAGATTGCCGAGGTTTTCGCCCGCCATCCGGGGCAGTATATCACCACGATCCTTGTGGGCAACAACATCGCGCTGGTCGTCTATTCGCTGTCGATGTCGCTGCTTCTGCGCAGCATTTACGCCTCGCTGGGGTGGGAGCAGCTCGCCCGGAGCGGCTCGGTCGCCGTGGACACCGCCGTTTCGACGGTCATCATCATCTTCTTCGCCGAGTTTCTCCCTAAGTCGATTTTCAGGAACAATCCCAATTTCTATTACCGCGCGCTGGCGCCGGTGATCTATTTTTTCTACATCGTCCTCTATCCGGTGGCGCGTTTCACGACGCTGCTTTCCCACGGCATTCTGCACCTTCTGGGCCGCCGCGTCGAGGAGCGGAACATCACTCCGAGTTTCGACCGCGAGGACCTTGCGGCGCTGCTCGACACGAACAGCCCGGAGCAGCATTCGGAACCGGACAACGAGCTGAAACTCTTCCAGAACGCGCTGGATTTCGCCGACCTGCGCGTCAGGGACTGCATGGTTCCGCGTGTGGACGTCGAGGCCGTGGACATCGACGACACCTCGATCGAACAGCTCACGGCGCGTTTCGTCGACTCGAAATATTCGCGTATCTTCGTCTGGCGCAAGTCGATCGACAACATCGTGGGCTACGTCAATTCGAAAAGCCTTTTCACGCGGCCCCGGCAGATCGCCGACGTGATGATGGAGGTCAATTTCGTGCCCGAGACCATGCCTTTGCAGCTGATGCTGGAGAATTTTATCAAGCACCGTTCGAACATCGCCGTTGTGATCGACGAATTCGGCGGCACGGCGGGCGTCATTTCGCTCGAAGACGTGCTGGAGCAGATTTTCGGCGAGATCGA
>ENA-UESP01002294-UESP01002294.1-human-gut-metagenome-genome-assembly--contig:-NODE-2294-length-10694-cov-4.662146_pt1 | contig 10694 bp, 5 predicted proteins | sample MGYA00243003_ERZ508004 | MGnify/ENA primary metagenome ERZ508004 (study PRJEB26167, sample SAMN06115443) | human gut metagenome | host: Homo sapiens | place: China:Henan | collected 2015-07-29 | study...
CTCGGGAAAGCAAGAGCAAGCTCTATTTCCACTCGTTTGCAATATCTTTGCATAAGATATAGCTGCACTCGGGAAAGCAAGAGCAAGCTCTATTTCCACTCGTTTGCAATATCTTTGCATAAGATATAGCTGCACTCGGGAAGCCAGGAGCGACTCTCATTCCGCCCGTCCGCAATATCATTCAATGCGATATGGCGCGTCCGGAAAGCCGGGACGGTTGTATCTCCACTAACATCAATTTCACGTAAACATGGCTCAAAGACTCATACAGTCACAGGAACAGAAGCTGCAACAGGTGCAGAGGCTCTCGCAACAACAGATGTTGCAGGTGAGACTTCTTGAAATGCCGCTGGCGGAGCTTGAAGAGAACATAAACGCGGAGATTGACGACAACCCCGCGCTTGAGGCTCTGCCGCATGAGGACACTGCCGCACCCGTGGCAGAGACAGGCGACTACCACGACGACTCCGACACCGCCGAAGCCGACTTCGACACCGTGCAGGAACGGCAGGACCGCGACGACGCGCTCAACGCAGCACTCGAGAACATCGGGCGCGACGACGAGATGCCGGCACTGTACAACCGCGACGAGAGCAACGGGGCGGAGTATGAGGAACGTGTGTACGGCGACACCACATCGTTCTACGACAAGCTCAAGGAGCAGATGGGGGAGACGGAGCTTGACGCGAAGAGCAGGGAGGTGATGGAATATATCATCGGATCGCTCGACGACGACGGTCTGCTCAGGAAAGACTCGGAGAGTATCAGCGACGAGCTCACGATATATTACAACATCGACGTGACGCCGGAGGAGGTGGACAGGGTGATTGCCATACTCCAGACGTTCGACCCGCCGGGCATAGGGGCGCACTCGCTGCAGGAGTGTCTGATGCTCCAGATAGACCGCAGACCCGACAGCGAGATGAAGAGACTTATGAGGGAGGTGGTGGAGAACCACTTCGACGAGTTCACGAAGAAACACTGGAACAAAATACAGTCGGCTCTCGGAACCGACGACTATACCACACGACGCCTGCAGGACGAGCTGCGACGGCTCAACCCCAAGCCGGGAGCGTCGCTCGGAGAGACGCAGGGAAGCACCCTGCAACAGATAACGCCCGACTTCATCGTGGACACAAGCGACACGGGAGACATCACTTTCACGCTCAACACGGGCAATGTGCCGGAGCTGAAGGTGTCGCAGTCGTTCGCCGACCTCGTGGAGACATACCGCAACAACAAGGAGGGCATGACGCGGCGCGACAAGGAAGCCCTGCTCTACGCAAAGGAGAAGGTGAGCCGCGCGCAGGGTTTCATAGAAGCGGTGAGACAGAGGCAGCACACGCTCCGTGTCACAATGCAGGCCATAATAGACTGGCAGCGCAAGTTCTTCACCGATGGCGACGAGGCTGACCTGCGCCCGATGATTCTCAAAAACATAGCCGACAAGACCGGACTCGACATATCCACCATATCGCGCGTGAGCAACGTGAAGTACGTGCAGACCAACTGGGGCACGTTCCCGCTGCGATTCTTCTTCACCGACGGATACACCACGGACAACGGAGAGGAGATGTCCACACGCAAGATAAAGATGGCTCTGAAGGACATCATAGCCAAGGAGGACAAGAAAAAGCCCAAGAGCGACGACGTCATAACGCGGGAGATGGCTGCATTGGGCTATCCCATCGCACGGCGCACGGTGGCTAAATACCGCGAGCAGATGGGCATACCGGTGGCGCGCCTGCGCAAATGAAGGCTGGAGGACACACTATGAAGTCAACCGTGACACAAGCAACAGACATATGAAAGGAAACCCGATAATTCTGGCAGCAAGGATAATGAGCATCGTCTTCACACCGTTCTATCTGTCGTTGGTGGGACTGATGGCTCTCTTCACGTTCAGTTATCTCAGTCTGCTGCCGTGGCAATACAAGGCGACGGTGCTCGCCCTGGTCTACATCTTCACCATTCTCGTCCCCACACTGCTCATCCGTGTCTACCGCCGCAACCGTGGATGGAACCGTCACCAGCTCGGGGCGAAGGAGCGGCGTGCCGTACCCTACGTCATATCCATTGTGTGCTACTTCGCCTGCTGCTACGTCATGGCACTGTTCCACATACCCCACTTCATGATAAGCATACTCATCGCGGCACTGCTCATACAGATAGTCTGCGCGCTGATCAACACATGGTGGAAGATATCCACCCACACGGCGGCTATCGGAGGAGTGGCGGGCGCGCTCATGGCTTTCGCCTTCATCTTCATGTTCAACCCCATATGGTGGCTCTGCATAGTGCTCCTGCTGGCAGGAGCGGTGGGCACAAGCCGCATGATTCTGCGCCAGCACACCCTCGCGCAGGTTGTCATGGGGTTCGTGGCGGGATGGTTCATCGCCTACTGGACGGTGCTCATAGTGTAGCGCGTCAGGCGTGACACCGGCTGCCGGCGGCTCGCTGGCACTGACATGGAAAGAAAACAACAGCAACATAAAAACATAACGACACATGAAACCATCAGTCAGCATCATCATGGGCAGCACAAGCGACATGCCCGTAATGGAGAAAGCATGCAAGTTTCTCAATGACATGCAGATACCGTTTGAAGTGAACGCCCTCTCCGCACACCGCACACCGCAGGCGGTGGAACAGTTTGCCAGGGAGGCGAAGGGACGCGGCATAAAGGTCATCATAGCCGGAGCGGGAATGGCTGCGGCACTGCCCGGAGTGATAGCGGCAATGACAACGCTCCCCGTGATAGGCGTACCCATAAAGGGAATGCTCGACGGACTCGACGCCATGCTGAGCATCATACAGATGCCGCCGGGCATACCTGTGGCTACGGTAGGGGTGAACGGCGCGATGAACGCCGCCATACTCGCAGTGGAGATGATAGCCCTCGCCGATGAGGACGTTGCCGCACGTCTCGCCGAATACAAGGCTGGACTGGACGCGAAGATAGAAAAGGCAAACAAGGAACTTGCCGAAGTGAAGTACGACTTCAAGACAAACTGACGCTGTAAGTGCGGTGGCAAGGTCTGTCACCGCACTTACTTCCACCTTGCCGACGTGCCCGCATGGGTGCATACGCCACCGGCATACACTCCGTCGGAAGTAAGTCTCCGAACGTACGCGCCTTTTCCCGCATCCCCTCTCCGGCAAGACAACCGTGCGTCATGCCCCGGCTGGCACACTCACGCCGCGCATCCCATCCTGACAGAAGCCGCACACATGTGCGTATGACATATGATAACCTGCGAAGCCATTGACCTGATGGCACTGCCACTGTTACTATAACATCCTATCATTATTAATATGATATCTTACCATTGCTACTATGATATTCTATCACTGTTACTATGATATTTTACCATTGCTGCTATGATATTCTATCACTGCTGCTCTGATACTTTACCATTGCTACTATGATATTCTATCACTGTTGCTCTGATACTTTACCATTGCTGCTATGATATTCTATCACTGCTGCTCTGATATTTTACCATTGCTGCTCTGATATTCTATCACTGTTGCTATAATATTTTTACATTGTTACTTTTTTACCTTTTTACTTTCAAATTTTATGAGAAGATTATTTACCATTATGATTATGTGCATAGTCGCGTTGCAGTCGTCAAAGGCGGACAACGCGATTACAATCACAAAGGAGAACACGTCTGTAGTGATGTCTGCGGACGAGTGCGGACCGGTCAGACTGGCGGTAGATGCGCTGTGCCGCGACTTCGGTAAGGTGATGGGCTTCGAGCCTGAAGTGAAGGACGGCATCGCCGGAAGCGGCATTGAGCTCGTCGTGGTGAACGACGCCACACCGTCGTCAAGGGCGTTCCTGCCTGCGGAGACTGAAGGGTGGGGCGACAACACCTTCGAGGCTCACCGCATAAAAGCCGACGGCAACCGCATATACCTGCACGGCATGGACATGCGCGGAACCATCTATGCCATCTACTCGTTCAGCGAGAAGTTCCTCGGAGTGCCGCCGCTGTGGTACTGGTGCAGCTGGCAGCCGGAGCATAAGGACGCTGTGGAGGTGCCGTCGGCGTACAGTTACTTCCAGCCGTCGCCCACAGTGCGCTACCGGGCATGGTTCCCCAACGATGAGGACCTGTTCATTCCGTGGCGCGCCAAGAGCAGTGACAACAACGAACTGTGGCTCGAGACAATGCTCAGACTGAAGCTCAACACCGTAGAGCACACCGCCACCGTGACCACAGACGGCACGCTCAACAGCGAGGCACAGCTCTACAAGAAATACGGACTGGTGCTTACCTCACACCACATGATAGCACTAAACAACAGCTTCGCCAACTGGGACGCTTACTGGAAGGAGGTGCGCCATACCACACCGCCGCCTCTCTCGGTGAAGGACATGGCGTCGCTGAAGGAGTTCTGGCAGTATTCCATCGACGCGGTGAAGAACAGCGGGGTGGAGAATCTGTGGCAGGTGTCGTTCCGGGGAAAGACAGACCAGCCCTTCTGGTCGGTGTTCGTCGACGCGCCGGAGTCTGACGCGGAGCGCGGGAAGGTCATCACCGAGATGGTGAACACGCAGTATGAGATGATACGCGAGTCGACAGGAGAGGACAATCCGTTCGTGAGAATGACCTTCTACGACGAGATATCGTCGCTCCTCGCAGCCGGACACATACAGCCGCCTACGGCTACCAACATGCTATGGACATTCGTGGCAGGACGCCGCGACCACTATCCCTACGACGACCTCGTGGCTTGGAACAACGAGGATAACGTGAAGCTGGGCTACTACATGAACCTTCAGTTCTACTCCACGGGTGCGCATCTTGCTCCGGCAGAGGGTCCGTGGAAGATGGAGGACAACTACCGCTACGTGCAGTCGAAGGGTCCTCTCACGTTCAGTGTGGTGAACGCGGGCAACCTGCGTGAGTTTCTCATGGAGATGAGTGCCAACGCCGCGATGATGTGGAACGCGGAAACCTACGACACCGACACCTTCCTTGCCTCGTTCTGCAGCCAGTATTTCGGTGAGGAACATGCCGCCGAGGCTGCCGGAATAATACACGACTTCTACTATTCATACTGGAATCAGAAGAAGAGCGACTTCCCCGGAGGGTTCGACCGGCAGTATGTCTTCCAGGACCTGAGGCACGCGCAGGTGATAAAACAGATAAACGACGCGTGGAACAGCTATTCCGACAATCCGCTGAAGGAGATAGGTTATGAGAGCGTTCCGGGCCGCACGTTCCGCATAGAGGGCGACAATCAGGTGCAGAGCATCATCGACGGCACGGCGGCGGAGATGGAGGCGTTCGCCGATGTGGCTGACCGCTGCGACCGGCTCATGCCGCTCCTGCCCGCCGACAGGCAGACTTTCTTCTACGACCACGTGGCGGCATACGCCCATTACATGGCTCATCTGAGCGCGGCGACCCATTACTTCACACACGCCTACAAACATCCTGACAGCCGGTTTGACGACCTCTCCCGCGCGCTTACTGAGATGAAAGCCGCCAAGGCTGCGCTCACGGCGTCGGAGCATGACGTGTTCGATGGTTGGTATGACACGGACGACAAGTTCGACATGGACGGCAAGATAGACATAATACGCTCGCGCCTCGCCGAGAACGAGGACCTCACGCTCACCCGCCAGCTCATAAACAACTACGACTTCGAGCTGAACCACAACGGACAGCAGAACCCGTCGGGCAACATCGAGCGCGGCATTCCCTACGGATGGGAGTCGGAAGGCACGCTGAAAAAGGGTGCCAACGGACTCGACTCATACGGAATAAACCAGGACGCGAAGAATCCACACGGGCTCAACGTGTGCTGGATAAACTCCGTACCGATGCCCGACAAGTTCACGCTCTACCAGACCATACCCGCCGGGAAGCTCGGGGCGGGCACCTACCGGGTGGCTTGCCGCCTGTGGGTGGAGGTGAACAAGAAGACATCGTGCCGACTCTTCGCCAACGACAACGTGCAGTATTACGGATATAAAAGCGACTACACCAACCTGCTTACCGAAGGCGAGCATGTCGACTACGCCGGATATGCCGGAGGAAACACGTCGGACATCGTGCTGAAAGAGATGGAGGTGACGGTGGACATAGCCGACGGCGAGGACCTCACAATAGGCATAAAGACAGGCAACAGGAAGAACAACGGCACCGTGGCTACCGACAACGCGGGATGGTTCAAGGTGGATTTCTTCCGCATCCACCGCCTCACGCCCACCTCGATAGATGGCGTGCAGACCGCCGCCGCCTCCCCCGCGCCCGAGGGAATATACTCTCTCGACGGACAGCTCGTGAGCCGCGACAACACTACGGAGGCTCCGCTGAAACGCGGGATATACATCGTCGGTGGAAAGAAGAAGGCTGTGAGATGAACAGAACAGCTACAATAATTGACTAAAAACTACACTACATGAAGCATTCATTATCTTTTTCAGCACTTATCGTCGCGCTTTCAATGGCATGTAACGATGTTCATGCCGACGACATCACGATAAGTGAGGAGAGCCGGACTGACGGTATGGCTCTCGTGACTCAGGAAGACGGTGCCGCGCCTTTCGTGATAGACGCCGCCGACGCTGAGGTTGTGGCAACTGCCGCACAGGCAGTATGCGGTGACATTGAGACGGTGACAGGTGTGAGACCTGCCGTCCTCACCTCCGTTCCCTCTGCCGGAACAGCCGTGATAGCGGGCACAATAGGACAGTCGTCTCTCATAGACGGCATGGTGGAAAGCGGCAGGCTCGACGTGAGCGGCATAAAAGGCAAGTGGGAGGCTTTCGGTCTGCAGATGGTGGAAAATCCGGTTGACGGACTCGACAAGGCTCTCGTGGTGTTCGGCAGCACGCCGCGCGGCACGGCATACGCCCTGTTCGAGATATCGCGTCTGGCAGGAGTGTCGCCCTTCATATGGTGGGCTGACGTGGCTCCGCAGAAAAGACAGGCTCTCCATGTGGGCGGTGACAGGACGCTGGTGGGCGAGCCTTCGGTGAAATACAGGGGCATATTCATCAACGACGAAGACTGGGGCATATGGGTGTGGGCAAAGGACAACTTCGAGTCCGACCACGGAAACATGGGTCCGAAGACCTATGCCAAGGTGATGGAACTGCTGCTCCGCCTCCGAGCCAACACCCTGTGGCCTGCCATGCACCATCAGACAGAGGCGTTCTGGGCAAACAAAGACAACCTGCCCGTGGCGCGCCGCTACGACATAGTGCTCGGTTCGAGCCACTGCGAGCAGATGTTGCGCGACAACCTTTGGGAGTGGGACCGCTACGGGGGACACGGCAACAGCGACTTCAACTATGCCACCAACAAGACGATGGTGCAGAAATACTGGGCTGACAGAGTGGGCGAGAGCCGGGGATATGATGCCATCTACACGCTCGGAATGCGCGGTGTGCACGACGAGGGCATCAACGGCTACCCGACAACAGCCGACAAGGTGCGCGGACTCACGGAGATAATAGCCTACCAGAGACAGCTCCTTGCCGACTCGATCGGTGACCCGACGACCATTCCGCAAGCCTTCATACCTTATAAGGAGGTGCTCGACGCCTACAACGCCGGACTGAAGGTGCCCGACGACGTGACGCTCCTGTGGGTGGACGACAACCATGGCTACATACGCCAGCTGCCGACCGACGCCGAGCAGGCGCGCAGCGGAGGCAACGGAATATACTATCATCTGTCCTATCTCGGCACTCCGGCGTCCTATCTCTGGCTGTCGAGCATATCGCCGTCTCTCATTAGTTATGAGCTGACAAAGGGCTACCGGAACGGCATGGACACCCAGTGGATAATCAACGTAGGCGACATAAAGCCTGCCGAGGCGGAGCTTGAGTTCTGCATGGAGCTGGCTTGGGACATCGACAGATGGACTCCGGAGAACGCCTGGAAGTTCACAAGATACTGGATGGCGAAGACCTTCGACGAGCAGACTGCCGACGAGCTGGCTGCCATAAAGGAGGAATACTACAGACTGGCGGCTGCCGGCAAGCCCGAGCACATATTCAAGGTGAGCTACACCATGGAGGAGATGGACAGCCGCATAGCCGCATATGAGGAGCTGGTGAGCCGTGTGGAGAACATCAGAGGCTCCGTGCCCGCCGCGCTGCAGGACGCTTTTTACGAGATGATAGAATATCCCGTGAAAGCCGCATATTATATGAACGTAAAGACATTCAGGGCTGCTCAGAGCATCACATGGGCTGATGCCGGCGACAGGGAGAAGGCAATGGCATGCGCCGCGGAGGCAAGGGCGGCATACAGACAGATAGACATCATCACGCGCAAGTACAACAACGAGACGGCAGGAGGAAAATGGCGCGGAATGATGAGCTGGAAACCGAACGGCGGAACGCAGTTCAACATGCCGGAGACTGCCACAATGTCGAGTGTGTCAAAGGAACATAAGACTGTCGCCCCTACACCTGCTGAGGCTGTGCCTGCGACAGATTTCAAGGCTTCGGGAGGCAACCTGACCGTCATGAGAGGACTTGGCATAAGCGGGGCATCGGTCACCGTGTGGCCCATGGACATGACGGCATACGGCGCCGACAGGCTCGACAGCGCGCCATACGCCGAATATGAGATTGCCGTGAGGCGGGGCATCAACACCATAGAGGCACGTTGTCTGCCCACATTCCCAGTAAACGCCGCCTACGACCTTAGGATAGCGATATCCGTGGACGGCGGAGAGGCGGAGATACGCTCGCTGAAGACAACGGCTATGGAGGGCAAATGGAACAGGACATCCATACAGGGATACAACGAGGGAGCGGTGGTCTACGACTCCGACAGCGACAAGACAGTCACCGTGAGAGTGTGGATGCTCGATCCGGGCGTGGTGCTCAGCGAGATACACAGCACTCCGCTCGAGGGCGACAGCGACAGTCTGACATCACAGTTGCTCACAAACCCTGACTTCGAATACGACCACGACGGCAACCTCAATCCCGAAGGGGAGACACGGAGGGGCGTGCCTTACGGATGGCAGGCGGACACAAGCCGTCTCAACGGTGAGTCGTGGGGAATAAACAACGACGGTGGCAACTATCACGGAAACAACCTGTGCTGGTTCCTCAGCCGTCCGTTCCCGGCAGAATTCGAGCTGTCGCAGACCGTAAGCGCGGACAAGCTTGAGCCTGGCATCTACAGAGTGACATGCCGCCTGTGGGTGGAAAAGGCGATGCTCACCAACTGCCGACTTTTCGCCAACAACAATGTGCAGTACTTCGGAAAGGAGACTGACTACACCAACGTGCTCACACCTGGCGAGAACAACACCTATGCCGGATATGACGGAGGCGACGCCAACTCCATCGTTCTTAGAAACATGGCTGTCTACATTGAGATAAAGGAAGGCGAGGACCTCAAGATCGGCATACGTACGGGCAACAGAAGAAACGACGGCTCGTACGCATCAGACAACTCGGGATGGTTCAAGGTGGACGACTTCAGGATTGAGAAGACCGACGCTTTTCCCGATACCTCGGAAGAGGACCTTACGCTCACCGAAAAGCTTATAACCAACTACGACTTCGAACTCTACGATGACAACGGCACAATACGCGAGAACACGTCCGGACAGACGCGCCGTTACACTCCTTACGGATGGCATCTGAACGGCTCGTTCCCCGGTGACTCTTACGGACTTAACAACGATGCGGCAAACCCGCACGGCACAAACGCATGCTGGTTCCAGCCGCACGACGACTACATGCCTGACGGTTTCCAGCTCAGCCAGACCATAAAGGCGGAGAATATCACACCGGGACGTTATCTCATACAGTGCAAGCTGTGGGTGGAGGAAGGACTACTGTCGAACACAAGGCTATTCGCCAACGACGACGTGCAGTACTACGGAATGGACTACGACTACCGTGGTTGCCTCACAGACGGTGAGAACAACACCTTCGCGGGATACATCGGCGGACAGGCAGGCAACTATGTCATGCAGGACATGTGGGTATATACGGACATAGGTGAGGGAGAGGACCTTACTCTCGGCATACGTTCGGGCAACTACAATCCTGACGGCACGCCCGGAACAGTGTTCAAGAACGGATGGTTCAAGGTGGATTATTTCCGCATAAACAAGGTCACCACCGACGGCATAACATCTCCCGTGGCAACCGGTACAGACAGTAACGCGAAAGGTGTGTACACCATCGACGGCAGACGGCTCTCCACATCGGCTGACGACATGTCGTCTCTGCCAAAAGGGGTATACATCGTTGACGGAAAGAAGAAGGCTGTGAGATGAGCGCAGAACGACATGGATGCATGACGCCATGCCACACCCCATAACTCCGCCGCCACGGAACGATACAGCCGTGGCGGCGGTTTTTTTACACCGAAAAAGCCAAATCGCCTTATCCGTATTCCGTTCTGACGCCATACATGTTTTGTCTCTGTTTCGTAGAATATGCGGTGTGGTATGTCGGGAGTTTGCCAGTGTGCAAATCATATCGTCTCCCATTAATAATAATGGTGGCGTCCGCCCTCGGGAGGCGCAACATTTTGCGCCTCCCGAGGAGTTATGCACAATAAACCATATTGATAATACGCATGTGACAGTTGCGCTCACTTGCGTCTCCCGAGCAACAAACTCAGCAACGACAGACATTTTATCGCCTCAACCAATAGCGCATCCTTTCATTTCACAAGCAACAAACC
>ENA-UESP01002296-UESP01002296.1-human-gut-metagenome-genome-assembly--contig:-NODE-2296-length-10686-cov-2.953530_pt1 | contig 10686 bp, 9 predicted proteins | sample MGYA00243003_ERZ508004 | MGnify/ENA primary metagenome ERZ508004 (study PRJEB26167, sample SAMN06115443) | human gut metagenome | host: Homo sapiens | place: China:Henan | collected 2015-07-29 | study...
CAGGGGAGCGGCGGGTTCATGCGTATCGTCGCGCATTGTGCGGAACAGAAAAATGATCAGCGCCACGCCCGCCCCGGCCCCGGCAATGGCCGCCAGCCACCAGACGGACGGGAGGGACCAGCCCCACAGGAGCGCCAAGCCGTACGCGCCCGCCGTCAGCAACAGACAAAGCAAGGCCACAAGCAGCCAGCCAAGGACTTTCCACGGACTCATGAAGACCTCCCCGGCGTTGTGTTACGGTTGTTCGCACCGGGGTGTCCGGGGTCATGCGACGCGGGGGCCGGCGTCCGCCCTGCCAGACGATTCCGCAATTCCCCGTACACGTCGGGAATGGGTTGTTTCTTTGAGCCGACAGCCTCCCGTCCTTTTTGTATAATGGTGCTGGGTCGGGGCGAAAGCGATACGGCGGATCGCGCGTCGCCCGTTCGCGGGCTATCGCTTGCGGGATGTACCGCACTCACGGCGGGAACTTGTGGGCTCTCGGTATACTCCCGGTTCAGCCGATGTTGCCATATGCCCCAAAAGATCAGCAGCAATACGGCGAAAAGCCCCGTCAGCAGAGGCCCGACATGCCGGATCAGGCGGTTTTCCCTTGGCTGATATGGAGCGGGTGGGAAAGGAAGCGGAACCGCCGTACAGCCGAACCGCTCGGCAAGCGCTCGGTGCTCGAGGCAGAGCCCATTGGGATCGTTATAAAAATGTCCTCGGAATCCGAATCCGAGGCAACGCAGGGCGACCTCGGCCAGCTCGGCATCTTCGGCCCTGTGCGGAGACAGGCGGCGGATTTCGTCGAAAAACCAGTCCCCGCCGCGCCGTCCCGTCCTCCAGCGGCGTTGCAGTGGATTGCCCAGCCAGGCGGCGCGGCCTTCCCATGCGATGCCAAGGGCGGTTTCGTCCATCCAGGCTTCGACCATGCGCCGGGCCGTTTCTACTGTCGCCGCTTCGCGCCCGCGCAGCGCAAGACGCCCAGCCTCTTCAAGCAGCCGTTCCGCCTCCCGGCGCACGTCCGTCCTTCCGGTTGGCGGGCTATCCGGCAAACGGAGCATCAGGCGGAAACACGGGCCGAAGCAGTCGCGCAGCATGGTTTAATTCCTCAAGTAAAGCAGGCGAAGGTGACCGGGGAGGGCCGGGCCGCACAGGGGGAAGAGGGCAACGCCGAGGGCTCCGGAACGCAGCGCCGCCTGCCAGCGCTCCGAACGGGCGTCGGGCTCCAGATAGTGGATGCCATCCCGTTGCGGCAGGCCCGGCGGAGCGGGGATTTCGCGCAGCGGGACTCCGGCGATGGCCTGGGCCAGCGTGGCGGGGAGGGTGTCCGGAGCATCGGCCACAAGGCGTCCCTCATTGAGCAAGGAGGAAACGGTTTCTTCGGTTTGGAGTACGAGTAGGGCCTGTGTCCGGCCCAGACCTTCGGGGAGTTCGGCGCGCAGGAATTCGCCGTCCGCACGGAAGCGGACCACCGCCGCCGTTTCCGGGAGCAGGCCGCGCAGGATCTCCCGCAACAGACTGTCGAGGCTGCGGAAACTTTCAGCCGGATCGTCATGGCGGTAGAGGGGCATGGCGTCCGCCGTTGCAATCCCGACGCAGGCCGCTGCCGCCGCAAAGCCGTTCCGGAGCAGCCCGAACAGCTCATGGGGGGCGGTTCCGGGCCATGCCAGCGCGTGGCGCAGCTCGGAGAGCGTCCGCGCCGCATTCACGAGCAGAAGCTGTCTGGAGGTTGCGGGCTCATCGAGTCCGCGCCGCCGGGCTGGCTCAAGGCGCCGGATGGCTGCGGCAAGCCGGGCTTCGAGTCCGCGCGCGAGCCCGCGCAGCACGGGGTTGGCCTCCACATAGAGGGAAGGCGGCGCATAGGCGGGATCAGGGCGCGGTCCGGAGCCTTCGTCCGTGAGGCGCAACAACGGCAGAAACAGCCAATCCGGGCGGTCGGTGGTTTCGTTTTCCCAGAAGAGGCGGGGATAAAGATAGAGCGTGCGCACGGGCATGTCCCTCCGGCTTTCCGTGGCAAGGGGCAGGGCGTAACGATCGGCTATGCTGTCGTCGCTGTTCGGACAAAGATAACGGCCCGGCGCTTCGGGCAAGGTGTCCGCATCGCATCCGATCAGCCTGCCTCCGTCCCGCATGCACGATGGAATCCCGGCGACGTTGCCATAGGGTTTCAACGGCGGGAGGCCGGCAAACACCGTAAACGGCATATGTGGGTCCGTCCATGCTTCGCGGAAACTCCGGCTTGGCAGGATGGCGTTGCCGTCTTCCGGCACGGCGGAGATTACAACCTCGGTGCCATCCTGAAAACGCATTATCCCGCTGCGGACGAGAATCCACCCCTCAGCAAGCGCCGCTTCGTCCACATCCAGGTTGCCCACGCCCCAGAAGCACGGCTGCGCCGACTGGAGCAGCGACGCCCGTTCCGAGGCATGAAAGGCATCAGCCTGCTGGAAGTGCTGCGGTTCGAGGAATTGTCCCGAATACCAGTATACCGGACGTTGAGGCTGCATGTCGGCCTTCCCAATATGGTTTGCGCGGTGCCTTCGGATGCCCGGAGCGGTTCTGCTCCGTCCTATGCCCGGGAACCCGCGTCAATCAAAACGGATGGTAAAACGTTTTTTCTCTCTCTCTCTCTCTCTCTCTCTCTCTAACTTTGGCCCACAGGTTTCTGGCCGTCCTTCGGCGGAGTCCTCCTTAATGGCATACGTTCAGCCAGCGCTCAAGAGGACTGCCGTCCCGCTTGGGCCTGCGGGGGTTCCCCTCCCATCAGTTCCGCCGGGCCGAGGCGTATGGGGATGATCGTCTGTCCTGGTTCATGGCGGGTGTCTTTGAAGAACGGCACCCAGCCTTCGACGATTTTCCGCACGGGCACGGCGACAACCCGGGCGCTGTGGGCGGGGGTCCCGTGGAAGTACCCGGCGATCACCGCGATCCAGCGGACGCCCTCTTCCCGGTCCAGAGAAAGGTTTTGTGCCTGACCGGGATCCGAAAAGAGCCTCCGGCTCGTCACCACGGAATCGTCGAAACGCCCGCAGGCCAACAGCTCGGCGAATCCCTCCGGGCTGGCGAGCCTTTTGTCCACTCCCTCTCGGGTCGCCAGTTCGTAGACGCACAGCATCAGGCTGGACGGTTCGCCCTCATGCTCGTTGAGCCGTTCGTCGGCGGAGATGCGCAATACCACAGCGTCGGGTTCGTAGACCCACGGCACATCATTTTCGGGCGGCGTCGGAGGAGGGGGCTCCGGCGCGGAACAGCCGCTGCACAGCGCAATGACGCCCAATAAGACGGCAATATGGAATTTTAAGAATCGAATCATACTGTTATAGCCATGAGAAAGACAAAAATGGAATAAAGTGTTGACTCTATGTTTTTCTTTATATTAGAAGCTAATTTATAACGAAGGGTTTATTATGTCCAGAGCAAAGTCAGATTTTGTCGACTGGGCGTCATGTCTGCATCCGTTTGGCGAAGATCCGTACGGTCCGGCATTGCCGCATGATCCCGTTTGCGCCGCCATCAGAGAGGCGCGCCGGGAGGATGACCCCGGCCTTCCGCAGGGGGTCTGGGAACGGGAACTCAAGCGGGCAGACTGGGATAAGGCCTTGTCGTTGTCCCTCGGGGTGCTCCGGGAGCGCTCCAAGGATATGCAGGTTGCCGGATGGGCCTGCGAGGCCGCGCTCATGCGGTATGGCTTTGCCTCCCTGCCGGGCGGGCTCAGGATGATCGCCGGATTGTGTTCCGGCTTTGGGGACGGGCTGCACCCGCAGCCGGAAGGAAGCGATCAGGAGGCACGGCTGGCGCGGCTGGCATGGCTTGACTCCACCGTTGCCGAGCGGGCCGCCTCTCTGCCCATCACGGAAGCCTCTCCGGACGTTCCTGCCGCCACCTATGCGGACTGGATGGCGATGGAGCACCGCGAGCGCATCCAGAACGGCAACGGCAAGAACGGCGTAGCTGGCGATGCCCGGCGTATGCTGAACCTTGCCGGGACACAGACTTCCCCGGCCTTCCACGCCTCCCTGCACGGGCAGTTGCGTGAAGCGCTGCTGGCGCTGGACGAACTCGCCCGCGCCGGCGACGCGCTGTGCGGCGGGCAGGCGCCAAGCGTTCATGCCTTGCGGGACAGGCTGGAGCACATCGACGCGCGGGTGCTCGCGTGGCATCCCTCCGCCGGGACGGATCCCCTCGTATCCCCACCTTCCTCTCCCGCCTCTTTGTCTTCGCCGCCGCCACCGCCATCGTTCTCCTCGCGGGAACAGGCGTATGCCTCCCTTTCCGCCATCGCCGATTACCTCATGCGCACAGAGCCGCACAGCCCCGCCCCTTGGCTGGTGAAACGGGCCGTCTCGGGGGGCGGCATGACGCTGGCGGAACTGCTCGACGAGTTGCTGGGGCAGGGGGAGAACCTCGCCTCCATCAAAAAATTGCTCGGAATGACCAAAGAATAGCCTTTTTTCGGCCCACGCCGCGAAAAAGCGTCAAGGAGCGTATCTATGGGAGAATCGATCCAGAAGCGGCTCGGAAGGGTACGCCCGCCGCGCGTACAGATTACCTATGACGTGGAAGTGGGCGATGCCATCGTCAAGAAGGAACTTCCCTTTGTCATGGGCATTATGGCGGATCTCGCGGGTGACAGGACCGTTCGGGAAGATCTGGGGCTTCCGCCGGTGCCCGAGTACAAGCTGCGTACTTTTGCCGCCGTCGACCGGGACAATTTTGACGACATCATGAAAACCGTTGCCCCCGCGCTCAAGCTTTCCGGGCTGGACCGCTTCATTACTGAAGACGCGAGTGCGGCGTGGCGGGAAGGAGGCGTTGAGCCTGAGAAGGCGGCGTTCTCCTGTGCGCTGCGGTTTGAGAAGCTGGACGATTTCAGGCCCGAGTGTTTGGTGAAAAACGTCGAGACGCTGGCAGCGTTTTTTGAGCGCCGCAATCTGTTGCAGGATCTTGCCGCCAAGTTGGACGGCAACGACGCTTTACAGGCCAGCCTGCAGAAGATGCTGTTCCCTACCGGTGACTCTGTCTCGGAATTGGACGCGTTGCGGAAGGCGTACAAGGAGGCGTTGGCTTCTGTGGACGCCGCCCGTGATGCCGTGAGCAAGGCCGGAGAGGACCAAGAAAAGCAAAAGGCCGCTGAAGAAGACGTTCAGCGAGCCGAAACGGAGGCGTCAGAGGCCAAGAAGAAGCTGGACGAGAAACGGAAGGCGAAAACCGAGTCCTTCGCCGCCGCGATGGTCCGCAATTCCGGAGACCCCGATGAGGATAAGCGCCAGCGGGAAGTCGCTGATGCGCGTTTGGCGGCGTGCCTTGCCGAACATGAGGACAATCCGTTCACGCTGCCCGCAAGCGGGAGTATGCTGGGGATGCTGACGGAACGGGTGGCCTGCAAGGACAAGCTCCTTGCGTGCCAGCTCGACGCCATTCTACATGCCGAGGCATTCCAAGAGCTTGAAGCCGTCTGGCGTGGCCTTCATTATCTGGTGTTCAACACGGAGACGAGCGATCGGCTCAAGCTGCGGCTGTTCAATGCCTCCTTCAAGGAACTGCGTACGGATCTGGAACGGGCCGTGGAGTTCGACCAGAGCCTGCTGTTCAAGCGGGTCTATGAGGAGGAGTACGGCACGTTCGGCGGAGAGCCCTACAGTTGCCTGCTCCATGTCCACGAATACGGCCTGTCGGCGGTGGACCTCGGCGTGCTCCAGAAGATGGCGGAAGTAGCCGCCGCAGCGCACACCCCCCTGCTCAGTGCCGCGTCGCCGCAGCTTTTCGGGCTGGGGAGCTTCACCGATCTGCCCTTGCCACGCGATCTGCACAAGATTTTCCAGAGCGCGGACTATATCGAATGGCGTTCGTTCCGCGAGAAGGACGATTCCCGCTATGTGACCCTTTGCCTTCCGCATCTGCTGATGCGCCTGCCCTATGGCAACGACACCGATCCCGTGGAAACCTTCGTTTATGAGGAGGATGTCGCCGGGCCGTCCCCAGACCGTTACCTTTGGGGCAACGCGGCTTTCGCCCTTGCCGCGTGCATCACGGCGGCCTTTGCCAAGTACGGCTGGACGGCGGCGATCCGGGGCTACGAGGGCGGCGGGGCCGTGGAAAACCTCAACGTCTACAAGTACCGCCAGACCAACGGCGAGACGGTGGCGCTGTGCCCCACCGAGGTGAGCATCACCGACCGCCGCGAAAAGGAGCTTTCGGATCTCGGATTCATCGCCCTGATTTACCGCAAGAATTCGGACAAGGCGGCTTTCTTCAGCGGCCAGACGGTCCACAAGCCGCCGGTTTACACTTCCGACACGGCCAACGCCAACGCCCGGATCTCGGCGCGGCTGCCCTATCTGCTGAACGCATCGCGGTTCGCGCATTATGTCAAGGCGAACATGCGGGACAAGGTGGGGTCGTTCATGACGGCGGATAACGTGTCAACGTATCTGAATAACTGGATCAGCCAGTATGTCCTGCTCTCCGACGACGCGGGGGACGACATCAAGGCGCGCTATCCGCTGCGTGAGGCCCGCGTGGACGTGAGCGAGGATCCCGGGAATCCGGGCGCGTACAAATGTGTGATCTTCCTGAGGCCGCATTTCCAGCTTGAGGAACTGACCGCAAGTATCCGGCTTGTGGCGGAATTGCCGCCGCCCGCGGTGTAAAAAACGATGCGCCTCCGGCGGCGAGGGGCCGCGAATCCCTTTGCCCGCCGGAGGAGATCTGTGGTGCCCTCGACCCGTACGGCTCGAAGGCTCGCCCGGTGCCCGGCCTTTTTGAAACCGCCCTTTGGACCGGCCTCGGACTTCCGCATGAATGGGGATGCCGGAGCTGGAGCGATATTCCAAGGAGGGGGAAATGGTTTCCGTCTTTGATGCCTTCCACTGCGACGTCGCCGCGTCATAAAACGCAACTGCCCAATGTCTGTGAATCCCATCCGCCCTGTGCGCCGGGCAGGAGGGAAACCGTAAGTTCCACGGGCACGAGCCATTTCTCCGGATGGGGGCAAGAGGGCGGCAGCCCTTGCCGCCGGAGCATACAACTCTTGAGGAGCAGAATCCATGTCCACGAATACCTTTCTCAAGCTCGGTGATATTGAGGGCGAATCGACCATCAGCGGCTTTGAGAAGCAGATGGAACTCATCAATTTCACCAACGGGTTTCATCAGCCGACCTCGCCGATCCGCAGCAGTACCGGCCCCACCACGGGGCAGGCCGTCCATTCGATGATGAACGTGACCAAATATCTCGACAGTTCCTCGCCCAATATCTGCAAGGCCCTGTGGAGCGCCAAGGTTCTGGATTCCGTGGTGCTCACCTGCTGCCGTATGGACAACGACGCCGCGATCAAGTTCCTTGAAATCACGATGGAGAACGTGGTGGTGGCCTCTTACAACCTGCGTGGCGGCGGGGATCTGACGGCAACATTGCCGCCAGCCACGATCTCAAGACGAATAAGGTTTCGTAATGAAGGAGGAAAGGCGCATTCCGCTGTTGTCCCGCCTTGCTGGGAAAGCTTCGGGGCGCGGATTGTCCCGGAGCGAATACCTGTCGGCCGTGGCGGAAGACGTCGAGGAACTGCTCAACACCCGTGCCCCCTGTGGGAATGGGGATGCGGCGGATCTGGTGATGGGGTACGGCCTGGCGGACTGGAGTTCGGCCCCGCTGGACGGGCGAGAGGTGGCCCGTGCCGTTTCGGCTGCGCTGGAGCGTTTCGAGCCGCGCCTGAAAAAGATAAGGGTGAGCCCGCTTGGATTTGAGGACGGTCGGCTGCACTTGCGGGTGGATGCGGCGTCCGAAGAGAAACCGGTGACGTTTTTGCTCCAATGCGACGGAGGCGTGTTCTCCGCTGGAGCGGCCGCGGAGGGCTGATGCACGCCTTTGAGGACATCGCCGGGCTGTACCGGGAGGAATTGCGTTCCTTGCGTGAGGACGCGGTCCGCTTCGCCGTGCGGAATCCCGGCATGGCGCGCCAGCTCGGGCTGGCGTCCGATACGCAGCCCGATCCTTTGGTTAATCTGCTGCTGGAGTCGTTCGCATGGCTTGCCGCCCGGGTGAGGGCGGACGCGGAATCCCGGCTGCCGCTGGTCTCGCACAGCCTGCTCGGGCTGCTCTATCCGCAGTTCGTCTGCCCGATTCCGTCCGTGGGCGTGGCGGAATTCATCCCCAATCCGGCGGGCGTGGCCGGGCTGCCGGACGGATTCGGCATTCCGGCGCACACCCCGATCCACAACCGTGACGAGCGCGGCGGCGTGCTGCGCTGGCGGACGGCCCGGCCTCTGACGTTGCATCCCGCGAAGGTTGTACGGGCTTCCATCATCCCTCCGGCGTCTTGGATGCCCGCTGCGGCGCAGGGCGTGCCCGGTGTCCTGTGCCTGCGGATCGAGGGTATCGCGGGGCTTTCGCTGGCAAAGTTCGGATTGCCCTCGTTATCTCTCCACCTTGGCGGTGATCGGTTTGCGACTTTTCCCATGCACGAATGGGTGCACGGCGCGTGTAAGGATGTCTTTCTCGCGGACGACGCCGGGGCCGCAAAGCCCAGGGCACTCTCCCTCGGCCGGGAGGCCCTGTGTCATGCGGGCTTGGAGCCGGGCGGGCGTCTGTTCCCCGAATCCGCCTACGCTCTGCCCGGATACCAGTTGCTGCAGGAGTATTTTGCCTATCCCGAACACCTGCTGTTCTGGGAGGTGGGAGGGCTGGAGCGTCGGCGGGAACTCGGGGATTTGCCAGGCTTCGATCTCCTGTTCCCCGTGGACGCGCCGCCGCCGAAAACGGTTTCCTCAAGATTGTTCCGCACCTGCGCCGTACCTGTGGTCAACTTGTTCGAGCGCATGGCGGAACCCATCCGGGTGGATCACGAGCGCTCGGGACACCTGCTCGTGCCGGATCTGCGGCACCGGGACAGTACGGAAGTCCATTCCGTGATCGCTGTGGACGCTTTGGAGGGAGGGGAACGTTCTTCGGTTATGCCGTATTTTTCTCTTTCAGGAGAAGGGGATGCGCCGCCGTCCCTGATGTGGTTCCTGCGCAGGAAACCATCTTTGGACGGCATAGGGACGGACGTGTTTCTGCATTTCAAGGAAGCGGCGTTCCGCCCGGAGACGGCTCGGCCTTGGGTGGCTTCCGCGCGGGTATTGTGCACGAACCGCCACCGTGCCGCCGAGCGCTGGCGTCAGGGCGAACTGACGCGGGATACGGACATGCCCACGGCGGCTATCCGCTTCTGCGGCCCTCCTTCGCAACAGCACGATCCGCCCATGTTCGGCGGCGAACTGTGGAAGCTCGTTTCCCATCTCAGCCTCCATCAACTTTCTTTGAGCGGGCCGGATGCCGACAATGTCCTGCGTGAACTGCTCCGCCTGTACGCGCCTCCGCGCGACGCTTTTGCGCAGCGCCAGATCGCCGGCGTGAACGGGTTGTGTGCCAAGCCGCTCATTCGCCCCTTGCGCTCCGCTCCGGGCTGTGCGGCGAGGGGAACCCGGCTGACGCTCACGCTCGACGAGGACGCCTTCACCGGAGGCAGCGCGTTTCTGTTCGCGGAGGTCCTCGACGTGTTCTTTGGGCTGTACGCCGGAATCAACACGTTTACGCAGCTTGTGCTGAAAACCTGTAACCGTAAAGGGACGTGGCACAGATGGCCTCTGCGATCCGGCGCGCTTCCGCTGATCTAGACGGCGATGCCCTGTCGCGCTTCCGGTCCGCGCCGTGGCGTTTCGACGTCTGGCAGGCGGGTGCGATTCTTGAGGCATGGAAAGGCCGCATGGACTGGGGCGTCCCGGCTTCGGACATCATCCCTGCTGGGGAGGTCCGCGGCGTGGCCTTCCCGGAGGGCGGGGCTCCGCGCCTTGATGTGAATCTGCTTGGGCTGGCGGGCATGGATGGGCCGTTGCCGCCGCATGTGGCCTTGCTGGTGCGGGAGCGGATGCGGGCCGGGGACCCGGCATTTCAGGAGTTTCTGGATCTGTTCCACAACAGGATCCTGCATCTGTGGCGGGATATGGCGTCGTCGTTGTGCCCGGAACTGCGGGCTGACGGCCTGCCGGAGGCTCACCCCTTCGCCGCGTTCCTGGAGGCGGTTTCCGGCCTTCCCAATACGGGAGAGCGGGCGCGGGATGTGCCCATGCCCGGCCCGGTGGCTGGGAGGGGAGACGTGCCCGCCGCGCTGTTCCGGTCCTGCGCGGCCGTATGGGCCCGGCAGCCGCGATCCGCGGCGGGGTTGGAAAAGCTGGTGAAGGCGGCCTTTGGGGTTGAAGCCCGCGTGGAACCGTTCCACGGCGCATGGGTCGATCTGCCCGAGGAGGATCTCACCCGCCTTGGCGGAAGGGATGCGGGCAATGCGCGGCTCGGAAGCACGGCCCTGCTCGGAAGCCGGGTTTTTGACGCTTCGGCGGGGATCATCCTGCGCCTCGGCCCGCTGACGGAGGCACAGCGCCGGATGTTTCTACCCCCTCCCGCCGGAACGTGCCGCGCCGACCTGCTTGCACTGGTCCGCTGGTATCTAGGGGACGTGGGGTGTTAAATCGTGCTGGAAAGGCAAGGGGGCACAGGGAGAACGTATGGGTGTTGAGCAGATCGTCATGAAGTTTGCACAATATTCTCAAAGTATTTGCTCTTTTGATCAAGGTTTTCTTTTGAAACTCGATGCGGCGCACGCGGGCAGCAAAGGCATCTGCTATGCCCTGTCGTCATGTTTTATCCTCGGCTGCCTGAGCGGAA
>ENA-UESP01002303-UESP01002303.1-human-gut-metagenome-genome-assembly--contig:-NODE-2303-length-10654-cov-4.911695_pt1 | contig 10654 bp, 5 predicted proteins | sample MGYA00243003_ERZ508004 | MGnify/ENA primary metagenome ERZ508004 (study PRJEB26167, sample SAMN06115443) | human gut metagenome | host: Homo sapiens | place: China:Henan | collected 2015-07-29 | study...
ATTGATACGCTCTTTTATCTTTCCCCAGGCATGTGTATCGAACAGGCAACTTTCGCGCATGGTGTGATACATCTCTTTGAAGCGGGACATGGGAATAGTGAAGCTCAACAGATTGGCCTCAAAGTGGGGACGCACGGACGGATCAAAGAAGCCGAGGAAACAGCGCTTACCATCTTTTTGGTTTTCGAGAACAGTGAGGGTTACAACGGAACTGCAACCGGAACCGAAAGGAGTAGCTACGGTATCGAATGCATTCGTATCATAAAAAGCCCATGTGGTAAGTCCTGACAGGATATCAGGTGTAGCAAGGAACAGCAAACCCTCTACATGATCGAAAGAAGCAAGTTTATCTATTCGGGCAAAATGCAGATAGGCCTTTTCTGTACGCGGTACCTGGATTTGCTTTATGAAATCTGTTACCATTTCAGGAGTCTTTTTGTACTTCTCTTTCAGGGATACGAAGTTAGGTACGTGTATTGGCATTTCCGTGAAACCGGTGTAGAATTTTCCGCCGCCACATCCTATGACGTCGCTGTTCAGGCTGATGGTTTTACCTTCCCTTACCTGTTGCAGGCCCTTGAAGAAGCAACCGCCAATTTTTTCTGTTTCGCTTTCCTGTTTATCGGAGTACCAGAAGGCGATGGGAAGTTCGGCACGTTCACCAAATGCTTCCCGATAATTAGTCATAAAAGTATGTATATCCATGATAATAGAGTTTTGGTTTGGAAGTAAAGATAACAATTGATTGCCGGATTATTGAGTATTTTACTTATTTTTGCATAGAACTTCTTGTCGAAGTAACCTTTAACCAATCGAAACTCAGATGAAGAAAATAATCACATCCTTATATCTATTATGTTGTGTATGTATGTGTCAGCTCCATGCCGCCAACAATGCTGTAGACTCTCTCTTATCCCAACTGGACCATGTAATTCAAAACCGCCCTGTATACATCAAGCAAAAAGAAAAGAAGCTGAACGACCTGAGACAAGCCTTGAGACAACGCATTTCTGACGAAAACCGCTTTACCCTGTTGGGGGAATATCTGGATGAATACCGTTCCTACAACACCGACTCTTCGCTCTACATTTCACGCGAGAGATACCAGGTAGCCCTGCGAATGAAAAACAAGGAACATCAAGACAACGCCCTCATGAACACTGCCGAGATTATGGGCACAGCAGGCATGTATAAAGAAGCAGTCGACCTGATGCATAACGTACAAATCAATCATCTACCGGATGACCTGCACCCGTATTATTACCATATTTACCGCACCGTCTATGGCCTCATGGCCGATTATGCCGTTACGGAACAGGAGAAAAAACTCTATGCCGAGATAACGGATAGATACCGTGATTCCCTGCTATTGGTCAACAAAGACAATCTTCTGGTGTACACGCTGATTCAGTCCGACCAGCACAATGTGCGGGGCGAGTTCGATAAAGCCATCCAGCTGTTGACCGACTACCTGGCGGGACAGATAGACAATGTGCACGATGTGGCAATCTGTGCCTACACTTTATCAGAGTCATACCGCCTGAAAGAAGACACAGAAAAAGAGAAGGAGTATTTGATTCTTTCCTCCATTGCAGATATGAAGTCCGCAGTGCGCGAATATATTTCTTTGAGGAAACTGGCTGTGCTGCTCTATCAGGAAGGAGACATAGACCGTGCCTATTCGTATCTGAAATTGTGTATGGACGATGCCGTGTTCTGCAACGCCCGGTTGCGTATTCTGGAAATCCTGCAAATCTTCCCCCTCATCAACGACACTTACCAGCAAAAGGCCGAAAAGCAACAGGAACAAATGAAATGGGCGTTAGTCTCTATCAGCTTGCTGTCCATCTTCCTGCTGATTGCCATCTTCTATGTGTATAAGCAAATGAAACGCGTAGCAGCCGCACGCCACGAAGTGATAGATGCCAACAAGCGTCTGAAAGAATTGAATGAAGAACTCCACCGCTACAATCTGCAACTGAAAGAAGCCAACCACATCATTGCCGAAAACTCCTACCTGAAAGAGGAATACATCGGCCGCTATATGGACCAGTGTTCCGTATATCTGGAAAAGATGGATAACTATCGCCGTTCACTGGGCAAGATAGCCGCTACGGGCAAGGTAGATGAGCTATACAAAAACATCAAATCTTCCAAGTTCATAGAAGAGGAACTGAAAGAGTTTTATGCCAATTTTGATAATACCTTCTTGCAACTGTTTCCCACTTTTGTAGAAGACTTCAACACCCTGCTTGCCGAAGGGGAGCAGATTTACCCCAAGGTCAACGAACGAATGAGTACCGAACTGCGTATCTTCGCCCTTATCCGTTTGGGAATTACCGACAGTGTGAAGATTGCCCAATTCCTGCGCTATTCTGTGACTACCATTTATAATTACCGTACCAAAGTTCGCAATAAAGCTGCGGGAGACCGTGACCAACTGGAACAGGAAGTAATGAAAATAGGTAAGTCGAGAGACTAAAACCACACTTTTAAGGCATATAAGTGTCTTTTTTACGCTTATATTTTTACTACTTTTTTGAAACAATGCATCTTCTTGATAGCATTGATTATTAGTGTTTTATGTCTTATAAAACGCCTAAAACTACTACTTTTTCACTCTTTTCCCCCTTATTGCTTCCTCTTATCAGATACATTTGCATTGTTCCTTCACAGAGGGGACAAATGCATGTGAATCTATATTTTTATTACTAACTTTAAACTCTTATATTATGCAAAAGTACAAAATGCCGATCAGGCTTCGAATCATGGTTTGTCTGATAGGAATGTTACTTCCGATGTGCATGTTCGCACAGCAAATCACAGTACAAGGTGTAGTGAAAGACCAGACCGGAGAAACCGTTATCGGGGCCAGTGTGGTGCAGGAGAACACAACGAACGGTACGATAACGGGTATTGATGGCGATTTCTCGCTGGATGTGCCTTCGGATGCCGTTATAGTAGTTTCATTCGTAGGCTATAAGTCTTTGGAAGTTCCCGTGAAAGGACAGAAGCAGATTATGGTAACACTCTCGGAAGACAGTGAAATGCTGGACGAAGTGGTGGTTATCGGTTATGGAACCATGAAGAAAAGTGACCTTACCGGTGCTGTTTCCTCTTTGGGAAGCAAGGACATCAAAAATGCCCCTGTTTCTAATCTGGGACAAGCCATTCAGGGCCGCATCTCCGGTGTGCAGGTAGTGGATGCCGGAAAGCCCGGTGACAATGTATCTATCAAGATTCGTGGTCTGGGTTCCATTAACAACTGCGATCCGCTGGTGGTGATTGACGGTGTGCCTACCGACCTGGGTCTGTCTTCACTGAACATGGCGGATGTGGAACGCCTGGACGTATTGAAAGACGCATCAGCTACAGCCATTTACGGTTCGCGTGGAGCCAATGGGGTAGTGATGATCACCACCAAGCGCGGAACGGAAGGGAAAGGAAAATTGTCGGTATCGGCTAATTGTGCTTTCCAGAATGCCACGAACGTTCCTTCTTTACTGAACGCAAGCCAGTATGCCGATTTGAGTAATGATATGATGGTGAACAGCGGTCGCAACCCGAACCCGAATTGGGCAAATCCTTCGGAACTGGGTGCAGGTACCGACTGGATGGACGAATTGCTACGCACGGGTGTGATGCAGAACTATACGGTAAGTTATTCCGGAGGAAATGAGAAGTCTCATTATTATGTGTCCGGTGGTTTTCTCGATCAGTCGGGTACAGTGCGCAGTGTAAACTATCGCCGTTTTACGTTTCAGTCCAATAGCGACGCACAAGTGCTGAAGTGGTTGAAGTTCTCCAATAATATCACTTTCAGTACTGATACGAAGGATTCGGGCAGCTATAATATTGGTGATGCACTGAAGGCTCTTCCCGTTCTTCCGGTGAAGAATGAAGACGGCTCATGGAGTGGGCCGGAAGGTAATTCGGAATGGTACGGTAGCATCCGCAACCCGATAGGGCCTACGCAACTGAACAAGAGCCAGACGAAAGGTTATAACTTCCTTGCCAACCTGACGGCGGAATTGACTTTTACCAAATGGCTGAAATTCAAGAGTACTTTCGGTTACGATGCCAAATTCTGGTTCATCGATAACTTCACGCCGAAATATAACTGGAAGCCTATTCCGACGGAAGAAACTTCACGTTACAAGAGCGATAATAAATCATTCACTTACCTGTGGGATAACTATTTCCTGTTCGACCATACCTTTGCAGAAAAGCATCGTGTGGGAGTGATGGCGGGTTCGTCTGCACAGTGGAATGAGAATGATTACCTGAATGCACAGAAGAACGTTTTCATGTTCGACAATGTGCATGAAATGGATAACGGTCAGGAGATGTACGCCATTGGCGGCAGTTCCAATGAATGGGCGTTGCTCTCTTACATGGCACGTATCAACTACTCTTACGAAGACCGCTATATGCTGACGGCAACTGTCCGTCGCGATGGTTCCAGCCGTTTCGGTAAAAAGAACCGTTGGGGTACTTTCCCTTCTGTATCTGCCGCATGGCGCATTTCGCAGGAAAGCTGGTTCCCGAAGAATGACGTTGTGAACGACCTGAAAATACGTGTAGGATATGGAGTGACGGGTAGCCAGGCAAGTGTCGGCAATTATAGTTACCTGGCATCTTACAACACCAGTGTATATCCATTCGGAACAACGAGCGGCAATCAGACCGCATTGGTTTCCTCTACGCTTGCCAATCCTTACATCCATTGGGAAGAGGTGGCACAGACGAATATCGGTTTTGATGCTTCTCTGTTCAATTCACGGATCGTATTCTCACTGGATGCTTATCTGAAAGAGACAAGGGATATGTTGGTAAAGGCATCCATCCCCATCACATCGGGATTTGAAGATACCACCACCACTTATACGAATGCCGGTAAAGTGCGCAACCAGGGCTTGGAAATGAGTCTGCACACCATCAACCTGACCGGAGAACTGGGTTGGGAAACAAACGTGACCGCCACTTATAATAAGAATAAGATTAAGGACCTGAACAGCGCGGTTCCTTACTATATCAACCAGATCAACAACTCGTATGTCACGATGCTGGCAAAAGACTATCCGATTAATGCTTTCTACGGCTACGTGACGGACGGCTTGTTCCAAAACCAGGCGGAAGTGGATGCGCATGCCGTGCAGCCGGGAGCTGAACCGGGTGATATCCGTTTCAGGGATTTGAACAACGACGGTGTCATCAACGACAGTGACCGCACGGTGATTGGCAATCCTAATCCCTGTTGGTTCTTCTCAATGAACAACAACTTGTCTTACAAAGGATTCGAGCTTTCCGTATTCTTTCAGGGAGTGGCCGGCAATAAGATTTATAACGCCAACAATATCGACAATGTAGGTATGGCTGCCGCATACAACCAGACGACTGATGTGCTGAACCGTTGGCGCGGAGAGGGGACAAGTTACTCCATGCCGCGTGCCGTGTTCGGCGATCCTAACCAGAACTGCCGTGTATCCGACCGCTTTGTAGAAGACGGATCTTACTTGCGTGTGAAGAACATCACACTCTCTTATACCTTCCCGAAACAATGGTTGCAGAAGTTGCAGATAGAGAATGCACGCCTTTCCCTTTCCTGTGAGAATGTGGCTACCATCACCGGATATTCCGGTTTCGATCCGGAGGTGGATATTAACGGTATTGATTTGTCCCGTTATCCCATTTCCCGTACATTCAGTGTAGGATTAAACTTTAACTTTTAATTGATTTGGATATGAAAAAGATAACAAACTTACTATACGTGCTGGCTGTATTGATGCTGGTATCATGTAACGACTTCTTGGATAAGTCGCCCAAATATGCCGTTGACCCTGAAACAACCGTGACCGATGATGTGGCCGTGGCACTGACAAATGCTTGCTACAAGGCGCTTCAGTCTTCCAATCTCTACAACCAGCGTATGTGGTCGCTGGATATCGTTGCGGGCAACAGCCTGGTAGGTGCAGGCGGTGGTACAGATGGTCTGGAAACCATACAGGCATCCAACTTTATCACGCAGAGCGATAATGGGATGGCTCTGTATATGTGGCGTTCTCCGTGGGTAGGCATCGGGCAGTGCAACATTGTACTGACCAGTCTTCCGCAGGCCGAAGCCGTATCGGAAAGCATAAAGAACCGTTGTATGGGTGAAGCATATTTCCTTCGTGCCCATTACTATTATATCTTAGCCCGTTTGTATGGCGGCGTTCCTTTGCGTCTGGAACCTTATAATCCGGGTGAATCTACTGCAATAGCACGTACTACGTTGGATCAGACTTATGAGCAGATCATTTCGGACTGTAAGAATGCGGTCGATTTGCTTCCGGCGAAAGCGGAATATAATGAAGAAGAAAAAGGACGTGCCTGTAAGGATGCCGCCCTTGCCATGCTGGCGGATATCTACCTGACACTGGCTCCCAACCATACGAGTTATTATGAAGACGTGGTGGAACTGTGCAATGAGATTACAAACCTGGGTTACGACCTTTCCACCTGCAAGTATGAAAATAACTTCGATGCTACTATCAATAACGGTCCCGAATCTCTGTTTGAAGTGCAGTATTCCGGAAGTACGGAATATGATTTCTGGGGAACGGACGGTCAGTCTTCCTGGCTTTCCACTTTTATGGGGCCCCGTAACTCGGACTTTGTTGCAGGCAGCTACGGCTGGAACCAGCCTACGGAGGAATTTGTGAGCCAGTATGAAGAAGGTGACAAACGGAAAGAACTGACGGTTCTTTATGCAGGTTGTCCGGACTTCGACGGGAAGACTTACAAGAGTTCTTATTCTAATACCGGATATAACGTGCGCAAATTCCTGGTGTCCAAGACTATTTCGCCGGAATACAATACGAACCCCAATAACTTTGTTGTGTACCGCTATGCGGATGTCTTGCTGAAGAAAGCGGAAGCGCTGAATGAAATGGGACAACCCGGCCAAGCTGCCGCTCCCCTGAATATAGTTCGCAAACGTGCCGGACTACCGGAAGTTTCGGGCCTGTCACAGGAGGCGATGCGTGAGAAGATTATTCACGAACGGCGCATGGAACTGGCTTTCGAAGGACATCGCTGGTTCGATATGATCCGCATCAATAATGGAGAGTATGCCATTCGCTTCCTGCAATCCATTGGGAAGAACAGTGTGAACAAGAATCGCCTGTTGTTCCCCATTCCGCAGACGGAAATGGATGCGAATATACTGATGACACAGAATCCGGGTTATTAATCACTTAAATCAGAAGAAGAATATGAAAAGATATATTTCACATTTAGTATTTGCATTGCTGGGTTGCATGGCACTGTCTGCATGCGTGGACAATGACTATATGGAACTGGACAAGGGGCACAATGAGCTGGCGCTTTCCACCAGCAACACGGAAGTCGTTTTGAACGAACAGGCGCATGGCGATGATGCCCTGGAACTTTCTTGGACAACGGGCACGAATTATGGTACGGGAAATAAGATTTCCTATACACTGGAACTTGCCAAGGCGGGCAGTAATTTTGCCGCTCCTTATGTGGCTTTGGAGAACGTCGTGCAGGAATATACCTGGAAGAAGAACGTGGAGGAATTGAATAACATCCTTCGTGAGCATTTCGGTGCGGAAGCTACTGAAAACATCTCTTTGGAAGCACGCCTGACAGCCAAAGTAACGGATCGGGAAGAGACACAGGTGGCCACCACCTCTTTTAGTGTCACTGCCTACAAACCGTTGACTTCCACTCTTTACCTGATAGGTGATGCCACTCCCGGCGGTTGGAGTGCGGACGATGCAACGGAAATGACCCGGAAAGACAATGGTATCTTTACATGGACGGGAAAAATGACTGCGGGTTCCTTTAAGTTTATCACTACGCTGGGGGCTTTCTTGCCGTCGTACAACAAAGGAACTGACGGAAAACTGGTGCTTCGTACCAGTGCCGATCAGCCGGACGAATCGTTTACGATTGAAGAAGAGTTCAACTATGTTGTTGAAGCGAACCTGTTTACCGGTGCTATCACACTGACTCAGACCGAGAACCTCAGACCGGCTTACGATCAGCTTTATTTCGTTGGAGGTATGAACGACTGGGGATTTGTGCCGATGAAAAAGGATGTGCTCGATCCGTTCCTGTTCCGCTATGCCCGTTTGTTTGATGCAGGCCAGGGCGGGGAATTCAAGTTCGGAACTTCGGAAGGAAGCTGGGAGAGCATGTATAAGGCAAAGAATGCCAATGCCGCTTACACCGATACGGAAATGGTATTTGTGAAAGGGTTCGATCCTGACAATAAATGGGTGCTGAAAGATGCCGAATGTGGTAAGGCCTATAAGATATGTGTCGATATCCGTGCAGGGAAAGAGCGCATGATGATGAGCGAATTTGTTCCTTATGAAATGATTTATATGGTAGGGGATGCTGCGCCTGCGGGATGGAGCATTGGAGATGCCACACCGATGCAGGCCACAGATAGTCCGTATGTATTTACCTGGCAAGGTGTACTGAATGTGGGTGAGTTGAAGCTGACCTGTGATAAGAAAGAGGACTGGAACGGTGCCTGGTTTATGCCGACCGTAGCTGATAAGCAGCCTTCGGGCGAGACGGAACCGATGTTGTTCCTGGATAAGGCCAGCGATGCTTTCAAGGCTCAATACCTGGATGTAATGATTGGAGGTATCGACCTGAAATGGAAGATTACGACGGCTGGTTCTTATAAGATTACTCTGAATCAACTGGAAGAGACAATTTCGATAGTAAAACAGTGAAACGATGAAATATATAATTTATGCAATGGCTGCCATGTTCTTTTTGGCTTCGTGCAGCAAAGACAATGATGAAACCGGCGGCGGTAACGGCGGTGGAGGAGAAACCGGAGGAGTGACTGATGTCACTCCCGTTACCTCCGATTTAACCGTGAACCTGACCACTGACAAGGCTTGTTACAAACCGGGTGAAACCGTTTCCTTCACAGCCGATGCCCTACCTGCGGGAGCAAAGATACGTTACCGTACTTTGAACAAGGTAATCTCCGAACAGGCAGTCGCAGGCAGTTCCTGGACGTGGACTGCCCCTGCAACGGATTTCACCGGATATCTGGCGGATGTCTATCGCACTAAAGAAGACGGTACGGAAGTCATTCTCGGTACTATTGCCGTCGATGTATCCAGCGACTGGACACGCTTTCCGCGTTATGGCTTTGTCGCCACCTTCGATGCTTCTAAAACGGAAAGTAAAATTCAGGAGGAAATGGCTTTTCTGAACCGCTGCCATATCAATGGTGTACAGTTTCAGGATTGGCACAACAAGCACCACTGGCCATTAGGCGGTACGCGTGAACATCTCGATGCAGTATATAAGGACATTGCCAACCGGGATATTTATACACAGTCGGTAAAGGATTATATCCGAATTCAGCACTCGTTTGGAATGAAGGCGATGTTCTATAATCTTTGTTTCGGTGCGCTCGATGATGCAGCCGGTGACGGTGTGAAAGAAGAGTGGTACATCTTTAAAGGCACAGGGCATACGGATAAGGATGCGCATACATTGCCCGACAGTTGGAAGAGCAATATCTATTTGCTCGATCCGGGTAATGCCGAATGGCAGGCATATATTGCCCAGCGCAACGATGATGTCTATGCCAATCTTGACTTTGACGGCTATCAGATAGACCAGTTGGGAAACCGTGGCGACCGCTATGATTACAAGGGGAATAAGGTGAATCTGCCTAAGACTTATGTTTCGTTTATTGAAGCTATGAAGGGGAAACATCCTGATAAGCGCTTGGTGATGAATGCAGTAAGTAGCTATGGGGCGTCTCAGATTGCAGGTACGGGGAAAGTAGATTTCCTGTATAATGAAGTTTGGGGGGATGAAGCTGATTTCACGGATTTATATACGATCCTGAAAGCGAACCATCAGTACGGAAATCAGGCACTGAAGACGGTGTTTGCGGCTTATATGAATTATGAAAAGGGTTCCGGCGAGTTCAATATGCCGGGAATCTTGCTGACGGATGCGGTGATGTTTGCTCTGGGAGGTTCGCATCTGGAATTGGGAGGCGACCACATGTTGTGTAGTGAATATTTTCCAAATACCCGTTTGCAGATGAGTGATGCTTTGAAGACGGCTGTCGTACGCTATTATGACTTTATGACTGCTTATCAGAATCTTCTTCGCGATGGCGGGGAGGAAGACGAGGTAACTTTGGTATGTACGGATGCGAGCAAGAATCTGAATCTGAACACTTGGCCACCACAGAAATCAGCCATTACTTCTTTCGCCAGAAGGGTGAACGGTAAACAGGTGGTTCATCTGCTGAACTTCCTTAGTGCAAACAGTTTAAGTTGGAGAGACCTGAACGGGACAATGCCCGAACCACGGTTGGTGACTAAAGTGCCCTTGAAGCTGAATGTTGCGGGAAAAGTGAGCAAAGTGTGGGTGGCTACTCCCGATGCACATGCCGGAGCTTCGCAGGAATTAGCTTTTGAACAGAAAGACGGAACGATAACCTTTACGCTTCCTTCACTGAAATACTGGAGCATGATTGTAATGGAATAAAACGGTTATTGGGGTTGATTCAAAATGGAAATCGTAATGAATTAAATGCTGATAATAATTTAGGCGCGGATTACACGGATTACACGGATTTTTTTCTGTAGTACAA
>ENA-UESP01002308-UESP01002308.1-human-gut-metagenome-genome-assembly--contig:-NODE-2308-length-10636-cov-2.370300_pt1 | contig 10636 bp, 9 predicted proteins | sample MGYA00243003_ERZ508004 | MGnify/ENA primary metagenome ERZ508004 (study PRJEB26167, sample SAMN06115443) | human gut metagenome | host: Homo sapiens | place: China:Henan | collected 2015-07-29 | study...
GATCAACCTGAGCTTTCTCGTCAAGCGTCAGCCCAAGGAAAAGATCCTCTCCAAAATCGCCCAGACCACTATGGTCAACCGCTCCCGGATGCGGGATGTGGGCGATACGCGGCAGGACTACGAGGAACTGGATAGTGCGATCAGTTCCGGCCTTTATCTCAAGGATGTAATGAACCGGCAAGGCGAGAATTTCTATTATATGCATACCTTAATTGAAGTGACGGCATCTGATCCAGAAACGCTGGAACAGCGCGTCACTGAGGTGGAGAAGCTGTGCGTATCCGTGGATATGATCGCACGGCGCTGCAACTATAAAAACGAGCAGACGTTTCTCTCGGCTCTTACCATTCTGGCGCTTGATCCGGATATTGAGCGTAAGGCACGCCGCAATGCGCTGACCTCCGGCGTGGCAGCAGCCTTTCCGTTCGTTTCCTATGAGCTGAGTGACCACGATGGGATCTTTCTGGGACTGAACCTCTATAACCGCTCCCCGGTATTTCTCAATCCCTACGATGATTATAAGTACACCAGCGGCAACTGGTGGATCGGCGGCTCTACCGGTGCAGGCAAGACGGTGACGCTGCAATGTCTCGGTGGGCGGCTGCGGGAACAGGGCAAGCGGGTCATCATCATCGTTCCCAAGAAAGGGCATGAGTTCCGCCCCCTCTGTGAGCGTCTGGGCGGGCTGTATTTGCGGATGTCGCCATCCTCAAAGGACTGTCCGAATCTGATGGCGATTCGGCGGAAATCGCTGGACTCCTACGCAAAGCTCAAAAATATCGCCGCGCGGGATGACTCTGTGCTGGCAGACAAGATTGCGCAGCTGATCATCTGGTTTTCTCTGAAGAAAAAGGATCTGAGCGAAGAGGATAAGAGCCGCCTTGACTCCTCGCTGGTGGAGGTTTATAAGCGCTACGGCATCACCTTCGACAACAGCACCATTGTCGATGAGAACGGAAATTTCCGCACCATGCCCATTCTCTCGGACTGGTATGAGATTCTTTATCAAGAGCAGGACACGCGGCATCTGGCAGTAGTGCTCTCTCGCTATGTCACTGGCTCGGCTGCGGCAATGGCAGGCCGAAACGACATTGAACTTAACAATAAGTACATTGTCCTCGACCTCTCTGGTATGCCGGATGATATGATCGCGGACGGCACCTTCTGGGCCACCAGCATCGCCTACGACCTCATTATGAACTGTGAGGACGAACTCTCGGCGCTTCTGGCAGACGAGTTATGGAGTCTTGTGGGTGCTACGGCAAACCCGCAGGCGGCCGGGTTTGTGCTGGAAATGGTAAAGACCATCCGTGGCCTTGGCGGGATCGCAGTTACCAGCACCCAGGGAATGCAGGACCTGTTCGGACTGGAGGGCGGCAAGTACGGCAAGGGTATTCTGGACTCCAGTCGTATCAAACTCATCATGCAGATGGAGGAGCAGGAGGCACGGCTCATTCAGGATAAGCTGAACCTTTCCGAAGATGAGGTTCGGCAGATCACCCGCTTTCGGCGCGGCGAGGGACTTCTCTGCATCGGCTACAACCATGTTCCCATTGCGTTCCACACGACACCAAAGGAATATGAAGCCATTACCACTTCACCCACCGATCTGCGCGTAAAGCGAACGGGGCAAATCGATGAATGATCTAAAGCGGGATATGATGCGGATTCAGGAGCTGATCGGCAATGCCTTCCGTCAGACCGGCTCTCTGGTTGCCCTGACAGACGGCGGGCAGATGAATCCAAACAAGCTGCAAAAGACATTGGAGCAGACGATGGAACAATTTGAAGCAGCCACTCTGGAACTGCGAAAACTCTGCGAGCGGTACGCACCGGGAAGCGGGGGCTTTGCGAAAAAGCCGATTCTGCCATCCATGGATGTAACGGGCAGCGTGGAGGCCTTTGGCTATGGCTGGCTCCATATCACGATCAATACGCTGCTGCCCCATTGCCGGTATCAAAGCCCCAACTGGCTCAGCGATACCATTCGGCGGCTGCTGGACAGCTATGAGGCGTGTGGAAAGGAGTTGCCGTTTTTTGAGCGGGCCATGCTGATCATTGATGAGCATACCGCCATGGAAGGCCGGCATATTTTCGATCAGGACAACAAGGGGTGGAAGGCGGTCAGCAACGCCATCAAAGGAAGGCTTATTCCGGATGATGACCAGCATACGCTGGCAGTCGCCCTTCTTTCTACGGTAGTGCAAAGCCAGGAGTGCTGTCATATCACCGTTCTGCCCCTGTCCGATGCTCATGACTTTTTCTCCGCACATTCCAGTGACTATGCCCCCGGAAACTTCTATTTCGGTGGATGGTGCTGATGGGCAAAGCAGGTGAAAAAGCTGCGAAAACACCCAACAGATTGCTGCCTGATTTCAAGCGCCTTGGAGCTGCTTTGCAGCGCGGCTGGCCTGTTGGGTGTCAGCGGGCTTGGAAGGCTTGAAACAACAGCTTTTTTGAGAAGTGTTTTTGGCCGGTTTTCGCATACTGACCTGTCTACTATGTGGGGGCAACAGGCTGCGCCCACATAGCGGCTCGTAAGGACGCCGAAATTGTTCTTGCGCCGTTTTCGGCGCAAGGGCGATTTCGGCGTTCGCAGGAATTGGGAAGGGAGTGGTTCATGTGTGCTTATGAGCGTAAGAGATATGGATGTTCTGAGGCTTCTCTGCTGGTGTCAAAATGTGCGTCCCGATGATTTGAGCAGTATCTCTACAGAAACAGAGCGTGAAAACTTGATAACGCTGGGCTTGATCAAACGCCATCAACGAAGTGACACGCTGCTTCTCACAAACAGCGGTAGAGCCTTTTTGCAGGCAGCCTTAGAGGGTGATGTTCCAAACTTGACGCTCTCGTACCATGATGCGGCGATTGAGCGGCGTGTGCGGCTTTCCTCTCTGATGATGACTGCTTACCATGCGGGGATCAATGTATTCACAATAACAGCGAACAGTCTGGCGGAGCCTTCCACGCTGTTTATTACTGCGATTACAAGAAGCCGCGGACACAATCCATGGGGCAGCGCCCGCGTCGGGGCGATTGCACATCTGGGCAGCACTTACTACGCGGTACATTATATCTATTCTGGAATCGGCCGCATGGCGGTCAATGACGAACTGGCAGCGTTTCATAATCACACCAATTTCGGCAAAGACACGCAGCGCGCCTTTCTTTTTGCCGGAGCTTCCTACGCTGACATCATGGAAGAACTCAAGGCGCGTGATGAAAAGCGGGATGCCAAGTTGATCCGATACGGCGAAGCCTATCGGGGACTTCACTATCCCGTCCATCTGCTCTCCTGTGATGAAACAGGCGCGCGGCAGCTTCAGATCATGGCTGTTCCGGACTACCGCATGAAGATTTCAAAGCTGATGCTGCGCTCTGCTTACCGCCCTCCGCCGGAGGATGCTCCCGCATGGGATGCCACCTACCAGAACCGTCCCTTCGTCATTGGAGCGGATATGAACCTGCGGCGGATCGACGCCGCCATCGCAAGCGCAAAAAAGAGGGGATGCCTGCCGATTTCACTGGCCGCCTTGGATGCTCAGGGTGACGCGGTGCTGCTGCGGCGCTATAAAGATACCGGCTACGCCGTCATCTATAAGGTGACGGAGAGCGTTCTGACGGAGCTGTTCGGCCATCCTCCGTCGCTCTATCTTCCCCTTGCACACAATATCTGACGAAGAAAGGAGCCGTGGTGGATGCCCCGCTTATCCAAGTTGATCGAAAAGATAGAGGATCGCCTCGCAAATAAATGGGGCTGCTGGTATGAACGAAATAAGGCCCGCGTGCCGCTGTATGCGGTGCTGGGCGGCATCGGCTGGTATCTCTACGGAATGTTCCTCAATTCCCTCAAGCTGGGAAAGGAATCCGTATTCAACACCACCGGTGAAGTGATCGAGAGCATTTGGGTATTCAACCCCTTCAAAAATCTCTTCGCTGTTTTTACGCCCTTTGGCCTTGGCGTTTCCGCCTTCATTGCCCTTATGGTCTGCCTCATTACGAAAAAAGGCTACAGCTGGTTTTCAGGCTACAAATTTACCCGGGACGCCCGCGGCTTTGATATCCTGCCGGACGGCACTCACGGCACCTCCGGATTTGCGACAAAAAAGGAGCTTGCTGAGCATCTGGAGCTGGGCAGCGCCGAAGAAGTTACCGGAATGCTCCTTGGACGCATTAAGGCGCGGCCGGATGATCCGGAAAAATACGCCACCGCATGAAGCCTGGGGAAAACAATAACATCCTCTGCATCGGCGCACCCGGCTCCTATAAGTCCAGAGGCTTTATCATTCCCTTCCTCATGGGCTGCGCGCAGCGAAGCAGCGGCGGACACCATGAATCCGTTGTCGTGACCGACCCCAAGGGCGAACTCTTTGAAAACCTTGCACCATATTTTCGGGAGCATGGCTTCTATGTCAAGGCGGTCAATTTCCTCGATATGGCGCACTCTGACGGTTGGAACTGCCTTGCGGGACTGGAAGCAAATCCTGACCTTGTGACCACCGTGGCCAACACCATCATTCAAAATACCTCCGGCCCCAAGGAGGCGGATGACTTCTGGAGCCGTGCGGAATTGAACCTCCTGATGGCACTTATCCACTATGTCTGCAATCTGAAGGATGCCCGCGGCAATCTTCTTCCGTTGGAGCAGCGCAGCCTCGGAGACGTCTATAAGATCCTCGCCTATAAAAGCGTCAACGAGATCAACCGCATCCTTGCGGAGCTGCCGCCGGAGCATCCCGCCAAAGGGCCCCACGGCCTCTTTCTGAAGGCAAGGGAAAACCTCTGGGGCAATATCATCATCGGTCTTGGCAACCGGCTCGCGGTCTTTCAAAATCCGCTGGTGGACAAAATCACCCGCAACCACGATGTAGACCTGCTTCTTCCCGGGCAAAAGCCCTGTGCGTACTTTGTCATCATCTCCGCACAAGATAGCGCCTATCGATTTTTAAGCTCCCTCTTTTTCTCCCTGACCTTCCCGCAGCTCTCCAATTACGCCCGTCTCCATGGCGGGCGGCTTCCCGTACTGACAAACTTCTGCTTGGAAGAATATCTCAACATCGGCTACATGGAGGGCATCTCTGATGTTTTCAATTCCATCCGCGGCTTCAATATGTCGGTGCAGGTGGCGGTGCAGTCCCTCTCCCAATGGCAGGAAAAATATCCGGGGAAGGAATGGGAAAATCAGCTCGGCTCCTTTGACATGACCCTTTACATGGGCTGCAACGATATGACCAGCGCGGAATACTTTGCTAAAAAGTGCGGTAAGGTCACGATCTCCGTCACCAACAATCAGTTTCCCTTGGCACCGCTGTTTTCTCCCATCTACAGTACCACCCGCCCCTATTCCCAGACGCGAAGCAACACCCAGCGAGACCTCCTCCAGCCCGATGAATTCCTGCGGCTCAATAAGTTTCTCTGCATTGTGATGTTCAACCACTATAAGCCCGCCCAGCTCTATAAGATCATGCTGGAGGAACTGCCGGAATACAAAAAGCTGAAAAAATGCAGCGTCTTTGACTATGTGCCGGAATGGAAAAAGAGAGAAGAAGAGGGTGCAAAGCGTCGCACGGCAGGAAATCGCACATCGGCCGCTGCAAGGAACACATCGTCTGCTCCACCCGCATCGCAGCCGTCGCCTGCATCGGGGAAACAGCCGGATATGCAGCCCCAGACTTCTCCCACCGAAGAAGCCGCAGCCAGCGGAAGCTCCTGCGGAAATGACAACATGACTCCGGAGGAAATTGGTCTTGTGGAGATGACCTGTGAAGCTATTCTGGAAGGCGATGACCCGGAACTGGAAGAGATGGACGATCCCACGCGCATTCCACCCGGGCGCGGAATATGAAAAAGAGGTCGAGCAATCGGCCTCTTTTAAAGAAGATATTCCATTGTCAGCGTGCTGTCTGACCGTACTCTCGCTTTATGACGTCAATAGAAACGACCCATTGACTATATCGAAAAAGAAAGAGGAGGTGCCCATTATGAGGGCAGCGAAAATGAAGGAGCGTCCAACTTTCCAACTGATGTGCCAGACAGATGTGCAGAGTATTTATCATATGCAGATGCCGCGCTGGTTATTTTCTGATCCACGTTACTGCGAGATGAGCCTGGATGCCAAGGTGACCTACACCTTTCTCTTAAACCGCTTCCAGCTCTCGCGCAGGAACGGATGGGTCAACGAGCGCGGGGAGGTGTTTGTGATCTTTCCTCGCAAAGCGCTTGCCAAAGAGCTGCGCATCTGTGAGCAGCGGGTCACGGCAGCTTTTAAGAAGTTGGTGGAGCTCAAGCTGGTATGGGAAAAACGCTGCGGGCGAGGTGATGCCAATCAGATCTATCTTGCCCGTATCACACCGATCGAAGATCCGGACTATTCCTGTGCGCCGTTTATCACGGAGGATGAATCGGAAGTACGCGGTTCAAGAACCTCGGATCTGGAGGGTCTTGCTGACGGGAAACCCTCAGCAGCATGCCAAGAACCGCAGAATCTGCTGTCCAAGAATCGTGAAGATCGCGCTTCAAGAACTGCAAAATCCGCGTTCCCAGAACCGCAGAAATTGACGCCAAGTAAGAAAGAAAAAAGAAAGATTGATCAAAGTCATATGGAAGTCCGTCCGTCTGTCAGAGCCCCAGCGCAGGACGGATGGACCGACGGGGACGCAGAAGAAGAACTTTCGGATATTTTGGACGGCTGCGAGCTTGAATGCTTCGCACCGGAAGCCGCTCTGGTGTTTGAAAACGCCATTGAGCGGCTTTTTTATGCCGACAGCTTCCGTATTGGCAATGCCACGCTTCCGCAAAGCCGCGTGCGGGCAAAGCTCAGACGGCTGGACGGCATGATCCTGCGGGAGGCAGAGAGTAAGCTCCGCGCCAATCAGGAGCGGAATGTAAAAAACAGCACGGCCTACACCATGGCAGTGCTGTTCAACTGCATTGCCGAAAGTGAGAGCGATCTTATGATCGACCCATATCTCAACGCCATCTGCGCAGCAGTTTGAAGGGAGGAAGATCAATGCTGCTATCCAACCAGCAAAAGTATATTCTCGAAATACTCAAGGAGTTTAAGTACCTGCGTGTCCGCCAGCTCCATGCTCTGGTGCAGGCCCATTACCGTACACAGGGAATCAAAATTGACGAAAGGCGCATGGAGATCATGCTTCGCCAGATGCGCACAGGCACCAATTATGTCTGGCTGCGGGGTGATGTGGTTTCTTACGGAGACCGCAGGATAGACCCTCGGCTATTGGAAGCACTGGACGTTATGCTGGAGCTTACAAGGGTGCAGCCCGGATTTTACTCGAAAGACGGACTGCATGAACCATTTCTCCTGCGCTTTACCGGAAACGGAAAGGGGGCCGGATACCTTTTCAGCGTGGCATGGCTGGACGCCGCTACTCACATTGCAACCGTCCCCCGTATGAAGGGCGAGCGGATCATCTGGATTTCCGAGAGCGGTTCCTTTGGAGAAATCGATCTGCCCCGGCATCACTTTTTCGCCGCCCGACAGAAGGACGGTACTCATCGCTTTTTTGGCTCCAATGAGCCGGAAAAAATATAACACTTAGGAGGAACATTATATGGCAAGGAAAAAAGTTACCCCTGAAGAAGAGATCGTAAATACTGCTGTTGAAGGAACCGCTCTGGGGAGCGTCCCTGCGGGTAGCGTGCTGCATGACGAGGCAGGCGCAGATACCGGCGATGTTCCCGCAGAGTTGCCGGAGGGGGATCTTTCTGCGGAGGAAACGGCAGAGCAGTCGGAGACGCTTCCTGCAATGGAGGCAGCCGAGGCGAAGCCGTTTGGACTATCTGCAGCAGAAAAAACTGCATCCCAAGAAGAAAATGATACTGTTGAGAAGAGAGCGGAAGAAGCGAAACTGCACGAAGAGACGTCGGAATTTCTTGAGGCAGCAGAGGATTTGCATTCAAATCTGCCCGCATCTGCGCCGCATGGTTCTGAGGCCGATGGAGCGGATTGGGGCTTTGAAGAGCCGGTCCCGGAAGAAGCCGCAGCAGAAGCCGCGGAGGATGAATACCTGGCAGCAGATAACGCCGAAACGCTTGATGCGTCGGATGAAAAGAGCGAGCGCACGCTCTTCTACGAGCTGGACTTCAATGAACTGGATCGGGGGCTGAGCGAAGAGGAACGGAAAGAATGGAACTCCATCTATGCCTCTTTCCGCGGCCGCAGCGCCATTACCGGAACGATCATCGGTGTGGATCTCTACGCAAGATACCTTCCGCGCAGCGAGGCAAGAATGCTTGAAAATAAGCGGGAGCTCTGTGCCGTTGTGGTGCCATATCGCATCCCCATTCTGATCCGCGAGTCCGAAATGTGGGAACTGGGAGAGGAGCGACCCGACTTCGTGCTTCGAAATATGGTGGGGGCCAGCATCGATGTGATTGTCACCAAGGTGGAGCGTACCGCTAACCGTGCACAGGCGTCCCGCCGTCAGGCCAGTCGTAGCCAGCGCCGCTTTTTTGCTGCCCGTGAGGATCTTCATACCGCCGGCTCCCGCATTACCTGCAGGATGCTGGCGGTCGGCCCCCGCCGCTGCCTTGTGGACTGCTATGGCTACGACCTTGATATGACCCAAAGAGAGATCCGCTATGCGGCCATCCCGGATCTTCGCACGGAGTTCCACCCGGGCTCAGAGATCGACTGCATTGTAAAAGAGTATCATCCTCGCACCGGTGAACTGATTGTTTCCGCGAAAGAAACGGAAGTCAACCCCTTCTTTGGTGCGGAGGAGCGTCACCCTGTAGGCTCCCGCCGCTTTGCGATAATCTCCGGAAAATATGGCGGCGGCGTGTTCTGCAACCTCCCTGATGGCGTGACCTGTATGTGTAACTACTCCTATCAGCACGAGGATGCGGACTTCATGGTGGGCGAGCACGTCATGCTGATGGTGCAGCGCTACGATCAGGAAAAGCTCCAGATGTACGGCAAGATCATGAGCAAGTGGTGATCTTTCGTAAACGTCTTGGATCTTGAAAGAGACCTGAATTTCCTTACAGTTTGCCCCCTGCAAAGAAGCCATTTATTTATCCGATAGCCGGTGCAGCAGCACCGGCTATCACTTTGAAGGGAGAACTTTATGCAAAAAAAACTATCTGTACTTTGCACGACATTCCTACTGCCCCTGCTGATGACCGTTCTAGCGTTTGCGGCGGACAGCCTCTTTTCCGATGTTGCCCCGGACGCACCCTATGCTGAGAGCATCGCCTATCTGGTAGAGCATGGCATTACCAACGGTACCGGCGCGGACACCTTCTCTCCGGACGCACCCGTGACCGTCCGCCAATGGTCGGTCATGCTATGCCGCGCCTATGGATTGCCCATTGAGGGCGACACATGGGAAGAAATGAGCTACGTCGCCTTGTCTCACCGCCTTTGTATTGCAGTATTATTTATTTCTTCGATAGCCCGCCTCATCGCGGTATTCGGGATGCTCCTTCAGATACGGGGCTTTATCGCCGCAGATGGCATAGTCGCATCGGCAGCCGTCCACGCAGGTGGTCGTCCGCACCAGTCTTGCGTGGAGCAGCTCCATGGAGGCATAGTCCACATTGCATAGGGCGGGCATGATATCCGTAAGACCGTGCCGGATAGCGAACTCCGCTGCCGGACACGACGTAAATTCATAATAGATGGGCTTGCCGTTTTCGTAAGGCGCAACCGTCATCTCGTAATCGTGCCATTTGTCGCAGCCGCCTTTCGCCCGCACAAATGCTCTGTACATCAGCTTCCTCCAGAACGGCTTGTTGCAGTCCACAAACCGCAGCCTGCGGAAAATCGGAAGGATCAGGTTTTCCTCCATCTCCTCGATCTCGCGGAAGGATGTGACAGCTTTGCAGACCGTGTAATAGCTCATGATGGCGATGCAGTCGTAGGTGCCGCCTACGCCGTTGTGGAAGTTCTTTTTGCCGCCCAAATCGGTGCGCCAGTCGGAGAGAAACTCCGCATACTGCCGCTGTACCCCTTCCCAAACCGCCTCCCGCTCTGCCGCAGGATAGTGCAGAGCGATTTTTGCCCGAATCTGCTTCTTGCATGGCTTGGAGTACAGAACATGGCAGGTACGGTCAAATTGAAGATCTTCGTCTTTCATCCGTGTTTCTCCTGTTTTTGCCCAGTCACGCAAAGCCAGTCTTGATGAGCATTTTTGTGTATTTGAATATCGGTAAAACCGGCTTCTTCCAGTGCCGTTTTTAACTGCACATCCCGATAAATGGTCATGTCGCTGATGATCTGTGTCCACTTATCGTTCTTGTTGGTATCGCCGGTGGCCTCGTTGCAGATGAGAAAGGTGCCGCCGTTTTTCATTGCCCGGTATACTTCACGAAAACAATCCGCCAACCCAGGCCAGAAATAGACGGTTTCAAAGGCAGTGACCACATCGAATTTATTATCTTCAAATGGCAGCGCCGCAACACTGACCTCCAACACACAGCAACGCCCCTCCAAAATTGCCTTTGCGTTCAGCCTTTTGGATTTCTCCACACTGACGGAGGAATAGTCAATGCCGGTCACAGTTCCATTCGGGCAGCGTTTCAGCAGCTTGCGAAGATTTGCACCACCGCCACAGCCGCAGTCTAAAGCTGCTGCATCTGTGGACAGGCTCAGGAAAGACATCCCCCAGTC
>ENA-UESP01002312-UESP01002312.1-human-gut-metagenome-genome-assembly--contig:-NODE-2312-length-10626-cov-3.559200_pt1 | contig 10626 bp, 6 predicted proteins | sample MGYA00243003_ERZ508004 | MGnify/ENA primary metagenome ERZ508004 (study PRJEB26167, sample SAMN06115443) | human gut metagenome | host: Homo sapiens | place: China:Henan | collected 2015-07-29 | study...
GACTGTTAAAGATCGCAAAAGAAAATAATATCCGGGTAAAAATGATCGGCGAGAGAATGCGCTTTGCGCCGGATCTTATTGAGGCGATCAACGGACTAGAAAAAGCTACTGCCGATAATACGGGGCTGACCTTCATTATCGCTGTAAATTATGGCGGACGCGATGAAATAACGCGGGCCGTGAAAAAGATCATGGCAGATACAAAAAGCGGAAAGCTTACCGAAGATAAGATGACAGAGGAAGTCTTTGCCTCCTATCTGGATACGGCAGATATCCCGGATCCCGATCTTTTAATCCGCACCAGCGGCGAGCTCAGGCTTTCCAACTATCTTTTATGGCAGTTAGCGTATTCCGAGCTCTACGTGACAGACTGCCTGTGGCCGGATTTTAATAAAGACGAGCTGGTGAAGGCGATCCGGCAATATAATAAGAGAGAACGCCGTTTTGGGGGAGTGAGCGCAAAGTCGGCGAAGTAAGAGGTGTATTTATGTTTACAACCAGATTATTAAGTGGGATCGTGCTTGTCATTTTAGCCGTTTTCTTCCTGACAAAGGGAGGGATCGCTCTATTTCTTATGTCCTTGGTGATCTCTTTGATCGGTCTGTTTGAGCTCTGTCGTGTGGTGAAGATCGAGAAGAAGCTGCCGGGTGTGATCGCTTATCTGTCCGTTATAGGATATTATGGGCTTCTTTGGATCGGAAAAGAACAGGAGCTGACATTTTTGGCAGCAATAACGCTGATGCTTTTAATGGCAGTCTATGTATTTGCCTTTCCCAAATTCGGAACGGAACAGATCACAGTGGCGTTTTTTGGCGTTTTTTATGTGGGGCTTCTGTTTTCTTACCTGTATCAGGTGAGAAATATGCTCGACGGAAAGTATCTGGTGTGGCTGATCGTTATCAGCGCATGGGGATGCGATACCTGTGCCTATTGTGCAGGTGTATTGTTTGGTAAGCACAAGCTGGCACCGGAGCTCAGTCCGAAAAAGACGATCGAGGGAGCCATCGGCGGTGTGGCAGGAACTGCCCTTTTAGGCTTTCTGTACGGCGCCTGTTTTGGACAGAACATGGTGAATCTGGCCCATCCGGGAATTACCTGTGCCTTGGCCTGTGGGATCGCAGGATTGATCTCCCAGATCGGAGATCTGGCAGCCTCAGGCATAAAGCGAAACCATAATATTAAGGATTATGGACATCTGATCCCGGGGCACGGTGGGATTCTTGACCGCTTCGACAGCATGATCTTTACTGCACCTGCTATTTATTTTGCGGTAAGATTTCTTTCTCTTTAACAAAGCAGCATAAGAGGTGACATATTATGAAAAAGATTGCGATCCTTGGCTCCACCGGCTCCATCGGAACCCAGACTTTGGAGGTGGTAAGGACAAATAAGGATATTTCTGTTTCCGCCATCGCGGCAGGAAGCAATATCTCCCTTCTGGAGGAACAGATCCGGGAATTTCATCCCGCACTCTGCGGCGTGTGGGAGGAAGAAAAAGCACGGGAGCTTGCCCTTCGCGTTCAGGATACAGATACAAAGATCGTAGCCGGAATGGAGGGACTCTTAGAGATCGCCTGCTATGAAGACTACCGGATACTGGTGACAGCAGTAGTAGGAATGATCGGGATCCGTCCGACAATAGCCGCGATCCGGGCAGGAAAAGATATTGCCCTTGCCAATAAGGAAACGCTTGTAACAGCCGGACATCTTATCATCCCCCTCGTAAAGGAGAAGGGAGTCAGGCTTCTTCCTGTAGACAGCGAGCACAGTGCAATTTTCCAGTGCTTAAACGGAGAAGAAGGGAATAAAATTGAGAAGATCCTTCTGACCGCTTCCGGAGGCCCGTTCCGGGGGAAAACAAGAGATGAGATGAAGAAGGTGAAGCTCGAGGATGCATTAAAGCACCCGAACTGGTCTATGGGCAGAAAGATCACCATCGACAGCTCCACAATGGTAAATAAAGGTCTCGAGGTTATGGAGGCAAAGTGGCTGTTCGGCGTCGGTATCGATGATATTCAGGTGGTCGTTCAGCCTAAGAGCATCATCCATTCCATGGTGCAGTTTGAAGACGGAGCCGTCATTGCACAGCTGGGGACACCGGATATGAAACTCCCGATCCAGTACGCCCTTTACTATCCGGAGAGGCGTCCTATGGGAGGCGGTCGTCTGGACTTTAAAATCCTTAAAGAGATCACCTTTGAGGAACCGGATTCCAAGAACTTTTACGGGCTTTCTCTGGCCTTCCGGGCAGGACGCGAGGAGGGCTCTGTGCCGACCGTCTTTAATGCAGCCAACGAAAGAGCTGTGGCAATGTTCCTAGACCGGAAAATCTCTTATCTGGAGATCACGGATATCATAGAGGCTGCCATGGATCACCATAAAAAGATTACTGATCCGACGCTGGAGGAGATCCTTGCGGCGGAGCAGGAAACCTATGACTTTATTGAAAGCAGGTGGAGATAGAACTTGATACTGGCTCTGATTGTTCTGAGTGTGATCGTCCTGTTCCATGAATTTGGGCATTTCCTTCTTGCAAGACTCAACAATATTGCGGTGATGGAATTTGCCGTAGGCTTTGGCCCGACGATCCTTTCCTATAAAAGTAAAAAGAGCGGGACCCGGTATTCGGTAAAGCTGCTTCCCTTTGGCGGCTTCTGCGCCATGCGCGGCGAAAGTGAAGAAGATGAGGAATCGGAGGAAGCGGGATCGGATAAAGCGGGTTCGGATAAAGAAAAAAGTATGGCTAAGGGAGATTCCTTCTTTGAAAAACCGGTTTTAGCTAGAATATCAGTTCTGGCTGCCGGGCCCTTATTCAACTTTCTTATGGCATTTGTCTTTGCTGTAGTGATCGTTTTCTGGGCCGGATATGATTCGCCGGATATCACTCAGGTATCGGAAGGAAGTGCGGCGGAAGCGGCAGGTCTTTCTGCCGGTGACGTGATCACAAAGATCGGCAGCAGAAGGGTCTGGATCGCCCGGGATGTTATGCTTTATATGTCTGTATGCCCGGACGAGGATATTTCCGTTCAGTATAAACGATACGATGCGGATGCCGGAAAATGGGTAAAAAACAGCGTACTTTTAGATTCCGAAAAGCTCACCATGCAGTATGGAAGACGTCTGATGGGTATCACGTTTTCCGGAGGCGGAACACGCGCTGATTCACTTCCGTCTCTTGTGTGCTATGGTGCGGCAGAGGTGCGTTATACCATATATGCGGTCATCGATGGGCTGGGGCAGATGATAAAAGGAAAAGTCACGGGGGATGACATAGCCGGGCCGATCCGGATCGCGGCGATCATCGATAACACAGTACAGCAGGCCAGCCCTTATGGCTTTCAGGTGGTTTTGATGAATATCCTTAACCTGATGGTCATGTTTGCCGCTAACCTCGGGATCATGAATCTGCTCCCGATCCCCGGACTTGACGGCGGACGTCTGGTGTTCCTTTTATGGGAGCTTATTACCGGAAAACCGGTTAATCGTTCCTTTGAAGGAGTCTTCAGTATGGCAGGAATGGCGTTTTTGGGTGCCATTATGGTTCTGGTCATGCTGAATGACCTTAAATCTTTATTTTAGCTGAATGAGCAGGAGGATAGCATGTTTAGGGAAAATACAAAGGTGATCCAGATCGGAAACAAAAAGATCGGCGGCGGAAATCCGGTTCTGATCCAGTCTATGTGCAATACAAAGACAGAAGATGTGGCGGCTACAGTAGACCAGATCCTTAAGCTGGAGGCAGCAGGCTGTGATATCATCCGTGTTGCTGTTCCGACTATGGAGGCGGCAGCAGCCATACGGCAGATCAAAAAGCAGATCCATATCCCGATCGTTGCAGATATCCATTTTGATTATCGTCTGGCCATCGCTGCCATCGAGAGCGGTGCAGATAAGATCCGGATCAATCCGGGAAATATCGGGGCGAAAGAAAGAGTAAAGGCGGTTGTCGATAAGGCGGCTGAATATGGGATCCCGATCCGTGTAGGCGTTAACAGCGGCTCCCTTGAAAAGCCACTGCTTGAAAAATACGGCGGTGTCACTGCCGAGGCGATCGTAGAAAGTGCGAAAAAGGAGATCGCAGCCATTGAAGATTTCGGTTATGACAATATCGTTGTCAGTATCAAGTCTTCCGATGTAATGATGTGCGTGAAGGCCCATGAGCTGATGGCAAAGGATTGCCGTTATCCCCTCCATGTAGGTATTACAGAGGCAGGAACGCTCCTTTCCGGAAACATCAAATCCTCAGTAGGTCTTGGGATCATCCTGTATGAGGGGATCGGAGATACGATCCGTGTATCCTTAACCGGGGATCCGCTGGAGGAGATAAAAAGTGCGAAGCTGATTCTGCGGGCACTGAAGCTTAGAAAGGGCGGTATAGAGGTGGTTTCCTGTCCGACCTGCGGACGCACGCAGATCGATCTGATCGGTCTTGCAAACAAAGTAGAAAATATGGTGGAAGACATTGACATGGATGTCAAGGTGGCCGTTATGGGCTGTGTGGTGAATGGGCCGGGAGAAGCCCGTGAGGCTGACCTTGGGATCGCCGGCGGTATTGGAGAAGGTCTGATCATTAAAAAAGGAGAAGTGATCCGGAAGGTTCCCGAGAGTGAGCTCCTTAGTGAGTTGAGAAAGGAGCTTCTTGCGCTGCAGGCAGAAAAGAAGGAGCAGGGTGAATAATGGAAAAACCGTTTCTGGAAGTATTTCCGGGACTTGCGATCGGTAATGAGATCAAGGAGCTTTTGAAACTTGTCATGGTGGAGCGTATCACCATGCCGAAGGACAGAAGCTCCCTTCGCATTTATATCGCCAGCCCGAGACTGATTGAAAAACAGGATATCAATAAACTTGAGAACAGGATCGCGGCCGATCTTTTTCCGGGACGCATAATGCGCGTAAAGATCCATGAGAAATTCCGCCTCTCTGCCCAGTATACGCCGGAGAAGCTGTATGACCTCTACAAAGACAGTATTCTGGAGGAATTTCGGCAGTTCGGCATGGTGGAGTATAATATCCTGCGCCGTTCGGCCCCGGAGTTTATCGACGGAAATGTGATGGTCCTTCATGTGGATGACAATATGATCTATCGGATCCGGTCGGCAGAGGTAGCCAGGGTACTGGAGAAGATCTTTACGGAAAGATGCGGTCTTGCGGCAGAAGTCCGTCTGGAATTTATAAAATCGGAGAAAAAGAAGGCCTGCGGCGAAGATGAATTGGAATTTATGGTCTGCGAGCATAAGGCTTCGGAATCGGAAGCTTTGGCAGAAGGCAAAAACACGGCCGATACGCCCGGCACAGCAGGAACAAAAAAAGCTGCTGCTACTCCAAAGCAGGGATTTACAAAAAAGACCTTCGGAGAAAAGAAAGCCTCTCACCCGGAGGAGGGCGGGCGTCCGAAGGAGGGCTTTAAACCGAAGGAGAGCTTTAAATCCAGAGAGGGCGGCCGTATTCCCTATCGAAGATCAGAAAATCCGGATGTCCTGTTCGGCAGGGATTTTGACGGAGAGATCACAAAGATCTGTGAGATCACCGGGGAGATCGGGGAAGTCATCCTGCGGGGACAGATCGTCCAGCTGGAGAAAAGGGAGCTTAAAAGCGGAAATAAGCTGATGATCTTTGACATTACCGATTATACAGACAGCATCACCATAAAAATGTTTCTCCGTGAGGGACAGGAGGAAGATGCTGACGCTGCAATCAAAAAAGGGAATTTCATCCGCATCAAGGGAATAACCATCATCGACAAATTTGATGGTGAGCTGACGGTGGGGTCCGTTGTCGGCATTAAGAAATGTGAGGACTTCACGACAAAGCGGGAGGATCATGCTCCTATCAAGCGGGTGGAGCTCCACTGTCATACGAAAATGAGCGACATGGATGGCGTTTCCGAGGTCAAGGATATCATAAAGCGGGCGAAAAAGTGGGGGATGCCGGCCCTTGCCGTGACAGATCACGGCTGTGTGCAGGCTTTCCCGGATGCCAATCACGCTCTCGACAAGGGGGACACCTTTAAGGTACTCTATGGCGTGGAGGGATATCTGGTGGATGATATGAAGGAGATCGTAGAAAATTCCAAAAACCAGAGCCTTGATGGAACGTATGTGGTATTTGATATTGAGACCACCGGCTTCTCACCGGTAAAAAACAAGATCATAGAGATCGGAGCCGTCAAGGTGGAGCACGGCGTAATTGTAGACCGGATGGATGAATTTATCAATCCGGAGGTTCCGATCCCCTTTGAGATCGAGCGTCTGACGGGGATCAATGATGCGATGGTGATGAACGCCCCGACGGTGGACGTTATTTTGCCGCGTTTTCTGGACTTTGTGGGAGATGCTGTACTGGTTGCCCATAACGCTTCCTTCGATGTGAGCTTTATCCGCCATAATGCCGAGCTTTTAGGGCGTTCCATCGAGCCGACGGTTCTCGATACCGTAACACTGGCGAGAGTACTTTTGCCGAACTTAAACCGCTACAAGCTGGATACTGTGGCCAAAGCGCTTCATGTCTCACTGGAAAATCATCACCGGGCCGTGGATGATGCCGAGGCTACAGCCGGGATCTTTCTTCGCTTTGTCGAGATGCTGAAGAAGCAGTATGATATGAAAAATCTGGATGACTTAACTATGTTTAATCGCTCCGATGATTCAGCGATCATGAAGATGCCGACCTACCATGTGATCATCATTGCAAAAAATGACCTCGGGAGAGTCAATCTTTACCGGCTGGTATCGTGGTCTCATCTCAGGTATTTTTCAAAACGTCCGAGGATACCAAAGAGCCTTCTAAATGAGTATCGTGAGGGGCTTATCATCGGTTCTGCCTGTGAGGCCGGTGAGCTTTATCAGGCGATCTTAAGGGGAAACTCGGATGAGGAGCTTCAAAAGCTGGCGAAGTTTTATGATTATCTTGAGATCCAGCCCCTCGGAAATGACATGTTCATGCTGCGGGATGAAAAGAGTACGGTCAATTCGGTGGAGGATCTGCAAAATATCAATCGCAAGATCATCAGTCTGGGAGAGCAGTGCTCAAGGCCGGTCTGCGCCACCTGTGATGTCCACTTTTTGGATCCGGAGGATGAAATTTACAGAAGGATCCTGATGGCAGGAATGGGCTTTAAAGACAGTGATGAGCAGGCGCCGCTGTTTCTTCGCACAACGGAGGAGATGCTGGAGGAGTTTGAATATCTTGGAAGTGACAAGGCGTATGAGGTCGTTGTCACGAACACAAGAATGATCGCAGATATGTGTGAGCCCATCGCTCCGGTAAGACCGGATAAATGTCCTCCGGTTATTGAAAACTCGGATGAAACGCTGCGAGATATATGCTATAACCGGGCACATGAGATGTATGGAGATGATCTCCCGAAGATCGTTGTGGACCGCCTCGAGAGGGAGCTGACCTCGATCATCTCCAACGGCTTCGCTGTAATGTATATCATTGCCCAGAAGCTTGTGTGGAAATCGAATGAGGATGGGTATCTGGTCGGCTCCCGAGGCTCGGTCGGCTCCTCGTTCGTGGCTACTATGTCTGGTATCACAGAGGTAAATCCTTTAAGCCCACATTACTACTGCACAAACTGTCATTATTATGATTTTGACTCGGAGGAAGTGAAAAAATTCTCGGGAATGGCGGGGTGTGACATGCCGGATAAGCTCTGCCCGGTCTGCGGCAAGCCCCTTACAAAAGATGGCTTTGATATTCCCTTTGAGACCTTCCTTGGCTTTAAGGGAGATAAAGAGCCGGATATCGACCTAAACTTTTCCGGAGAATACCAGAGCCGTGCCCATGATTATACCGAGGTTATTTTCGGTAAGGGCCAGACCTTCCGGGCCGGAACCATCGGTACATTGGCGGATAAGACGGCCTTTGGTTATGTAAAGAACTATTTTGAGGAGCACGGAGAGAGAAAGAGAAACTGTGAGATCAACCGGATCGTGCAGGGCTGTGTCGGCGTGCGAAGGACTACGGGACAGCATCCGGGCGGCATTGTCGTTCTTCCGCTGGGGGAGATGATCTATTCCTTTACCCCTGTCCAGCACCCTGCGAACGATATGACCACGAAGACCATAACGACCCACTTTGACTATCACTCCATCGACCACAACCTGCTAAAGCTTGATATTCTCGGCCATGATGATCCGACAATGATCCGTATGCTGCAGGATCTGACCGGTCTTGATCCGGTTAAGGATATTCCACTGGATTCCAAAGAGGTCATGAGCTTGTTTCAGAATACGGATGCACTGGGGATAAAGCCGGAGGATATCGGAGGCTGTAAGCTGGGGGCCCTCGGTGTTCCGGAGTTTGGTACAGACTTTGCCATGCAGATGCTTCTTGATACAAAGCCAAAGTATTTTTCCGACCTTGTCCGTATTGCCGGGCTGGCCCACGGTACGGATGTATGGCTTGGAAATGCCCAGACTCTGATCCAGGAGGGAAAGGCAACGATCCAGACTGCCATCTGTACCCGAGATGATATCATGATCTATCTTATCCAGAGAGGGCTGGAGGAAGGAACCGCTTTTACAATTATGGAGGCAGTACGAAAAGGAAAAGGATTAAAGCCGGAGTGGGAGGAGGAAATGGTCAAGCATGGCGTGCCAGACTGGTATATCTGGTCCTGTAAAAAGATCAAATATATGTTCCCGAAGGCACATGCGGCCGCCTATGTAATGATGGCGTGGCGTATTGCTTATTGTAAGGTCTTTTATCCGTTAGCATATTATGCCGCATTCTTCAGCATCCGTGCAGACGGCTTTTCCTATGAGATCATGTGCCTCGGGCGGGAGAATCTGGAACGGTATCTCGCAGACTATAAGAGGCGTCAGGATTCCCTGAGCCAGAAGGAGCAGGGAACCTTAAAGGATATGAGGATCGTTCAGGAAATGTATGAAAGGGGCTTTGATTTCCTCCCTCTGGATATATTCAAGGCAAAGGCAAGACACTTCCAGATCATCGGCGATAAGCTTATGCCCTCCATCAACAGTATTGACGGTCTGGGCGAAAAGGCGGCGGATTCCATTGAGGAGGCAGCTAAGGATGGCCCATTCCTTTCAAAAGAGGATTTCAGGAACCGCACGAAGGTCAGCAAAACGATCTGCGACCTTATGGTGGAGCTTGGGATACTTAAAGATCTTCCGGAAACGAATCAGCTCTCGCTTTTCGATTTCTAGAAATAAAAAATTCCAGAGATAATAGAATAAGGCTTGACAAACCTCCGTATTGTGATATTATGTAGGTATACCCGGTAAAGGTATATTGAATATATTTATCAAATACGGAGGTATATTAATGGTTCAGTATATAATCACGGGAATGAGCTGTGCGGCCTGCAGCGCCAGAGTGGAAAAGGCTGTTTCGGCGGTACCCGGTGTTTCCTCCTGCTCGGTAAGTCTTTTGACCAACTCTATGGGAGTGGAGGGTGACGCACCCACTGCAGATGTCATTGCTGCCGTAGAGGCGGCAGGCTATGGGGCTTCCTTAAAGGGAAAGGCCTTATCTTCATCAGAAAACAGCGGCGGGGCCGGTGCGAATTTTCGGAAAGCCGATGAAGATGCACTGTCGGACCGGGAAACCCCTGTTCTGAAGAAGCGCCTTATGGCTTCCCTTGGTTTCCTTGTTGTTTTGATGTATTTTTCTATGGGACATATGATGTGGGGATGGCCCCTTCCATCCTTTTTTGACGGAAACCATATCGCAATGGGGCTTATCCAGCTTCTTCTCGCAGCAATTATCATGGTGATAAACCAGAAGTTTTTTATAAGCGGCTTTCGTGGTTTGATCCATAGGGCACCAAATATGGATACACTGGTGGCATTGGGATCTGCTGCCTCATTTCTCTATAGCACATACGCATTATTTGCCATGACAGACGCTCAGCTTTCCGGCAATTCAGACGCAGTCATGATGTATATGCATGAGTTTTACTTTGAATCCGCGGCTATGATCCTTACGCTGATCACTGTGGGAAAAATGCTGGAGGCAAGATCAAAGGGAAAGACAACGGATGCGTTGAAGGGGCTGATGAAGCTGGCCCCCAAAACAGCAGTGCTCCTAAGGAACGGACAGGAAGAAACCGTTCCTATCGAAATGGTAAAAAAGGGGGATATCTTCGTTGTACGTCCCGGAGAAAACATACCGGTCGATGGTATCGTCACCGAGGGAACCAGCGCAGTCAATGAGGCTGCCCTGACCGGCGAAAGCCTGCCGGTGGATAAGGCAGAGGGAGATATGGTATCGGCAGCTACCGTAAACCAGTCCGGCTTTTTAAAGTGTGAGGCATTGCGGGTAGGAGAAGATACGACTCTTTCCCAGATCATCCGTATGGTAAGTGATGCGGCAGCTACGAAGGCGCCCATCGCAAAGATCGCAGATCGTGTTTCCGGTATTTTTGTACCGACAGTGATCTCCATCGCCATATTAACGATATTTGGCTGGCTTTTAGCCGGGCAGACCTTTGGCTTCGCGTTAGCCCGGGGAATCTCCGTTCTTGTCATCAGCTGTCCATGTGCTCTCGGTCTTGCGACCCCTGTGGCGATTATGGTCGGAAACGGAGTCGGCGCAATGGTTGACTTCCCGGAGCAGACGTTAATGACTGCCGCACCTGAAACATGGGAAGGAAATGTG
>ENA-UESP01002323-UESP01002323.1-human-gut-metagenome-genome-assembly--contig:-NODE-2323-length-10573-cov-5.222085_pt1 | contig 10573 bp, 7 predicted proteins | sample MGYA00243003_ERZ508004 | MGnify/ENA primary metagenome ERZ508004 (study PRJEB26167, sample SAMN06115443) | human gut metagenome | host: Homo sapiens | place: China:Henan | collected 2015-07-29 | study...
AAAAGCTATGACCATACTTATTATTGTAGGGATTATTGTATTGCTGGGCATCATTTTTGCTTCCATGTACAACTCATTAGTGAAATTGAGAAACAATCGTGAAAACGCGTTTGCCGACATCGATGTACAGTTGAAACAACGCCATGATCTCATTCCCCAACTGGTAGACACCGTGAAAGGATATGCCGCACATGAAAAGGAAACGCTCGATCGAGTGATTCAGGCACGTAACGGTGCAGTTGGCGCAAAAACGATTGATGATAAGATAGCTGCCGAAAACCAGTTAAGCTCTGCTCTTGCTGGATTGAAGATTACTCTCGAGGCTTATCCCGATCTGAAAGCTAATCAGAATTTCCTGCAATTACAGGAAGAAATTTCTGACGTAGAGAATAAACTGGCTGCTGTTCGCCGCTACTTCAACTCGGCCACTAAAGAATACAATAACGCCGTGCAGACATTCCCGTCGAATATCGTAGCAGGAATGACCGGATTCCAAAGAGAGATAATGTTCGACTTGGGGAAAAACGAACGTGCGAATTTGGAGCAGGCACCCAAAATTAGTTTCTAAAACCTTTATATACACCGTCCATCCAATTACAAAAGTCGAACACGCATGCAATACGTCGGAATCCAAACACAGCAGAGCCGGAATAATCTGCGCTCTGCGTTTCTACTATTCCTGTTTCCCTGTCTCGTGGCAGCACTCCTCTATTTGGCCTGCTACCTGCTGACTTTTATGGGATATAAAGAGGATATGGAAGTCGAAATGATGCCAATAGTCAATCATTTCTTCTTCTCTTCGTTACCATATACCATGGGGATTGTATTAATCTGGTTTCTGATTGCCTATTGGGCTAACACAAGCATTATCAATTCCGCCACCGGCTCCAAGCCGCTGAACCGTCAGGAGAATAAACGAGTTTATAATCTGGTGGAAAACCTCTGTATGTCTCAAGGCATGAAAATGCCGAAAATCAATATCATCTATGACAGTTCCCTGAATGCATTTGCCAGCGGTATCAACGAACGCACATACACCGTTACTCTCTCGGAGGGCATCATCCGGAAACTAAATGATGAGGAACTGGAAGCAGTCATCGCGCACGAGCTAAGTCACATCCGCAACCGCGATGTACGCCTGCTGATTATTTCCATTGTTTTTGTCGGTATCTTCTCCATGTTGACAGAAATCACGTTTTATGCCATTACACACATACGCGTGCGTAGTAATAGTAAAGGTAGCGGCGGTGTGGTTCTTTTTATTCTTATTGCTTTAGTGATAGCCGCCATCGGTTATCTTTTTGCAAGCCTGATGCGTTTTGCCATCTCACGCAAACGCGAATATATGGCAGATGCAGGTTCGGCAGAAATGACGAAGAATCCGTTGGCACTGGCCAACGCTCTCCGCAAAATATCAGCAGATCCCGCTATCGAAGCAGTAGAAAGGAAAGACGTGGCACAATTATTTATTCAGAACCCCCAAAAGGCATCTAAAAGTATATTCAGCGGACTTAGCGGATTGTTTGCCACTCATCCTCCCATCGAAAAACGAATCGAAATACTGGAACAGTTCTAAATCGGGCTAAACTCATAAATAACAGGGGGTTCTGTTTAATTTTCATTAAAAGAAACAGAAGTATCCCTGTCTTTTTAGTATATTTGATTGTTATACATATATACATCAACCTAAATGCAAACTGATATGAGAACGAAGAAGCAAATCTTTATGCTGTTACTAGCCTTGCTAGTGGGCATCCCTACCCTTTCGGCTCAACAAAGTAAAAAGGAAAAGAAGGAACAGAAGAAAGAAGCAGTAATGAAACTAATTGAATCTGAAAATTACAAGATAGATGTCAACACTGCCATGCCGATGCGCGGACGCTCCATCCCTTTGACATCTTCCTACTCACTGACAATCAGAAATGATTCGGTTATTTCTTACTTGCCTTATTATGGACGGGCTTATAGCATTCCGTATGGCGGAGGTGACGGACTTAACTTCAAAGCCATCCTCAAAGAATATAATGTGGAAATGGATAAAAAAGGGAATGCCGTTATCAAGTTCGTCGCACGTAATCCTGAAGACAGATATGAATTCAGAGCCAAAGTATTTCCCAATGGTTCGGCAAGTATCGATGTCAATATGCAAAACCGTCAGTCCATTAGTTTTCAAGGAGAACTGGATATAAAGGAGGAAAAATAATGCCGTCCTTATTCTTCCGGCTCTTCACTACCTTTTAATATAGGTAGGCAAATGTGATATTTGACAGCTAAGATGCGGGTCAGGAATACCGCCAGTCCGCCAATCAACTGACAGGCGTATGATTCCAGACCTGCAACGTCGCACAGCCAGTATGCAATACCGCCTACAACGCAGGCCATTGCATAAATTTCTTTTCGGAAGATAAGAGGTATTTCATTGATAAATACGTCACGAATCACTCCACCGGCTGCTCCTGTAATGCTACCCATGATAATAGCCACCCAGAAAGGATAACCTAAAGCAATGCTCTTGCCTACACCTACCACGGTAAACAATGCCAAGCCAATGGTATCGAAAATAAAGAAAGTATTATTGAGCCGGATGAGCCAACGTCCGAAACAGATTACCCACAGCAAAGCCAGTCCCGTACAAATCAGATATATAGGGTCGGTCATCCACCCCGGTGTCACGTCGAGCAGGACATCACGAATAGTACCGCCACCGATAGCAGTAGCAAGTCCTACCACATAAGCACCAAACCAGTCGAAACGTTTCGCCGAAGCCAGCCGGATGCCAATTATAGCAAAGGCAAATGTGCCTATAAAATCAAGAATTTGAACGAATGTGGGCATATATTTGTTATTTTGTATGCAAAGTAACGAATAAATTCCGTAAGAAAATGTACTTTTGCTTCACGAATTAAACCGAATAAGATAGAAACAATATGAAAATAACAATTGTTGCGGGGGCACGCCCCAATTTTATGAAGATAGCTCCCATTACACGCGCTATTGAAGCCGCACGGGTGCTGGGTAAAAGTATCTCTTACCGACTGGTATATACAGGAAGGAAAGACGATACAAGTCTGGATGCTTCTCTCTTTTCGGACCTCGACATGAAAGCTCCTGATGTTTATCTGGGAGTGGAAAGTAGTAATCCAACGAGTTTGACAGCCGGAATCATGGTAGCCTTCGAACAGGAGCTGACGGAGAATCCGGCACACGTAGTCCTTGTGGTAGACGACTTGACCGCAACCATGAGTTGTGCCATCGTTGCCAAGAAACAAGGTATCAAGGTAGCACATCTCGTAGCCGGAACCCGTTCTTTCGATATGAAAATGCCAAAAGAAGTCAACCGCATGATTACAGACGGACTATCCGACTATCTGTTCACAGCCGGCATGGTTGCCAACCGTAACCTGAACCAGACGGGAACAGAAAGCGAAAACGTATATTATGTAGGCAACATTCTGATTGATGCCATCCGCTACAACCGGAACCGTTTGCTCAAACCTATATGGTTTTCCGTATTGGGGCTGCAAGAGGGAAATTATCTCTTGCTCACCCTCAACCGTCGCGTATTGCTAAACAACAAAGAGAATCTGCGTCAGTTGCTGAAAACAATCATTGAAAAATCTGCCGGTATGCCTATCGTAGCACCGCTGCACACATACGTACGAAATGCCATCAAAGAATTAGGCATCGAAGCTCCGAACCTCCACATAATGCCTCCGCAGAATTACCTGTTCTTCGGTTATCTGATAAACAAGGCAAAAGGAATCATAACAGATTCAGGAAACGTAGCCGAAGAAGCGACCTTCCTGGGTATTCCTTGTATCACGCTCAACACGTATGCCGAACATCCGGAAACGTGGCGCATGGGAACCAACGAACTTGTCGGAGAAGATCCTGCTCTGCTTGCCAAAACAATGGATACACTGATGCACGGTGAATGGAAACGTGGCGAACTTCCCGAACGTTGGGACGGACGTACCGCAGAGCGTATTGTACAGATACTTACGAGCAAATAACATTTACCCGGCATGTTCCATTCCGTTTCCCGGCATGGGACTGTTAGTTTCACGCCTTGAAACTAATAGTTTCATTACTTGAAACAAAGTGTTTCACACCGAGAAACCAACAGTTTCATGCCGGGAAACAAAAAGTGTCAAGTGTCGAAACAAAAAGTGCCCTACAACGAGAGCAAAGGTTTCAAATATCGGGACCGGGAGAACAAAGTGCTGAAACAGCCTTATCAAAAGGATTAACAAAGGAATATTCCTTGGATTACCGGGCGATATATGCTTGTAAACAACCAAAAACGATGGGTAAAAAAAGTTATATATTCTGTTATCCTTAGAGTTATTTGTTAACTTTGCAGCCCTACTACAAACGTTATGATACAACGATATAACAAAATACTTATACTGTTCTTACTCGTATTGGTAGCTTCCAATGCTTTTGCGCAGCAAATTAAAGGGGTAGTCACTGATTCGGTTACCCACGAGCCATTGATGTATATCTCTGTTTACTACCAAGAAAAGAGAGATATGGGTACTATCACCAATATTGACGGAGAATACAGTCTTGAAGCCCGCAGAAACGGAGGAACACTGGTGTTCTCCGCTGTAGGTTATATCAGTAAAACGGTTCGAGTCGGTTCCAACAATCAGACAGTGAACGTTAAGTTAGCTCCGGATAATGTGCTCCTGAACGAAGTTGTCGTGAAACCTCAAAAGGAGAAATATTCCCGCAAGAACAATCCGGCAGTGGAATTCATGAAGAAGGTAATCGAACACAAAAAGGCACAAGTCCTCGAAGTGAACGATTACTATCAGTACGACAAGTACGAGAAGATGAAAATGTCCATCAACGACCTCACACCGGAAAAGCTCGAAAAAGGTATCTACAAGAAATATTCATTCTTAAGAGATCAGGTGGAAGTGTCGGAAACAACCAATAAGTTGATTCTCCCTATTTCCGTACAGGAAACGTCCTCGCAAACCATCTACCGCAAAAATCCCGAAAACAAGAAAACGATTATCAAAGGAAAGAATTCCAATGGTATAGAAGAATTTTTCTCTACGGGAGATATGCTCGGCACTGTATTGAAAGACGTATTTGCCGACATCAATATCTACGACGACGATATCCGATTGCTCCAGCAGCGTTTCGTCAGTCCGATCGGTAACAATGCCATCTCATTTTATAAATATTATCTGATGGACACATTGATGGTAAACAAGCGCGAATGTGTTCACCTCACGTTTGTTCCGCAAAACTCGCAGGACTTCGGATTCACCGGACATCTGTATGTATTGAACGACTCTACTTATGCCGTTCAGAAATGTACGATGAACCTGCCTAAAAAGACCGGAGTAAACTTCGTCAACCGTATGGACATCGTGCAACAATACGAGCAACTCCCTAACGGAAACTGGGTATTGGCGGATGATGACATGACCGTAGACCTGTCCTGGAATTCCAACAAAACAGCAGGCGGATTGCAGGTGGAACGAACTACGAAATATAGTAATTATAAATTCGATCCTATCGAACAACGACTGTTCCGATTGAAAGGCAGCGTGATAAAAGAAGCGGATATGCTTTCGAAAAGCGATGAGTATTGGGCAAGTGTTCGTCAAGTACCGCTGACGAAGAAAGAAAGTTCGATGGATGTATTCGTTAACCGCCTCGAACAGATACCGGGATTCAAATACATCATCTTCGGAGCGAAAGCGCTGATCGAAAACTTTGTGGAAACAGGAAGCAAAGGCCATCCGAGCAAAGTGGATATCGGTCCTATCAACACCATGATTTCGAGCAACTACATTGATGGTACCCGTTTCCGGTTAAGCGGCATGACAACAGCTCATTTCCATAAACACTGGTTCTTGAACGGATACGGAGCTTACGGTCTAAAAGACGAACGCTGGAAATATAGCGGTACGGTGACTTATTCATTCAATAAACGCGATTATGTTGTCTGGGAATTCCCGAAACATTATCTTTCGGCTTCGTACAGTTATGACGTAATGTCTCCGATGGATAAATTCCTGTTCACAGATAAAGACAATATCTTCCTGTCGGTAAAAACAACGACAGTAGACCAGATGTCGTATATGCGCGATGCCACCATTAATTATGAACTTGAAACGCTGACAGGATTCGGAGTGAAAGCCATGCTGCGCCATCGTAACGACGAGCCTACCGGCAAACTGGAATATCTGCGCAATGATGCCGCGCAAACCCGTGTGCATGATGTCACGACTTCGGAAGCGAGCCTGACGCTGCGTTATGCTCCGGGCGAATCATTTGTCAACTCCAAACAACGCCGCGTACCTGTATCGCTGGATGCTCCTATCTTTACCCTGACTCATGCCATGGGTTTCAAAGGAGTACTAGGTGGAGATTATAGTTTTAACCGTACGGAAGCAAGTGTATGGAAACGTTTCTGGCTCCCCGCTTCCTGGGGAAAGATTGATTGTAGCGTGAAAGCAGGCGCAGAATGGAACACGGTTCCTTTCCCGTTGTTGATCTTGCCGGAAGCTAACTTGTCCTACATCACCCAGCGCGAAACGTTCAACTTGATTAATAACATGGAATTCCTGAACGACCGTTACGCTTCCATGTCATTATCTTATGATATGAATGGAAAACTATTCAACCGTATTCCTCTTATCAAGAACTTGAAATGGAGGGAAATGTTCCGCGTACGTGCTTTGTGGGGAACATTGACAGATAAGAATAATCCGTTTAAGAGCAACAATCCCGATTTGTTCCGTTTCCCGACACGCGACGGTAAGTTCACCAGTTTCGTGATGGACCCGAAAGTGCCTTATATTGAAGGAAGTGTAGGTATCTACAACATTTTCAAGTTGCTGCACGTTGAATATGTACATCGTTTCACTTATCGTGATAATCCGGGTATCAACAAAAACGGTATTCGTTTCATGGTATTAATGGTATTCTAGAAAATTATGCAACCTTTAGCAGAACGGTTACGGCCAAAAACTTTGGATGAATATATCGGTCAGAAACATTTAGTTGGACCGGGAGCCATCTTACGGAAGATGATTGACGCAGGACGCATCTCTTCTTTTATTCTCTGGGGACCTCCCGGAGTAGGTAAAACAACTCTTGCACAGATCATTGCCAACAAACTGGAAACGCCTTTCTATACTTTGAGTGCTGTGACTTCCGGTGTGAAGGATGTACGCGAAGTGATAGACCGTGCCAAGAGCAATCGTTTCTTTTCGCAGTCCAGTCCGATTCTGTTTATCGATGAAATCCATCGGTTCAGCAAGTCACAGCAGGATTCATTGTTGGGAGCTGTGGAGAACGGAACAGTCACATTGATTGGTGCAACAACGGAAAACCCGTCGTTCGAAGTCATCCGCCCTCTCCTATCCCGTTGCCAGCTTTATGTACTCAAATCTTTGGAAAAAGAAGATTTGCTGGAACTTCTGCAACGTGCCATCACTACGGATGCCATACTGAAGGAACGAAAAATTGAATTGAAAGAAACAACAGCTATGCTGCGCTTCTCCGGTGGAGATGCCCGCAAACTGCTTAATATATTGGAACTTGTTGTGCAATCGGAGACGGAGGAAACAGTTATCATCACCGATGAAATGGTGACCGAACGCTTGCAACAGAATCCACTGGCTTATGATAAGGATGGAGAGATGCATTATGACATTATCTCGGCTTTCATCAAGTCTATCCGCGGTAGCGATCCTGACGGAGCGATCTACTGGCTTGCCCGTATGGTGGAAGGAGGCGAAGATCCGGCTTTCATTGCCCGCCGACTGGTGATCTCGGCTGCCGAGGATATTGGTCTGGCAAACCCGAATGCATTGCTTCTCGCTAATGCGTGCTTTGATACATTGATGAAAATCGGTTGGCCCGAAGGACGGATTCCTTTGGCTGAAACAACGATTTATCTGGCTACCAGTCCAAAAAGTAATTCGGCATACAGTGCGATTAACGATGCACTGGAGCTAGTCCGTTCAACCGGCAATCTGCCCGTCCCCTTACATCTGCGCAATGCTCCGACTAAACTGATGAAGCAACTGGGCTACGGACAGGAATATAAATATGCACACAGCTATGAAGGTAACTTTGTCAAACAGCAATTTCTTCCGGACGAACTGAAAGACAAACGGATATGGCAACCGCAAAACAATCCGGCAGAACAGAAACATGCCGAGCGAATGATACAGTTGTGGGGAGACAAATTTAAAAAATAAGCGTTCGTAAAATAAGTCACTCCCTTCTGTAAAAGAAGCCGAAAGCAAAATAAAGCAGTAGGAAACATTATAACATATTAATAATATTGAAATTGAAATGAAGATTGTAGTTTTAGACGGCTATGCCGCCAATCCCGGAGATTTATCTTGGGAAGGTATGAAGGTGCTTGGAGAATGTACAATTTATGATCGTACAGCTCCGGAAGAGGTATTAGAACGTGCAGCCGGTGCAGAAGCAATTCTGACTAACAAGGTAATCATCAATGCAGACCACATGGCTGCACTGCCCGAACTGAAATATATCGGTGTGTTGGCTACCGGATACAATGTGGTAGACACAGCTGCTGCAAAAGAACGGGGAATCGTCGTTACTAATATTCCTTCATACAGCACCGCTTCCGTTGCTCAAATGGTATTTGCGCATATCCTGAACATCACTCAACAAGTGCAACACCACTCTGAAGAAGTGCATAAAGGTCGTTGGGCTAATAACAAGGATTTCTGTTTTTGGGATACTCCGTTGATGGAACTACGGGAAAAGAAAATCGGTCTGGTAGGACTGGGAAATACCGGATATACCACAGCGCGCGTTGCTATCGGTTTCGGTATGCAAGTGTATGCATTGACTTCCAAATCTCACTTCCAGTTGCCACCGGAAATCAAGAAGATGGATTTAGATCAGTTGTTCAGCGAATGTGATATTATCAGTTTGCACTGCCCGCTTACTCCGGAGACACGCGAAATGGTAAATGCACGCCGTTTGGGTATGATGAAGCCGACAGCTATTTTAATCAACACCGGTCGCGGCCCGCTTATCAACGAACGAGACCTTGCAGACGCTTTGAACAATGGCAAGATTTATGCAGCCGGAGTAGACGTGCTTTCTACTGAACCGCCTTGTGCCGACAATCCATTACTAACTGCGAAGAACTGCTACATCACTCCGCACATTGCCTGGGCAACCATCGAGGCTCGTGAACGTCTGATGAATATTGCAATCAGTAACCTTCAGGCTTACATTGCCGGAAAACCGGAGAATATAGTCAATAAATAAAAAGCGATATATCCGAAAGGATAGAAAAGGCTTATATATAAAAACTCCCCTCATTTAACTTCTCTACCATGACATAAAGAATTAAATAAGGGGAGTTTATTTGTTCCTACAAGAATCTCAATTCGAAATTCTATGTGGACAATTAATATGAGTGTCCTCCTTCATCCATTTCTTTCTCGGTAATTTTGTGACGATCGATACTACGCCAAGCATAGAAAATATATGCAATTACGAATGGAACAAGAATAGAGACATAGGCCATTGTCTTTAGTGTAAATTCGCTGGAACAGCTATTGGCTAAAGTTAATGAGCTTTGCAGGTCTGTATATGACGGATAATAAGCGGTATTGTTGTACCCTGCTACCAGCAATAAAGATAAAACAGTCAGTACCGTACCGATTCCCGTAAACCAGATTCCTTTATCAAACGTCTTTTTAAGCAATGTCTTTCCAATGCCGAAAAGAACCAGTACCACACCAATCAGGAATAAAGCCAACACTACCGGCATTTCGATAAAGTTAGTGAGATACTTATATGGCTGCATATAAATTTCCTGTGTATCCGGATTAACGGCAAAGCCATCAGATACCAATGTACGAATGACAAATGCCAAAAAGAATACAAGGAACAAAACTGTATTATTTCGTACTGCACGACGACATTTATCGGTCAGCTCTTTATCATCAATATTATTAATGAAATAGAGAGATCCCAACACACGGGCAAGGAAGAAGACAGCCAATCCAAGAATAACATTCCAAATGTTGGTCAGTGCATCCAATCCGTGCCAGCCATTTCCCCAATGACTGATTACCGGCATAATGGTATCTGTCATATTGGCCTTATTAATATAGAAATCAGAACCGGTAAAGAAAGTAGCCACTGCCCCACCAAGTAACACAGGACCTACCACTCCATTAATCACCAAAAAAGTCCGGTATGTCTTTTTACCTAACAGATTTCCGGCTTTACTCTGAAACTCATAACTGACAGCCTGCAATACAAAACTGAAAAGTATAATCATCCAAAGCCAATATGCACCGCCGAAACTGGTACTGTAAAACAAGGGGAAAGAAGCGAAGAAAGCTCCTCCAAATGTAACCAATGTAGTAAACGTAAACTCCCACTTACGTCCGGTAGAATTCACCATCATCTTACGATGTTCCTCGGTTTTACCCAAGCAGAACAACAAAGAATTACCTCCTTGCACAAACAATAAGAACACGAGTATGGCTCCTAACAAGGAAACGACAAGCCACCAATATTGTTGCAAAAATATATACAT
>ENA-UESP01002324-UESP01002324.1-human-gut-metagenome-genome-assembly--contig:-NODE-2324-length-10572-cov-3.630395_pt1 | contig 10572 bp, 8 predicted proteins | sample MGYA00243003_ERZ508004 | MGnify/ENA primary metagenome ERZ508004 (study PRJEB26167, sample SAMN06115443) | human gut metagenome | host: Homo sapiens | place: China:Henan | collected 2015-07-29 | study...
TTTGAATATCAAAATATTTGAAATTAAAAATTAAAGCAGAGACAGATACAGGGAATAATTATGACCTCCAGAATTGCAGGAATTGGCATTTATGTGCCGGAAACAGTAGTTACCAATCATGATCTTGCGAAGATCGTGGATACGAACGATCAGTGGATCACAGAACGGACAGGTATCCGGGAGAGAAGGATCTCTACCGGAGAGGGAACCAGGCATTTGGCGGCAAAGGCAGCCGCGCGTGCCCTTGAAAATGCAGGGGTAAAGCCGGAGGAGCTCGACCTGATCATTTTGGGTACATCAACGCCGGATCGGAACTTCCCCGGCGATGCCTGTTATGTGCAGGCAATGCTCAGAGCAAAAAATGCAGCGGCCTTTGATATTTCAGCAGCCTGCTCAGGTTTTATTTTTGCGATGAATATTGTGGAGGGCTTCTTTAAAGCCGGGATATATAAGACCGCATTGATCATCGGATCCGAGACGATCAGCAAGGTGGTCGACTGGAGTGATCGTTCCACTTGTGTTCTGTTCGGAGACGGGGCCGGTGCTGCCGTATTGAAGGCTTCAGATTCCGGAGTGATGGATATGCTCATGGGATCGGACGGAACAAAAGGGGATGCCCTGCAGTGTGAGTCGAGAACCATGGGAAATTTTCTGATCGGTAAAAAGCCGGTTTCGGGCTTTATGACGATGGATGGGCAGGAGGTATTCCGATTTGCGGTAAAAAAAGTACCGGAGAGTGTGGATATCCTCTTAAAGAGGAACGGGCTGTCCGGAAAAGACATCCGCTATTATGTACTCCATCAGGCCAATGAACGAATTATTGAGGCAGTGGCAAGGAGATTAAAGGAGCCGATCGAAAAGTTTCCGATGACCATAGGAAAATACGGAAATACATCGACCGCATCCATACCGCTTTTGCTGGATGACATGCTCAAAAAGGATATGTTAGCTCCGGGAGATAAGATCATAATATCCGGATTCGGAGCAGGAATGACCTGGGGAGCCGTCTTGATGGAATGGTAGTAAATTAGATATTTATGATGCAAGGGTACCAAGGTCTAAACCCACATGAGCTTGCTCATAGGTGGGTGAAAGACCTTGATACCCACCCAATATGAGCATAAAAGTGGGATGACAATCCCACGATATGCGAATATTGGATAGGATTGTGGGAGTGCGCAGCACGGAACAATCCGCAGGCATCAAAATTGGAGGCTTTTGACCCCGATATCTCGTAATACATTATAACGTCTTTTTTTCTATCACACCAGTGTTTTTAAGTAAATCATGAAAGGATCATTACCTATGGATTTTTACATTGACAAAACCTTGTATTCTAAAGCTCCCGATAACTTAAGCTCACGTCTTCCCAAGGAGGCACGCACGTATGAGCTGTTAGATTCTCTCGGGATCCCCTATAACCGCGTTGATCACGATACTGCCGCAACAATCGATGCCTGCGAAGCGGTGGAGGAGATCCTCGGTGTATCCATCTGCAAAAATCTGTTTCTCTGCAATGCACAGAAAACACGTTTCTATCTGCTGCTAATGCCGGGCCATAAAAAATTCAAGACAAAGAACCTTTCCAAGCAGATCAACTCTGCCAGACTTTCCTTTGCCGGTGACGAATTTATGGAGCAGTTTCTCGACATTACTCCGGGCTCAGTGAGTGTTCTCGGTCTTGCAAATGACAAGGAGGAACGAGTGACTCTCCTCATCGATTCCGATGTTTTAAAGGATGAATATCTAGGCTGCCATCCCTGCATCAACACCTCAAGCCTGAAAATAAAGACAGCAGACATTCTGGAAAAATTCCTGCCTGCTGTCCATCATAGCTATACAGTTGTAGAGCTCCCATGGGAGGAATAAGCGGTCAGATCCTGAGGCGGAGCATATACGCCAGCGGCAAAGGACATCCCAAATGTCAGCTTTGCCGCATGGAAAGCTCGCTACATTCCCAAAATCCGCCTCTGTAAACACTCTACTGCATCACGCCGCTTCCGTTAAAGGAATATGTGACCCCGTCGATCACCATTGTGGCGGCGGAAACCATGGCGCCATCCTTTGCCGGATCCATGTAATACCAGTTGCCATCCGGCTTTATCCATCCGGTATAGCGCGTATTATTATTTACAAAATACCATGTCCCGTTTTCTTCCTTCCATTCTCCCGGAGTAAGATCGCTCTGCTGCCCGGCCTGAGATGTTCCATAGTCCTTAAAGGCAAACTCCAGGCAGACGTTGCCGTTAATACCATCGATCGTACCTTTATCTGTTGCCTGCCACATGGTACGTCCCGGATAGGAATTGTCACCTCCATAACGGGCAAGCCAGATATCATACGGAATTTGATTTGTGTCCATTTCTGTTGTAAATTTACTGTAATCGCTGTAAACGATCGGAGGATATCCCGCCGCAGCTATTACCTGACAAAACGCATTGACGATATCTGTCAGCTCCTGTACGGGAAGATCAATAATGTATTTTGATTCCACATCTACTGCCAGCGGATAGGATACATTATATTTTCCGGCCACCTCCACGGCATATTCTGCTGCTTTCCTAGCTTCCTCAACCGTTCTGGTCTGGAGATAAACATAGGGTGTCACATGGATGCCGTTTGCACTTGCCTCCCGCATGTTCTTATCAAAATACTCATCCATGGTATACTCACCCTCATAGCCGATGGAAGCCATCCGGATAAGAGCAAAGGAAACATCATCTGCGGCTGCCTTGCCCCAGTTAACATCTCCCTGCCACTTGGAAACGCTGACACCGCGATAAAGTGCCCCTTCTATTGTTTTTCCGTTGTCGTCCACATAAACGCCATTGATTTTTGTCCACGGCGTCTGGGACTTTTCTTCCGCCGTCTGTTCAAATCCCGGCCCCACCTTTAACACATCCGATTCTGACGCACTCACTGCCGCAAATGTGGGGACAGAAAGCTGCACGCTCAGACAGACTGTGCATAAGCCTGCACATAATTTTTTATATATCATGGTAATCATCCTCCCTTGTTTGATCCTTCGGTCATGTTTTTTTTTGTATAGCATTATAATACCATATTTTTCATCTCCGCCCCTTAAAAATTTCTTAATATTGTGAGGCAATAATGTGGCTTCATTTACTACGTGCGGTACTTAAATGCAAAAACGCCCTCCGTTTCCGGAACTTATACCCAGAAATCGGAAGGCATTTCATAGACAATTTTACTTACTCCACCGTATTGGCCTTCATTTTCATCACAAAGAGGACGATAAGCATGAGCACGATACCAAAGGGCAGTGCGATCCACGCAGACTGAACGAATCCGGCCACAATATAGGTTACAAAAGAAACAGCCGCACATGTCATGGCATAGGGAAGCTGCGTCATAACATGGTTAACATGCTCACACTGTGCTCCGGCAGACGCCATGATCGTTGTGTCCGAGATGGGTGAACAATGATCACCGCAGACAGCTCCTGCCATACATGCAGAAATGGAAATGATCATAAGCTGCGGATCTGTATTCTGGAATACGGCAACAACGATGGGGATCAGAATACCGAAGGTTCCCCATGAGGTTCCGGTTGCAAACGCAAGAAAGCATCCCACAATAAAGATCAATGCCGGAAGGAAATTTAAAAATCCCTGAGCGCTTGCCTGAACGAGAGCCGCCACATATTCTCTTGCTCCCAAACTATCTGTCATGGACTTTAATGTCCATGCAAAGGTCAGGATAAGGATTGCCGGAACCATCGCCTTAAAGCCCTCCGGCAGGCATGCCATACAATCTGAAAAGCTTAATACTCTGCGGATCTGATAAAGAGCGATCGTAACGACCAGACCGAAAAAGCTTCCTAAGGTCAGCCCGAGGGAGGCATCGCTCTCCGAAAATGCAGTTACAAAGTCATTTCCCGAAAAAAATCCTCCTGTATAAAGCATACCGATAACGCAGCAGACGATCAGAGAAAGGATCGGGATGATCAGATCCATAACCTTTCCTCTTGCTACGATATGCTCGTCCTTTGCATAATCATAGGGGCGTCCCGGAGTCGTATAAATATCTCCTTTTTCTGCATTTAATTCATGGGTTCTCATCACGCCGAATTCGACCTTCATCAAGACCATTCCGACCATCATCACCAGTGTCAGCAGTGCATAGAAATTATAGGGGATCGCATGGATAAAAATAGAAAATCCATCTTCTCCCTCAACAAATCCGGTCACAGCTGCCGCCCACGAGGAGATCGGTGCGATGATGCAGACAGGAGCAGCCGTTGAATCGATCAGATAGGCCAGTTTTGCTCTGGATACATTGAATTTGTCTGTTACCGGACGCATAACGCTTCCTACGGTAAGACAGTTAAAGTAATCGTCGATAAATATCATGACCCCTAAAAGGATCGTTGCCAGCTGCGCGCCGACACGGCTCTTGATCTTTGAAGCCGCAAACTGACCAAAGGCCGCCGATCCGCCGGCCTTGTTCATCAGGCTTACCATAGCGCCGAGAATTACAAGGAATACCAAAATTCCTACATTATAGCTGTCTGATAAAGCGCCGATGATGCCATATTCAAAAATATGAACCACTGTCTTTTCAAAATTGAATCCTGAATACAAAATTCCGCCTACGATAATTCCTAAAAACAGGGAGCTGTAGACCTCCTTCGTGATCAGGGCAAGGGCAATCGCCACGATCGGGGGCACAAGGGCCCAGAACGTTGCATAAACTGCCGGTACATACTCGGCCTCCTCCGCGCCGAAGGCCGTCATAGCAAATACCATGGTAAACATTACGGCCAATGTTGCGAAAGCGGCTAACCTTCTTTTCCTACTGTGCATGTTGCATACTTCCTTTCCTTTCAGTATCTGATAAGCAAAAACACCACAAACGACAGTCCTCGAAGGAAAACGTTTGTGGTGTAATTAATGATCATGAAATTACAGGAAATAAACCAACAACACAAGATAGCGCTCCACATTTCGTGACAGTACGACACATATTCTGTGCCGTCCCAGAATCCTGACCCTGAACCTGATCAGAAATCTTCGGCGGTCTTCCCTTTCCCGAAAACGGCGGCTCAGCCATTTCTTTTCGGTACTATTGAAGCCCGCACCTCTATCCTATTGATCCTGCTTCGTCTGCAGGAATTTTTGCTTATGGCTCATATTCTAGCACACTCTGTTAAAAAAAGAAAGTACTAATTGCAGGGAGTTAGAATTTCCCCTCATCAGCTGCCTGCTGTACGGAAACGGCAACGGCAACGGTAGCACCTACCATCGGGTTATTACCCATTCCGATCAGTCCCATCATCTCTACGTGGGCCGGAACGGAGGAGGATCCGGCAAACTGAGCATCGGAATGCATACGTCCCATAGTATCTGTCATACCGTAGGAAGCCGGGCCTGCTGCCATATTATCCGGATGGAGAGTACGGCCTGTGCCGCCGCCGGATGCTACTGAGAAATACTTTTTACCCTTTTCTACGCACTCCTTCTTGTAGGTACCTGCTACCGGATGCTGGAAACGGGTCGGGTTGGTGGAGTTACCGGTGATGGAAACATCAACGCCTTCCTTCCACATGATCGCAACGCCCTCTGTTATATCGTTTGCGCCATAGCAGTTTACCTTTGCACGCGGGCTCTCCGGATCGGAGGAGTAGCATTTTCTGAACACTTCCTCAACCTCTCCTGTATAGTAATTCATCTTTGTTTCTACATAAGTGAAGCCGTTGATTCTGGAAATGATCTGGGCAGCATCCTTTCCGAGACCATTTAAGATAACGCGCAGCGGTTTTTTACGAACCTTGTTTGCCTTCTCTGCAATACCAATCGCACCCTCAGCAGCTGCGAAGGATTCATGACCGGCAAGGAAGCAGAAGCAGTCTGTATCTTCCTCAAGAAGCATCTTGCCGAGATTTCCGTGGCCGAGTCCAACCTTTCTCTGGTCTGCAACAGAGCCCGGGATACAGAATGCCTGAAGGCCTTCACCGATGGCAGCAGCAGCGTCTGCGGCTCTGCGGCAGCCCTTCTTGATCGCGATAGCCGCACCTACAGTATAAGCCCAGCATGCGTTCTCAAAGCAGATCGGCTGGATCTTTTTTACCTGATCATATACGTTTAAGCCTGCATCCTTTGTGATCTTTTCTGCTTCCTCGATAGAAGCGATACCATAGCTGTTTAAAACAGAATTGATCTTGTCAATTCTTCTCTCATACGATTCAAATAATGCCATTTCTTCTTCCTCCCTTACTCCTGACGCGGATCGATGATCTTGACAGCATCTGCAACACGACCGTACTGGCCTTTTGCTTTTTCATAAGCAGTTGTCGGGTCGTCACCTTTCTTGATGAAGTCTGTCATCTTGCCAAGGTTTACAAACTGATAGCCGATGATCTGACCTTCCTCGTCAAGGGCGATACCTGTTACATAGCCTTCTGCCATTTCCAGATAACGCGGGCCTTTTTTCAGTGTGCCGTACATAGTTCCGATCTGGGAACGAAGCCCCTTACCAAGATCCTCTAAGCCGGCACCAATCGGAAGTCCGTCCTCAGAGAACGCACTCTGTGTTCTTCCGTAAACGATCTGGAGGAACAGCTCTCTCATTGCGGTGTTGATCGCATCACATACAAGGTCTGTATTCAAAGCCTCTAAAATGGTTCTTCCCGGAAGGATCTCTGCTGCCATAGCGGCGGAATGCGTCATACCGGAACATCCGATCGTCTCAACTAAAGCCTCCTGGATGATTCCCTCCTTGACATTTAATGTCAGCTTACATGCGCCCTGCTGCGGAGCACACCAGCCGATGCCATGTGTCAGACCGGAAATATCCTTGATCTCCTTTGACTGCACCCATTTTGCTTCCTCCGGGATCGGAGCGGCGCCATGGTTTACGCCTTGAGCAACGGGACACATTGTTTCTACTTCGTGTGAATAAATCATGTTAAGACTCCTTTCAAACTGTATTGATGACAGGCGGCAAGCCGCATTGGTTCGGTCTTACTGCCTTGTTAAAAAAATCACATCATACCTGTTACATTCTCTCATAAAAGTCCGGTTTCGTCCATAGTTTTTTTTGAAATTTTATTTTTTATTTTTCAGCTCCTTCAGGATGCCGATAACAATGACGGCTGCGATCACGCTGGTGCATACATCGGAAACTGTCTGGGATATCTGAAGACCAAATATGCCCAAAGCTCCCGGCAGGATAAGGAGTGCCGGAATCAGACAGATCCCCTGACGGCCTGCGGCAACAATAGAGGCACGAAAGCCGTAGCCGATGGACTGGGTCAGCATGTTGGACATGATGATCCAGGCCTGTAAAGGCATGGTAAGACACTGACAGCGAAGGGCCACCGTTCCGATGGCGATGACCTCCAGATCATCCTTCCGGAATATGGTCATAATGCCTCTGGCACCGAGAAAGCTGATCGCCCCCAAAGTGGTAAGGAGGACTACAGCGACCTTTAAGCAAAACCAGAAGGATTCCAGCACGCGGTCATAGCGTCTTGCCCCGAAATTGAAGCCGCAGACAGGCTGGAAGCCCTGACCGAAGCCGATCATAGCTGAGTTAACAAACATCATATAGCGGTTTACGATGGACATTGCCGCGATCGCTGCATCTCCAAAAGGATTCGCCGCCACGTTGAGAGCCACTGCAGCCGCACTGGCCAGTCCCTGTCTGCAAAGAGACGGGATGCCGGCATGGAGGATCTGTCCGTACATTGATGCACTCGGCGTGAATTTTCTGATCCTCAAAGGAATACAGCCTTTCCGGTTCATACACTGGAAAAGCAGGATACCAAAGCTGATGCACTGGCTTAAAACTGTTGCCATTGCCGCTCCGGTTATCCCCAGTCCCATACCAAAGATAAAGACCGGATCCAGTATCATGTTCAAGATCCCGCCGGTCGTTATCCCCAGCATGGCGTAAAATGCGTATCCTTGAGATCTTAAAAGGTTATTCATCACAAAGGAGCCCATCATGATCGGCGCTCCCAGAAGGATATAGCCCGCATAATCCCGTGCATAAGGGGCGATCGTCTCGGTCGCTCCGAGGAAGATAACCAGCTTATCCAGAAAAGCCAGTCCAAAAACAGCCATGAGCGTTCCTGCCGCCAGAGCAGTAAAAAAAGAAGTGGCGGCGATCCGCTCCGCAAGCTCCTCCTCTCTTTTCCCAAGAGTTCTGGAAATGCAGTTGCCTCCTCCCATTCCCAGGGTAAAGCCCAGCGCCTGTATCATCGCCATTATAGAAAAGATTATGCCAACTGCTGCTGATGCGCTTGTGTTTATCTGACTGACAAAGAATGTATCTGCCATATTGTAGATCGCCGTTACCAGCATACTGATGATTGTCGGCACCGCCAATCTGGGAATCAGTCTGGAAACCGGAGTCTCCGTCATCATAGTGTAGCGTTCCTCTTGTGTCATGGATCTCCCCATCCGTTTTCCTCCATTTCATGTATATGCAAAAGCTGCCGCAGGAAAACCTTCCCACGGCAGCCATGTCGGCAGATATTCTCAATCTTATTTATTGCTCAGGTATTCGTGAATTCCGCGAGCACCAGCCTTACCGGCCTCCATAGCGAGAATTACAGTAGCTGCGCCTGTTACAGCATCGCCGCCTGCAAATACGCCTTCTCTGGATGTCTGTCCGTTTGCCTCGTCAGCAACGATACATTTATGCTTGTTAACATCCAGACCGCTTGTTGTAGCGGAGATCAGCGGGTTCGGGGAAGTACCGAGAGACATGATAACGGTATCACAGTCGATCACATAGTCGGAACCTGCAACCTCGACCGGACGTCTTCTTCCGGATGCATCCGGCTCACCTAATTCCATCTTCACTACGTTCATGCCCTTAACCCAGCCCTTATCGTCGACAAGGATCTCGGTCGGATTGGTAAGAAGGTCAAAGATAATGCCTTCCTCCTTTGCATGATGAACCTCCTCCACACGGGCCGGAAGCTCTGCTTCACTTCTTCTGTATACAACATGAACCTCTGCTCCGAGACGGAGAGCTGTTCTTGCAGCATCCATTGCAACGTTTCCGCCGCCTACTACAACAACCTTCTTGCTTGTTGCGATCGGGGTATCGTAGTCATCACGGAAAGCCTTCATCAGGTTGCTTCTTGTAAGGTACTCGTTAGCGGAGAATACGCCGTTAGCGTTCTCACCCGGGATACCCATGAATTTCGGAAGACCTGCACCGGAACCGATAAATACAGCGGAGAAGCCTTCGTCATCCATTAACTCATCGATTGTAACCGTCTTACCGATGATAACGTTTGTCTCGATCTTAACGCCAAGCTTTTTCACGTTGTTGATCTCCGGCTGAACTACGCCCTGCTTCGGAAGACGGAACTCCGGAATACCGTATGTAAGAACTCCGCCCGGCTCATGAAGTGCCTCGAAGATCGTTACATCGTAGCCAAGCTTTGCAAGGTCTCCTGCACAGGTAAGTCCGGAAGGACCGGAACCGATAACAGCAACCTTCTTGCCGTTCTTTTTCTCAGCAGCCTTCGGAACAAAGCCGTGCTCTCTGGACCAGTCGGCAACGAAACGCTCCAGCTTACCGATGGAGATTGCTTCACCCTTGATACCGCGTACACATTTGCCCTCACACTGGCTCTCCTGCGGACATACACGTCCACATACAGCCGGAAGTGCGGAAGACAGTGCGATCGTATTTGCAGCATCCTCATATTTTCTGGCTTTTACTTCACTGATAAAAGTAGGAATATCGATATTTACCGGACATCCGGCTACGCATCTTGCATTTTTACAGTTTAAGCAGCGCTCTGCTTCTGCAACTGCTTCTTCCTCATTATATCCATAGCATACTTCCTGGAAGTTGGTAGCACGCACCTTCGGATCCTGTTCTCTGACAGGTACTTTCTTCATTACGTCCATGTCTGTTCCTCCACTATTAATTTCCATTGCAGTGGCCGCAGCCGCCGTGATGGGTATCACCCTCGCGAAGCTTTAAGATCGCGCGTCCTTCTTCTGTCTTATACATCTGCTGACGCTTCATCGCCTCGTCGAAATTAACTGCATGTCCATCGAACTCCGGTCCGTCTACACATGCAAACTTAACAGTGTCACCGATCGTTACACGACATGCACCGCACATACCGGTACCGTCTACCATGATCGGGTTCAGGCTGACGATCGTTGGGATCTCAAGCTCTTTTGTAAGGAGACATACGAATTTCATCATGATCATCGGTCCGATGGCTACGCAGACATCATATTTCTTGCCCTGATTCTGCACCAGATCCTTAACGACCTCTGTAACCATTCCCTTTCTTACATAGGAGCCGTCATCTGTTGTGATGTAGAGGTTTCCTGCAACAGACTCCATTTCCTTCTCAAGGATCAGAAGATCTTTTGTCTTAGCACCAACGATTACATCTGCATCGATTCCGTGCTCATGAAGCCATTTAACCTGCGGATATACAGGAGCAGTTCCCACGCCGCCGGCAACGAACAGGTATTTTTTCTTCTTTACTTCTTCCAAATCTTCCTTAACAAACTCAGACGGATTACCTAACGGACCAACAAAGTCACGGAAGGAATCTCCTGCCTT
>ENA-UESP01002328-UESP01002328.1-human-gut-metagenome-genome-assembly--contig:-NODE-2328-length-10561-cov-96.684662_pt1 | contig 10561 bp, 9 predicted proteins | sample MGYA00243003_ERZ508004 | MGnify/ENA primary metagenome ERZ508004 (study PRJEB26167, sample SAMN06115443) | human gut metagenome | host: Homo sapiens | place: China:Henan | collected 2015-07-29...
TTCGCGAACTTCATCCATTACGTCGTCTACTGTAATACGTCCTACCAGGCGTCCGATACTGTCTACTACCGGAACAGCCACTAAGTCGTATTTCTCGATGACTTGTACTACTTCTTCCAGCGGGGTATCTACATGTACCGATATCGGATCTTTTTTCATTACATGCTTTACTTTCGAAACCGATGGGCTGGTGATCATTTTCTTTAAAGGAAATACTCCACGCAACCGTTCATCGTCATCTACTACATACACATAGTAGATTTCGTCCATTTCCTCGGCCTGAATTCTCATTTCGCGAAGGCATTCGGGCATACTCCAGTTTTCATTTACGATAACCATTTCTGTACCCATCAAACCACCGGCTGTATCTTCATCGTATTTCAACAGATCTACAATGTCGCCTGCCTGTTCGATGTCTTCGATGTGCGAAAGAATTTCCTCCTGCTTGTCCTCGTCCATGTCACGGATGATGTCTACAGCATCATCAGAGTCCATGTAGTCGACAAAACGTTTGGCAATAGTTTCCGAAGGCAATATTTCGAGGAATTTCTTACGCGCGTCTTCATCCATTTCAATCAGTACGTCGGCAGCTTTTTCATTGTCGAGTAACAGATAAATGGAGCGCGCTTCTTCTGCATCAAGTTCATCGCACAATTCGGCAATATCAGCTGGATGCAGTTCTTGCAGAAACTCTTTTAGTTCCTCCGATTTTTTATTTTCGATCAGTTCTGATACCTTTTTAATTTCTTCGCTTTCCATACCTTACTCAGTTGCGAGTGCCTGTTCCACCCGGTTGGTCAATTCTATGAAGTCTTCTACCGATAGCTGTTCCGGACGTTTGTTGAATATAGGATCTGCACTGAGTGGGTTTCCTTTTTCCAGTATCGGAGAAATGGAGTTACGCAATGTCTTGCGACGTTGGTTGAACGTAGTTTTTACTATTTGCTTGAACAGCTTCTCGTTACATCCCAGCTCCTTGGTTTCGTTGCGTGTCATGCGTATTACGGCACTTTTAACCTTGGGAGGAGGATTAAACACATGCTCGTGTACGGTAAACAGATATTCTACTTTATACCAAGCCTGAATCAGTACGCTCAGAATACCGTATGTCTTGTTTCCCGGACAAGCGGCGATACGTTCGGCTACTTCTTTCTGTATCATGCCTGTACAGCAAGGTATCAGATCTTTGTAATCGAGCATTTTAAAAAATATCTGGCTGGAGATATTATACGGATAGTTACCTGTCAGGACAAAAGGGTTTCCATTGAACAGAGCAGATAAATCCATTTTCAGAAAGTCCTGTTCAATAATATTGTCACCCAGCTCTGCAAAATTCTCCCGTAGGTAAGCAACTGATTCAAAATCCAGTTCTACTACCTTTACCGGTCTTCCTTTCGGGATGAGAAATTGCGTCAACACTCCCATACCAGGTCCTACTTCCAATATCGGCAGGTCAGGGCAGGTATCTACTGTATCGGCTATGTCTTTTGCCACTTGCAAGTCTTTCAGAAAGTGCTGTCCTAAGAACTTTTTCGGTTTAACTAATTTCATTCCGTATGTATTTTCTCGATATAAATAAAGATTTATTCTAGCAAGATATTATCTTTGCATCGTGCAAATGTAAGCATTAATCTTTAATAAATGATTAGGTTTTGGAACGAACTGATATAAAAAAACTCATAAATAAAGTCTTTCAGGTAGCTTTGCCTTTGGTGTTAGGGGCGGTTATTTTGCTATGGACGTATCATGGATTCAACTTCCGGCATGTTTATGAGGTGATGGACGGAGGTATGAATTATGGCTGGATGCTTTTTTCACTGGTTTTTGGCGTCTTCGGTCATCTGTTTCGCGGGTGGCGCTGGAACCTGGCATTGGCTCCTCTTGGTGAACATCCTAAAATTTCGAATAGTGTGTATGCCATATTTATTGCTTATGCGGCCAATCTGGTTTTACCTCGGGTAGGAGAGGTTTCGCGCTGCGGCATACTTGCAAAATATGACAATGTTTCTTTTTCCAAATCTCTTGGAACGGTCGTTTCCGAACGTTTAGTTGATTCTGTCTGTGTACTGCTTATTACCGCAGGTACGCTGTTGCTTCAGTCGGGAGTCTTTGCCCGTTTCTTTCGTATAACAGGTACTGACGGAGCTTTTTTTCTGCATTTGTTTTCGTCGACTAATTTTTATATAACGTTAATCTGTATAGTAGCGGCTTTGGTTCTGCTTTTCTGGCTGATACGTAATCTGACAATTTTTGCTAAGGTCAGGGGACTGATTAAAAATGTCTGGCTAGGATGTCTTTCCATCCGTCAGGTACACCGTCCGGTATTGTATATCATTTATACTGTCGCTATCTGGTTATGTTATTATCTGCATTTTTATCTGACGTTTTACTGTTTCGACTTTTCTGCCGGACTAGGCTGGGTTGCCGGACTGGTATTGTTTGTGGTAGGGAGTATTGCCGTTATTGTTCCTACACCAAATGGAGCGGGTCCGTGGCACTTTGCTGTCATCACCATGATGATGATGTACGGAGTAAGTAAGGAAGATGCAGGAATATTTGCGCTTTTAGTGCATGGTATTCAAACCTTTTTATTAATTTTGTTAGGAATATATGGACTGGTGGCTTTGCCGCTTACAAATAAAAATAAAACTAAAACCTATGAATGAAATTCTTTCTCTGGCTCCACAGAATGTGTGGAAGCATTTTTATTCGTTAACTCAAGTGCCTCGCCCGTCAGGACATTTGGCAAAAGTTCAGTCATTTTTACTGGAGTTCGGTAAGAATGCTGGTATTGAAGCTTTTCAGGATGAGGCTGGAAACATCATTTACCGCAAGCCTGCCACTCCGGGCATGGAAAACCGTAAGACGGTTATCTTGCAGGCACACATGGATATGGTTCCACAAAAGAACAGAGATACACAGCATGATTTCGAAAACGATCCTATTCAGGTTTATGTAGACGGTGAATGGGTGAAGGCAAAAGGCACTACACTTGGTTCGGACAACGGTATGGGGGTAGCTGCAATCATGGCTGTAATGGAAGATAAAACATTAAAACACGGCCCATTGGTTGCACTGATCACTGCCGATGAAGAAACTGGTATGTATGGCGCTTTCGGCTTGAAACCTGGAGAAATAGAAGGCGATATTTTGCTGAACCTCGATTCTGAAGAAGAAGGTGAGCTGTATATCGGTTGTGCCGGTGGTGAAGATCTGACAGCTACACTGGAATATAAGGAAGAAGAAACCGATCCGGAAGATGTAGCTTTGAAAGTTACTCTGAAAGGTCTGCGTGGTGGTCACTCTGGTATACAGATTGGCTGGGGACATGCCAATGCAAACAAGCTTATGGCTCGCTTCCTGAATCAGGTTATTGCATACGATGAAGCTTGTCTGGTATCGTGGGAAGGTGGAAACATGCGTAATGCTATTCCTCGTGAATGCGAAGTTGTGATTACTGTACCCGAAACAGAAGTAGAAGATGTACTGGCATTCGTTGGTGAGTGTGAACAAGTATGGCGTGATGAATTTGCTACAATCGAAGAAGGACTGAGCTTTAAGGCAGAACGTGTGGAATTGCCGAAGTACATGGTTCCTGAAGAAATCCGCGATAACTTGGTAGATGCTATCTATGCATGTCCTAACGGAGTGGAACGTTTCATCCCGACTATTCCTGATACAGTAGAAACATCTTCTAACCTTGCCATTGTTGAAATTGCCAATGGAAAGGCAGCTGTTAAAGTTTTGACACGTAGTTCTCGTGAATCAATGAAAGATTACCGTAATACAGCTATCGAAAGCTGCTTCTCTATGGCTGGTATGCATGTAGAACGTTCAGGCAGCTATTCAGGATGGGAACCAAATGTTAATTCTCCTATCCTTCACGCCATGAAGGAATCGTATAAGGCACAGTTTGGCGAACTTCCTGAAGTGAAGGTTATACATGCCGGACTGGAATGTGGTATTATCGGAGCAGTAGTTCCGGGACTTGATATGATTTCTTTCGGTCCTACTTTGCAGTGCCCGCATACTCCGGAAGAACGTTGTCACATTCCTTCAGTTTCGAAGTTCTATGACTTCCTGACTGCAACGTTGGAAAATACTCCTGAAAAATAATTCTTGAGATACATATAATATCCTGCCTGAACGACGAGGAAATCGTTGTCCGGGCAGGCTATTTTTTGTCTTTCCTTGTATTATGGGAAAAACGTTCTTTTCTCTTTTCTTACTCTCTGTGAACTCTTTTAAAAAGCTCAGCAGAATAGCTAGATTTTTTGTACAAAACATCTGGAAATTTCTACAATTTTTTTGAAAATATCGAGATGTTTTTCTGCATTTATCAGCATGTTTTTTTGTAGACCTCTAATTGTTACAAATTTCCTTTATTGCTCCATTATCGGTTTATCAATTTATTACCTGGATTGAAGCAAAATTATGTGTGTTTTTACTGATAATATCTACAAATTACATACGGTTTTTCTGGCTTTCACCGGCTCCGGTACCTTTGTATTTGCTCTTGGCTGTATTTAACTTGTATCTTATTGTTACAGAAAACTCACGATTATCGTAAGAATTTTTTTGATAAATATTATAATCTCCAGAATATAAGTGATAATAATCTTTGTTTGTATCGAGTAAGTCACTGCCTTTCAATTCAACACTGAGAGCATCTTTCAAGAAACTTTTTCTGACAGACAGATTTATGCTGCCTGTCGGATGTTCTATGTAAATATTCTGATAAGCACCTTTACTTTGGATATTGGTATCCAGTCCGATAATAAATTCTTTTGGCAATTCGATGGTATTATTGAAGTTTGCTACATAAACTGGAGTTTTCATATCGAAAGGTTTGCTAAAGGATTCTACTGTAAGCCATTGTTTTTTACACCTATTCCAATCATTGGTGACCAGCAGCCTATTTTAGGTGAGACCGAAAGAAAAGCTGAGAAAGTTGGAATGGATTTATTCCAGTTACGATAGCTTAACATGGTCTGTGAACCATCTTCTTCTGTCAATTCACCCCAATATAATATCCAGTTTTTAGTCTGACTGTAAGACAGACTGAGCTGTAACCATTTCCATACGGCAGCCAATGACAGGTCGTGTATAATGGTTGGGCGAAGTGTCGGAGTTCCCTTTTGCTGGGTGAAACGGTCTGAGTAGGAAACATTGTTACTAAGTTGTTGATAAGAAGGTCTGACTGTTTTTGCTGTGTAACTTAACTGGGTCTGTATATTTCCCCATTTGGTAGAGAACGACAGATGAGGAAATACATTGTCGAATGTCCGGCTCTGTTCATCTATATGTTGGTTATTCTCGAAATGGCCGAATTTATCCTGTTCGTATCTTACTCCAACAGACCAGTCACCCCACGGGAAGTTCTGGCTATATTCTGCGAATCCGGCAGCATTTATTTCTTCAAGCTTGCTGTATGAAGTGGGTACATAATTTTCTTCATTAAGATAATCATCATTTCGATGTGTATAGGTTACCTCACTTCCTACGGCAAGTGTTCCTTTTCCTAAAGGCAAGGAAACTATGAGTTTTCCGGCAACCAGACGGTTCTTTACATCTCCTATTGAATGTACATTGCGATTTTCATACTTTTCACTCAACTCTTTTACATTGGAGTATTCCCGGCTACCATTTTGGAAATAGTCTATATTGAAATCAATATTTGCAGTACCGACTATACCGTTATAATATGCATTGATTTCATGTCCCCAATCATCGTTGGTATAATTGTTGGCGGTAGAATATATTTCGTCGTAAAGCTGATTGTCGGTGGTTACATGTGTATAGGTTTCTCTGGATCCATCTGGAGAAAGCTGTTTGTTAGGTTGATATTTCATTCCCAATGTATGCTTGTCGTTTATTTGATAATTGAATCCGATATTGCCTTCCAGTATCTTGGATAAATTATCGTTGAAACTGTTCATGTTATGGGTCCATTCCTGCGTTCCTCTTTTCTTAAGAATAACGGTATAATCCTGTATATACTTCATATTACTAAAGTAAATGGAGCCGAAAATATCCAGGTCGTGATGACGATAATTCAGGTTGGCCTGTTCGATCCAGTCTGTATTTTTCGACTGATAATAGCTGGACCGTTAATTAACTCCTATTCAGAAGACACAGATCGTTATGTTGCTTCAAGAGCAGCAGAATACTGTAGGATTCTTGGGTGACGGTATTAATGATGCTGCTGCTTTGCGTCAGTCGGATATCGGCATTTCGGTTGATTCTGCTGTAGATATAGCCAAATAGATATTATTCTACTGGAAAAGGACTTGACGGTGTTGGAAGATGGTGTACTTGAGGGTAAAAAAACATTTGGAAATATCACTAAGTATATAAAGATGACAGCAAGTTCGAATTTTGGAAATATGTTTAGTGTAATGGCTGCAAGTGCATTTTTGCCTTTCCTTCCGATGTTGCCGATTCATCTGCTGATTCAGAATTTGCTTTATGATATTTCGCAGACTACCATTCCTTTTGACCGTATGGATGTTGATTATCTCCGTAAGCCTCGTAAATGGGATGCTTCTGATATTAGCCGTTTTATGATATTTATCGGACCGATAAGTTCTATTTTTGATATTGTTACTTATCTGGTGATGTGGTATGTGTTCAGCTGTAATTCTGTGGAGCATCAGACGTTATTTCAGTCGGGCTGGTTTATAGAAGGTTTACTGTCGCAGACATTGATTGTTCATATGATTCGTACGCAGAAAATACCATTTATACAAAGTTGTGCTTCGTGGCAGGTTACCGGACTGACTGTGTTGATAATGGTTATTGGAATTATCATTCCTTTCTCTCCTTTCGGAACTTCAATCGGACTTGAACCTTTGCCATTAAGCTATTTCCTCTGGCTTGTCGGTATTCTGCTTTCATACTGTGTACTGACTCAAATGATAAAAAACTGGTATATCAAGCGATTTGTAAAATGGTTGTGATAAATGATTGTGAAGAGATTTGTTTTATGTGCTGCTATGGTAATGGTTACATTTACAAACCATTACCTTGCAGCTCAGGATTTTAATCTGACCTACACTACTGAATTTCAAACAGATTTTCGTAAAGGAGCAAAATGGGTGAATTTACTTCGTACTGATTTCCTGCAATCCTTAGGCAATTCGGTTAACATTGAGGTTGCTTCTATCAGTGTGGCACGAACGAGTGATAAGAAGCTGGTTGATGATTTGCAAGTATATTCGAATATTGAAGAAGAAAATTTGCCTCTGGCTTTAGCCATATTAGGGATAAACTGGCATGTAGGGGCTTCTTCTCTTTTTGTTGGAATACGGAATCTGAATGAAGATTATTTTAATTCACCGTGTACATCTTTGTTTACCAATAGCTCATGCGGTATATTTCCTACTTTGTCGGCTAATTATCCGATTGCAAATTATCCGGTGGCTTCAGTAGGTATGGATTATAAGTTGAAGTTGGGAAACTGGCATATGGAAACTTCCATTTATAATGGAACCGGCTATAACATGTTTGTCGGAAAGGAAAATGTTTTTCGTTTTTGTCCGAAAACGGATGGTATATTGAGTATTACATCATTAAATTATCAAAACAATGATAGCGGTTATTATATGGGCATTGCTTTACATAGCGGGATGTCTGCTGGTGATGAAAGTGGAAATGATGAAACGGAAGAAAAGAAAAAGTTGAATACAGTACTTTGGGGATATGCGGAACAAAAACTTTCTTCTGGTCTGTATGCTTTGTTTCAATATTCCATAAATCCGACAGAGAAACAAGGATGCCGTAGTTATGTAGGTGGTGGACTTGTAATGCGTTATAAGAAAATAGAAGGAGGTGTGTTTGCTGATTATGCAGATTTTACAACTGAACATGAATGGGCAAGTGAGTTGACTTGTAAGTTCTTGTTTGGGAAAAGTGGATATGTACAGCCTGCCTTCCATCTGATAGCCAACACTCGTGAATGTAATTGGGTCGGACTAATCAGGTTAGGGTATGAGATATAATTTTTTCTGAGAGTGTGTCGTGATGTCTTTCGGGGCACACTCTCAGATATTTATTTGGCTATTTTCAGAAATGCTTCTATATCTCGCCGGATCATCTGATAAAGAGGTGATGACTGGTAATGGGGATTTTTACGGATAACCACTTCTATATCAACCTGACTACGCTGATAGGCTGTGAGCTCATTATGTAACTGAATGTCGTGTAAAGCTAAATCGTGTATTTGTTGTTCACGTTCGCGGCGGAGTACTGTGCATACCGGAATCAGCAGACGCAGTATGACATTGTCCATAATGTGATGCCCTTGAATGAACATGTAAGTATTGTCCGGGTACACTCCCAATGTACGGAACTCTTTTTTCATATCTTCGATCTCTTCCAGAGCTTCTACATGCCGTCTTTCTAACTCATGAAGTTTACGGTTGACTTTTTTGGACATGATTTCCAGACTTTTTTCAGGATGGCGTGTACTGACTTGGTCTAACTTTACGAAAGAGCAGAAATCCAGTAAGGAAAATTCTGATAAATTATGTTGGCGGTAAAACCATACAGACCAGATGAAAAGCGGATAGGCTATTTCTGAATAGAGTTTCATGAAGGCAGGAAAGTCAATCAGTTTATGGTCGTTTAGCGTAGCTGTAACACACGCTTCGTGTAAGCCTTCGGCATAGCAGTGGTAATTTTCTATGGCATAGGCGTACGTCTGTAATACGTAGGGGCTGTTGATGATATACCGTGACGTTTGAGTCCTTCCTTGAAGAAGATAATCGTAATCACTGTCAACACAGGCTATCATATTTTCTCCCAGACGACTTCCCAGTTCGTTCATCAAAACTGATTTCTTTCCCTTGGCAAGTGAACTTCGGGATGGCAACATGACTTCAAAGTAACGTTTGTCATTCTCATATTCGACCAGAAGGGAACGCCAAAAAGATATGTCATCGTAACTTTCTACATATGCGACGATTTTTCTTTTTGCTTGTTTTGGCTTCAGACTGTTGGCTGCTCCAATATAGAGTGAAGAAAGGTTTTCTGTAAGTCTTTTTCCCATAGCCGTAATTGTTTAATGAGTAGTTATATCACTTACTTCTGTCACTGCATCTATCCATCCGTTCATAATTAAGGCAGGAGAGTGGGTGGTAAGTATGATCTGTACATTAGGGTTTAAGCTTCGGATGAGTGAAATCAACCGTTGTTGCCATTCTACATGAAGAGATATTTCGGGCTCATCCATAAATAGTGCAAATGGCTGATTGTCTTGTACCAGTACGGTAAGCAAAATGACAAGCATTTGTTTTTCTCCTGATGACAGCTGGTAAGGAGTTAATATATCACCATCTTGCTCGAATAAGATTTCGTTGCTTCTGCGGTTTATTTTTTTCCCGGTTTCGCTGAAAAGATCATCCATTAAGTCCTGGAATTTTGTTTTGGGACGTGAAACTTCAGCAGCACGAGCCTGATCTTCTATAACTCCGCTTGTAAGCAGTTCGATAATTCTGTTTCCGATATTTACCTGATAATCCAGATAGCGACGCTGAAGCAGATATAATTGCCAGTCGAGTTCTGTTTTTACACTTGAGTTTCCTATCTTTTCAAGCAGTCCGGAATTGATTAGCGGACGGTCGAAACTACGGATTACGTCAAATCGGATGAAATTAGCATCTTCAGGAGAGAATACGAAAGAAACTCCCGGCTGTACGCCATTAGTCAATGCATGCCCTTCCAGTTCGTTAAGATATCGTACGGAATTGTTCAAAATTGTACTTTTACCAATACCATTTACTCCGCTTAAAATGTTGACATCAGCACGTAAGTCCCATGAGATATTCTTTCTTCCCCATAGACCTTTAATTTCGATACGTTTAATGTAGTCGGCTTGCTTCTTCATGGTTGTATTTGTTTATACGCTTTAAACAAAAATACGGATAATCTTGGAATAAATCAATGTTTACAGCTCTCTTTTTTCGGATAACTCTTACCTTTGCATCGTAAAAAATATGATAGAAAACATGAATGTAAAAGTTATAAGAGCACATCTTGCTTTGCTGGGTGCGGCAAGTATGTGGGGATTGATGTCGCCAATGGGAAAGGCGGCCATGGAAGCTGGTATAACCGGATTGTCGTTGGCTACAATGCGTATGATAGGTGGTGCGGTTTGTTTTTGGATTGCGTCATTGTTTGCTCCGAAGGAGAAAGTTAGTTCGCATGATTTGATGTTACTTTTCTTTGCCGGACTGTTGGGTATTGTGTGCAATCAGGGATGTTTTACATTTGGTTTGTCGCTTACATCTCCTATAGATGCTTCTATTGTAACTACTACCATGCCGATAGTAACTATGATATTGGCTGCACTTTTTTTGAAAGAACCTGTTACACCCAAGAAGGTTATTGGTATATTTCTAGGCTCAATCGGTGCGCTTATGCTGATTTTAAGCAATCAGGGCGGATCGGTAGATGGAGGAGGCAGCATTTTGGGAGATGCATTGTGCATAACGGCTCAGGTAAGTTTTGCCTGTTATCTGACTATATTTAAGAAACTTATTTCGCGCTACAATGTGTTTAC
>ENA-UESP01002345-UESP01002345.1-human-gut-metagenome-genome-assembly--contig:-NODE-2345-length-10510-cov-4.674878_pt1 | contig 10510 bp, 9 predicted proteins | sample MGYA00243003_ERZ508004 | MGnify/ENA primary metagenome ERZ508004 (study PRJEB26167, sample SAMN06115443) | human gut metagenome | host: Homo sapiens | place: China:Henan | collected 2015-07-29 | study...
GTGTGGAAAAGACTTTTTGATGTGACTGGAAGGGCTTTATGGCACTGCATTAAAGCCTTTCTTGTGTTGCGGAAGAGGCTCTTTGATAAGACGGAAGAGGCTTTTTGGCAGTGGTGGAAAGTGTTTTCTGTGAGACGATTCTTGGTAAACGGTTGGTTACCAGAGATTTACTTGTTCTTTGCGAGAACCGCGTGTATGCGGGCGAGAATGCTTTTGTGCGAAACGGTGGCACTCTCGTTGAGTTGGGAAAGACGGTTTATGCATAAGCGGCGGACGGAATTGCATGAATATGCAGGATTGTTTTTGTGCGGTGGCGGTGCAATCTGTGTGGGGCAGATGGCGGTCGGGCGGAATAAAATGTGTAATTTTGCACTCTGCCGGAAGGTGCTCCGCGGCAGACGGGTCGTCACGTGCCGGATGTAAGGACAGACGGTGCGATGAATGCAGGCGGATAATGCGGAGCGTCCGTACCGTTGATATATAAAAACAGGAGAGATATGGAAAACCAATATGTGAAGCAGTTTCCCGGGCTCATGTCCGGCAAGAAGATAATGTATGTACACGGATTCGGCTCGTCGGCGCAGTCGGGCACGGTGACGCTTCTGCGCACTCTCATGCCTGATGCCACCGTTGTGGCGCGCGACATACCCATACATCCCGCCGAGGCGATGGACATGTTGCGTGCCATGTGTGAGGAAGAGAAGCCCCATCTCATCATCGGCACGTCGATGGGAGGCATGTACACGGAGCAGCTCAAGGGCTACGACCGCATCCTTGTGAACCCTGCCTTCCGCATGGGCGAGACCATGACAAAGCATGGAATGACAGGCAAGCAGACGTTCCAGAACCCCAGAGCCGACGGTGTACAGGAGTTCATCGTCACCAAGTCGCTCGTGAAGGAATATGCGGAGGCTACGTCCCACTGCTTCGAGGACATCACTCCGGAGGAGCGTTGCCGCGTGACGGGACTGTTCGGCGATGAGGACCCCGTCGTACACTCGTTCGATCTGTTCCGCGAGCATTACCCCGAAGCCATACACTTTCACGGAGGTCACAGGCTCACCGACAAGGTCGCGCTACACTATCTCGTGCCCCTGATACGCCGCATAGACGACCGTCAGGAGGGCAGGCAGCGTCCCACGGTGCTCATAGACATCTCCACACTTGCCGACAGCTACCGCAACGCCACGGCAAGCATGCATAAGGCGTATGAGGCTCTTATCGAGCGATATGACGTCTACGTGGTGGCTCCTGCGCCGTTCAACGACCGTGGCAGCATGGCGGAGACGGTGGAGTGGGTGGAGAGATATCTCAGCGCTCCCGCCCACGACCGTGTGGTGTTCGCCAACCGGCGTGAGGTGCTCTACGGCGACTATCTCATCACCGACCGTGAGAGCGACGGATTCATCGGCACCACGGTGGTGTGGGGAAGCGACGAGTTCAAGACGTGGGAGGAGATAATAGTCTTTTTCGACCGTCTTGGCGGACAGTGACGTCATCGCGTGTGCTGTTCAGGAGATGATGGTGAATTAAGGGCGTCTGCCAGTTAGGGATAAAAACAAGTCCGGAAGGATGTTTACTGTAATAATCATAATGCTTTGCGGTGTGCTTGCCGGGCGTGTCGCCGGCATGAGATGCCGCCCTGCAGTGTCGCGTGTGGTGACTGTGCTCATATGGATTCTGCTTTTCATGCTTGGCGTGGAGGTGGGAGCCGACCGCCGCATCACCGGTAATGTGCTCACACTCGGTCTCGACGCGCTTGCCGTTGCGGCGGGCAGTGTCGTGGGGTGTGTGCTGTTCTCGTGGGTGATGTGGCGTATGGTGCGCGGAGAAGAAAACGATGACAGGAAATGAAAGGAAGCATAATAATAACCCTTTTCTTCGCCGCCGGAGTGGCGTGCGGCGTGACGGAGCTCATACCAGAAGGCTTTGTGAGCAGCCGCACGAGCTATTTGGTGCTGTGCGCCCTTATGTTCAGCGTCGGCATGTCGATAGGTTGCGACTCCGCTACGCTGCATAGCTTCAGACGGCTCAATCCGCGTCTTGCCCTCCTTCCGCTCGTAACCATCGCCGGTACGCTTGCCGGCAGCATGGCGTCATCGCTCGTCCTGCCCCACCGCACGCTTTCCGACTGTCTTGCACTCGGCTCAGGCATGGGCTACTATTCGCTTTCCAGCATATTCATAACCGGGTATCGCGGAGCTGAGCTTGGCACAGTGGCACTCCTTGCCAACATCCTGCGCGAGCTGGCTGCGCTGCTCCTCGCGCCTTTCCTTGCCCGCAGGTTCGGCTCTCTGGCACCCATCTCCGTGGGCGGAGCCACCACCATGGACACCACGCTGCCCGTCATTACGCGCAGCGTGGGACCGCATTATGTGGTGTTGTCGGTCTTTCACGGTTTCGTGACCGACTTCAGCGTGCCGTTTCTCGTCACGTTCTTCTGCACGCTCTGACCGTCAGTATTCGGTCTTCTCGCCGCTTTCCTCCCACATCCTGAACGCCTTTATCGCCTCGTCAGGAAGCAGCAGCTCCATCTTTTTCTGTCTCTCGTCGGGCGGCAGAGGTATTTCCTGATAGATGAAGTCGTCGTCGAATCCTATCTTAGCGGCGTCCTTGCGGTTGTTGGCGTAGTATATCTTGTCAAGACGAGCCCAGTATATCGCTCCCAGACACATGGGGCACGGCTCGCACGAAGTGTATATCTCGCACCCCTCCAGACAGAACGTGCCCATCTTTGCGGCGGCGCGGCGTATGCAGTTCACCTCCGCGTGGGCGGTGGGGTCATTGTCCAGAGTGACGCTGTTTGACGCCTCTGCCACTATCTCGCCGTTTCGCGCGATGACGGCACCGAACGGTCCGCCGCCGTTTCTTACGCTTTCTTCCGACAGGGCGATTGCCCTGCGCATGAGTTCTTTCTTGTCCATAATAGTCGTTTTTATGTCCATTCCTTTCCGGAATGTGTTGTTCATGTTTTTTCAATTAATTTTTAGTGAGCCGTTAACCGCGCACAATCCTCATGTATTCGTCATAGCTGATGTGCCGTCCGCCCATCGACTTGAGGTGGGGCGTCTCAAACTGGCAGTCTATCATCGCTCCGCCGTGCTCCGTCATGTAGCGGGCGAGGTGTATGAGAGCCAGCTTGCTCGCGCTCGGAACAAGCGAGAACATACTCTCTCCGAAGAAACATCTGCCCAGACAGACGCCGTACAGTCCGCCCGCGAGCCTGTCGCCGTCCCACACCTCCACGCTTGCAGCGAATCCTTGCCTGTGCAGTTCCTCGTAGGCTTCGGTCATGTCTTTGCCCAGCCATGCCCCCTCCTCACCCACGCGCAGTTGTCCGCAGGCGGTTATCACGCTGTGGAAGTCGCGGTTTATGGTGACAGTGTACAAGTCTTTGTTCATGAGTGTGCGCATGGAATGCGACACGTGAATCTCTTCAGGGAATATCACGAAGCGGTCCATGGGGCAATACCAGTGTATCTCGTCCGCCCACCGGAAGGCATACCATGGGAATATCCCGTTGGAATATGCCAGTATGAGGCGGTCTGTGCTCAGGTCGCCGCCCACAGCGAACAGCCCGTCGGGATCGCCGAGCCTCGGGTCCGGGAATGCCAGTCGTTTGTCTATGCGGAATATCATTGTGCCAGTGCCGGTCTGTCGTCAATTATGTCAATCTCCGCCTCACCGCCTTTGGCAAGCCGTCCGAAGAGAATCTCGTGTGTGAGCATGGTCTTCAGGTGGCGGCTGATGATGCGGTCGAGCTCGCGCGCACCGTATTCCTTGGTGAATCCCCGCTTCAGAATCCACTGTCGCGCAGGCTCGCTGAGCTTCATGGTGATGTTCTTCCGGCTGAGCTTCTCCTGCAGTTCGCCGAGCTTCTTGTCCATTATGAGTGTCGCCATGTGCATGTCCATGTCGTGGAAGACCACAGTGGCAGACAGCCGGTTGATGAATTCGGGCTTGAAGGTCTTCTTCACCTGTTTCATCATTGCGTCGCCCTGCGATATTCCTCCGGCAAATCCCACCTGAGCGCGCGACGCATACTGCGCCCCGGCATTGCTCGTCATGATGATCACAACGTTGCGGAAGTCAGCCTTCTGACCCTTGTTGTCGGTGAGCCGGGCATAGTCCATCACCTGCAGAAGGATATTGTAGATGTCCGGGTGAGCCTTTTCTATCTCGTCGAACAGCAGCACGCAGTTGGGTGTCTTGCGTATGGCGTCGGTCAGTTGTCCTCCGTCCTCATAGCCCACATATCCTGCCGGTGAGCCTATGAGCTTCGCCACGGTGTGCTTCTCGGTGTATTCGCTCATGTCGAATCGCACGAGCGATATGCCGAGCTCGGCTGCGAGGACGCGCGCCACCTCCGTCTTGCCCACTCCGGTGGGTCCTACGAAGAGCAGGCTTGCCAACGGTTTGTTGTCGTCGAGCAGCCCCGCCTTCGCCATCTGCACCGCTTCCACCACCTGGCTCACGGCTTCGTCCTGACCGTAAATCCTCGCTTTGATGTTCTGCTCGAGCGATGCGAGTCTGGTGTTGTCGTCCTCCTTCATCACGGCGGCGTCTATCTTGCACATCTTCATGAGCACTTCCGTCATCAGACTCTTGTCCACCAGCTGCCTTTCCCCTGCCGAAGGGTGTGTGGCGCGGTAAGCTCCCGCCTCGTCGATGAGGTCTATCGCCTTGTCGGGAAGAAACCTGTCTGATATGTGTTGCGCCGCCATCCTCACCGCGTAGGCAATGCTCTCTTCAGTGTATTCCACTCCGTGAAACTGTTCATACTTGTCTTTCAGTCCGCTGATTATCCTTATCGTCTCCTCCACATCAGGCTCGGCGATGTCTATCTGTTGGAATCTGCGCACTATGCCCCGGCTCCGCGCCATGTGCCGGTTGTACTCGTCGTAGGTCGTGGAGCCTATGAAGCGTATGTTGCTGTTCTCCATGTACGGCTTCAGCATGTTCGAAGCGTCGAGCGCGCCGTCGCTTCCCCGTCCGGCTCCCATCATGTTGTGTATCTCGTCTATGTACACAATGGCGTTTCCCTCGGCTGCTATTCCGTCCATGACGAGCTTCATCCTCTTCTCGAAGTCGCCCCTGAACTGGGTTCCGGCGAGCATTGTGCTCATGTCCATCTGGTAGACATGGCATCCGCGCAGCCTCTCCGGCACGTCCCCACGGACTATTCTCGCCACGAGACCGCGCACCAGAGCCGTCTTTCCCACGCCCGGCTCGCCTACGTGCAGAGGGTTGTTCTTGTCCTTGCGGCACAGCACCTGTATGGTGCGTTCCAGTTCCTCGTCGCGCCCTATGAGCGGAGTGAACGAGTCTGCGATGTCGTTCATGCACGTCACGAGGCTTCTCCACGCCTCTTTCGGATGCTCCTCCTGCCTGTTGTCCTCGTGCTGTGACGGGTGCGAGGATATGAGCAGGCTGATGAAGTCGCCCACGTTGTCGCCGAGATACTTGTTCAACAGCATTGTCGCCTCGGAGTCTGTGAGGTTGAGCAGTCCCACTGTGAGGTGCGGGATGTCCACCCTTGCCGCCTCCGATTGCTCCACCTGGGCTGTCGCTATCTCCAGCATCTGCCCCAGCTGTACCGATGCCTCCGGGCTGTATTCGGCTTTCCCGGGCACGCTTTCCACCGTCTCCATATACTCGTTGAGCTCCTTATACATTTCCTCCACGTCGCACCCCACGGTGTAGAGAGCCTCTATGAACGGTCTGTAGTTGAGCAGTGCCATGAGCACATGCTCCGGCATGACAAACTCCTTGCGCTGTCTTTTGCAGTAGGTTAGCGCGAGCGAAAGTATCTTGTTCAGATTTGCGTACTCTTCCATAATCTATTCCGGTTGGCAACTGAACCTCAGCGGGAAATTCTGTTCGCGTGCCATGTGTGTCGCCTTCTTTATCTTTGACAGCGCGACGTCATAGCTGTATATCCCCACAACGTCCTGTCCGTTGCGGTGGACGTTGAGCATCATACGCTCAGCCTCCTCAGATGTCTTGAAGAAAACCGTCTTGAGCACCGTCACCACAAACTCCATCGTAGTGAAATCATCGTTGTGTATGATTACCTTATACCTTCTGGGCTCGCACGTTCCGGTGTGTTCGCGTTCGCGTATGGATGATTGTTCCTTTGCCATGTTGACTGTTCTTTAAAATGGGCTGCCGTATGAGGGCAGCGCGTTAGTTGTCTGATGCAAACCTACTGATTTTTTCCCGACCTTCCAAACATGACATATTAAAATATGGCGGAGCACAGGCTGTACACATATATTATATATGTTGATTTCAAAATATGTAAGTCTTTTTCAGAAACTTTCGTTAAATTATGACTAATTTTGCGTTCTGCCGTACTCTCCGCAGGTGTGCCGCGTGTCCGTGAATGTGCGGTGTGGCAACGTGGTGTGGCACATGCAGGGAAGTGCGCACGCTGAGGCTGACGTCCTTCCGGCAGTGTTGTGCGCTGTAAAACGCACGATAAACTACTCTTAAAATGACAAAATCAGACAACAGATATGTGAATCCGGAAACACATCCGGCTGACTCCCGTTACATCCGGTGCCGCGTGCGGAGCCATGACTCCGCTTCGTTCACTGTGGTGACAGGCAATGATGGAGACGGCAGGGAGCTGCGCGTGTCATACGGTGCCGCGCCAGGAGGTGACGAGTATGGCTATCTGCGCGGTATACTACGCAGAGGCATGCGGCTCAATCTGCTCGACACGCGCATGGCGGACAATAAGGTTGTGGCGGGCGAGATAGTCGTCGAGCCCGATTTTCTGGTAGACATAAGCTCGTTGGCGGCGTGCTTCGAGGACTTCGGACACCATCCGCTGCTCTACACGCTCAACCGTCTGAAAAAACGCCCTAACACCTATCACATCATACTCGGTAACTTCGCGGGCATGGTGCTCGACGATGTGATAAACAGCCCGCACTTCTCTCTGAACGACACAATAAGGAAAAACTTCCGCGAGAAAGCCATAGAGTATGCCTCGTGCGGTGAGTTCAGTCCGGAGACATTCAAGAAAGACGCTACCGCACAGGCACGTAACATCAGGCAGACAACATCAGCCCTGTTCGGCATATACGACAGGTCGAAAGTGCTTCTCGAGCCTTCGTTCGTGTGTGAGATGCTCGGTGTGCAGGGACGTGTGGACATGATGACGTCCGACAGACGCATGCTCGTGGAGCAGAAGTCGGGCAGAAACAGATACATAGAGCTTGGCAGGCAAAACGGCAGCGGCGGAAAGTATCTTGAAAAACATTATGTCCAGCTGCTGCTTTATTACGGAGTGCTGAAATACAACTTCGGTCTGGACGGGCAGGACATCGAGGTCATGCTGCTCTACTCGAAGTATCCGATGCCCGAGGGACTCATACGCACGAGACATCTTGAGGCTGAACTGCGCGAGGCAATAGCCTTCCGCAATCTCGTTGTGGCGCAGGAGCACGCCATGACAAGCGACGGTTTTGCCTCGGCGATAGACCGGCTGACGCCCGAAACGCTCAACGTGAACGGCATGAGCGGTTTCTTTTATGACAAATATCTGCTGCCGCAGCTTCAGGAGGTGACCTCTCCGCTGGCGTCGCTCCCACCGTTGGAACGCGCCTATCTGTGCCGCATGATGACCTTTGTGCTCAAAGAGCAGCAGCTGGCGAAGACGGGTTGTCTTGCCGGAGCGGGCTGTAGCGTGGCTGACATGTGGCGCATGAGTGTGGAGGAGAAGCTCGACGCCGGAAGCATGTACGTGGGACTGGAGCTTGCCGGACTCGCAATAAACGAGGCGACAGGCAGCTACGACATGCTGACACTCGACGTTCCCGACTGCGGCGACGACTTCTCGCCCAACTTCAGGAGCGGAGACATGGTGTATGTATACGCTTATGCGGAAGACGAAAAGCCCGACGTGCGCCGGAGCATATTGTTCAAGGGCGTGATGGTGAGCATAGAGGCGGAGCGCGTGAGAGTGTTTCTGAGCAACGCGCTGCAGAATCCCGACGTCATGGCACGGCGCGACAGCCGTGGCAGACGGCTGCTCTACGCCATTGAGCATGCCGGAAGCGACGTGGGCGGGGCGGCGGTCATGCGTACGCTCTTCGACTTCGTCACCTCTCTGCCCGAACGCCGCGCCCTGCTGCTTGGCGCGCGCTCACCACGGCGTGACACAAGTGTGAGGCTCACGAAAAGCTACGGCGGCTATTTCGACCCGCTTCTTCTGCGCGCCATGCAGGCACGCGACTACTTCCTGCTTGTGGGTCCTCCGGGCACGGGCAAGACCTCCACGGCAATGCGCTACATCGTAGAGGAGGAGCTGGCAGCCGACGGGGAGCCGTCGGTACTGCTTACGGCATACACCAACCGCGCCGTGGACGAGATATGCTCCATGCTCTGCGATGCGGGCATCAGCTTTCTGCGGCTCGGCAGCGAGTACAGTTGCGACGGGCGGTTCCGCCCTTTCCTCGTTGGCAACATGGTGGAACAGACACCGCATCTGGATAAACTGAAAGAGCGGCTCATGGCTGCCCGAGTGTATGTGGGCACGGTCACGACGCTCATGTCGCGCCCTTACATCTTCGCCCTGAAGCGTTTCGCGCTCGCGGTGGTCGACGAGGCGGGGCAGATAACCGAGCCGGGACTCGTCGGACTGCTCTCGGCGCATAGTCCGGAGAGTGCGGACGAGCCTGCGATAAACCGTTTCATACTCATCGGCGACTACAAGCAGCTGCCGGCGGTGGTGCAGCAGAGCGTGGAGGAATCTGCCGTGAGCGAGCCGTGCCTTAACAGGGTGGGGATAAGAAACTGTCGCGACTCGCTGTTCGAGCGGCTCGTAAGAACAGAGCGGGAAGCCCGCCGCGAGGACTTCATCGGAGTGTTGCGCCGTCAGGGACGCATGCATCCGGCAATAGCAGCCTACGCCGGAGCGATGTTCTATGCCGACGAGCGGCTCGAGCCCGTGCCGTGTCCCCATCAGACGGAGGCTCTTCCCGGCTATTCTGTTCCGCCTGCCGACAGACTTGACGAGGTGCTGTCGAGGGAGAGGGTGATATTCATTCCGTCGGAGAAGGACGGTGGCGGCGGACGCTCCGACAAGGTGAACGCCTGCGAGGCGCGCATCGTAGCCGACCTCGTGGCGCGCATCCGACGCATGGCAGGCAACGGGTTCAGCTGCGAGAAGACCATAGGCGTGATAGTGCCTTACCGCAACCAGATCACCATGATACGCCGTGAGATGGAACGCCGCTGCCCCGGTGACGCTCCGGACATATGCATCGACACTGTGGAACGATTCCAGGGCTCACAGCGCGACGTGATAATCTGCTCGCTCACGGTGAACAGCGACGCGCAGCTCGGTTTCCTCACGGCTAACAGTTTTGAGGAGAACGGACGTGTGATAGACCGCAAGCTCAACGTGACGCTCACCCGAGCGCGCCGCCAGATGATTCTCACGGGCAATCCGGAGATACTCTCCGGGAGCGATGTGTACGCCGGTCTGATGGAGCGCATCAGGCGTGACGGCAAGTATATGAAGTGGACTTTGTGAACGGAAACACCGTCCTGCCGTCACCTTACAGACAAGACGGGGATGATGGACAATATGATGCGGACGGACGGCTGCCGCTATTGTTGTCTTGTTTGTCACCATACGGGGCGCAGACTCCGCCAAAATTGGTGACGAAAATAAAAAAAGATGAGTAAAACCTTTGAACATATTCTATTTTATTCTATATTTGCGGGAGAAACGAACATGCCGCCTGTCCGACGGTGCGGAGTCTGAAAGGCGTTTTGAATGACATTCTCATGGTTTCCGGACAGACATCAGGCATGACGAGGCTGAGAGATAATCAACCCTGTCAGGAGACCTTCCGGCAGGAGAGGAAAGTTTAATTTAAACATATAACCATTATGAGAAAAGTTATTATCATGGCAGTTCTGATGCTTTCATCAGTAGCCGCATTCGCGCAGCGTCCTGTCGGCAGTCTGACAGTACAGCCCAAAATCGGTATGAATTTCGCAACTCTTACGAAGGCGGACGACTCAGAGTCAAGAATAGGACTGGTTGCGGGAGCAGAGCTCGAATACCAGATTTCCGACATCTTCAGCATCTCCGGAGGAGCGTTGTATTCACAGCAGGGATGTGAACTGTCTGAGGGCGGCGGTACATTGACAAGTAAATTAGACTATATAAACATCCCTTTATTGGCAAATGTCTATGTTGTGAAGAATCTGGCGGTAAAGGTCGGTTTGCAGCCAGCGTTCAATGTGAACAGCAAGCAAAAGGCTTCAAAAGGCGATGCGAGCGCACAAGAAACCCTTGATGGAACGAAGACGTTCGACTGCTCCATTCCTGTCGGTCTGTCATACGAGTACAAGAACATTGTTATAGACGGACGTTACAACTTCGGTCTGACCAAAGTAAGCAAGTATTCTGACTGTAAGAACAGCGTGTTCCAGCTGACATTAGGATACAAACTTGATATTTAAATAGGGTAATAGATAATTTTTT
>ENA-UESP01002347-UESP01002347.1-human-gut-metagenome-genome-assembly--contig:-NODE-2347-length-10499-cov-3.318269_pt1 | contig 10499 bp, 5 predicted proteins | sample MGYA00243003_ERZ508004 | MGnify/ENA primary metagenome ERZ508004 (study PRJEB26167, sample SAMN06115443) | human gut metagenome | host: Homo sapiens | place: China:Henan | collected 2015-07-29 | study...
CAGTCACAACAGCCTAAACTATTACACAGAGGGCTCACATTCCCGCTGGTGTTGGTGTGATGCCCTGTTTATGGCTCCGACTTCTTTTGCCCGTATTGGGAAAATAACAGGAGAACCAAAGTATTTCGAGTTTATGGATAAAGAGTTTCAAATCACTTATGACAGTCTCTACTCAGCTGCCGATAGTTTATTTTTCAGAGATACCAGATATATCAATATGCGTGAACTAAACGGGGAGAAAGTATTCTGGGGACGAGGAAACGGCTGGGTAACAGGGGCACTGACCTTCATCATCGACAATATGTCTGCCCAACATCCTTCACGCATTTTCTATATCAGCCTTTTCAGGCAAATGATGAAAAAGATATCTACGCTTCAGGATAAACAAGGCTTCTGGCACTCTTCTCTACTGGACACAGCTTCCTATCCCATGCCAGAAGCCAGTGCATCAGGTTTCTTCACATATAGCCTATTTTGGGGCCTTAATCATGGATATCTTGAAAAAGAAGAATATCTGCCTATTGCAAAAAAAGCGTGGAATGCATTAGCTTCCATCGTACACGAAGACGGCAAGATAGGCTATGTACAACCAATAGGAGCTGACCCGAAGAAGGTAGATATGAACGACACAGAAGTGTATGGTACGGGGGCTTTCCTGCTAGCTGCAACCGAATATGTCAAATACTTAAAGCATACAAAATGAAAAATAGACTTTTACTCGCGCTGATCTTTATCCCTTGCCTGCTTTCAGCGCAAAACGGATATTATTTCTTCACAGAAAGCGACATCAGCCAAATACGCTCAGCCGCAAAAACGGAATGGGGAAAGGATATCATAGAATCACTGAAAGATACCGTGGAAGCTCGGCGGAAATATCCCCTAACCGTACCTTTACTGGAAGGAGGACATATACACGATTATTTTTGTCCCGAACACAAAGTACGTTTTTCATTCGACTGGAATAAGCCGGAAGCACATTACTGTTCACAATGCAAGCATTATTGGACAGGGAATAAGCGTTATGATTGGGCATGGGTAAATGTGGCGCATACTCATAATTATACATATTTGCGCAACTGTATGTATTTATACCTTGCCACTGGCAATAAAGTCTATGCTGAATACATCCGGAATATGTTATTGGATTATGCATCCAAATATATTACTTATCTAGACCACGACACAGCCAGGAAAGTAGGTCCCTGGGGAGGCAAAATGTTTGGTCAAAGCCTTGATGAATCTGCATGGGCCAGTGATGTCTGCCGAGCCTATATGGTAGCCAAATCCATAATGACAACTAACGAAATAAGAGAAATAGAAAAAGGTTATCTCATACCTTGCTCTGAGCTTTTGTTGAAAAGAAGAGGAACTGCCAATTGGCAAGTATGGCACAATAGCGGTCTGATAGCATTAGGAGTAGCATTAGAAAATGACAGCATCATCAACGTAGCTATCAATGATCCAGAATGTGGATACCATGCCCAAATGGAGCGATACGTTATGGATGACGGCTGGTGGGGCGAAGGTTCTCCTACCTATCATTATTATCCTTTACGAGCTATGCTTCTGTCAGCCGATGCCGTACGTTGTCGTAATATCAATCTATATGACAGGAAACTATATAAAATGCTCGCTGCTCCTGCATCCGGAGTGTATGCAGATCTATATTTTCCAGCCCACAATGACGGATGGTATGGAGAGTCTTTAATTGCTCAGGTCAGCCTATATGAAATTGCCTACCAACGCTACAACAAGGATCCATTTTTCCTGAGTGTACTTCAACAGTGCTACCGATATACAGACAGGAACTTCGGTGAAGCATTACAGAATAATATAGAAATTCCTCAAGCAACAGCAATGGCAGCATGGCCATCCGTTCATTTTAAGGAAACGGGCTATGCTGTACTCAGATCAGGCACAAAGACGGTAGTCATGAAATACGGTCCACACGGTGGAGGACACGGTCATCCGGATAAACTATCCATTTCCATTCATGACGGTGAAAAGGAGATTGTATCTGACATGGGGACATGTGCTTATGGAGTACCTGCATTTACTAAGTGGTACCGGAAAACTTTATCACACAGCACACTAACCGTAGATGCTAAAGATCAAAAAGAATCAACCGGCAAATTGTTAGCATTCAAAGCATATAAGGACGGAGGAGAAGTTTCGGCTGAAGCTCTGGGGGCATATTCTGGAGTCGCAATGGAAAGAAGGTTAATTTTAAAAAAGAATAAACTTACAGATATACTTACTGCCCGTTCCGATGAGCAACACCTCTATGATTATGTATTGATGCTTACAGAGAAACCTGTATTCAGCCAAACCGGAGAAGTTATCATCCTCAATGACTCGCCAAGCTACAGCTATATAAAAAATGCAATAGTGCGAAAGCAATCATCACCCCTTAATTGCAAAATAGGAAAAGCATATATGAAGATTGAAGTATCCGAGGGACAAGAGTTTGAAGTTATTACAGGGGAAGCTCCTGGCATTCCACCGGGAAACGGAAGTGTTCTGTCAAAATATGATTCACCTTTTTGCTATCCTCTGATTGTAAGAGTAAAAGATAAGAAACTGAGAATTAAAACAGAATGGAAATTTTAATTTGATATTATGAGAATAAGTAAATTTTTAATCGCCTGGGGCATCATAGCCCTATTAATAACCTCGTGTAAACAGGTAGTACGCAAGATTGATCTCTCTGGAGAATGGGAAGTGGCATTGGACAGTCTGGATAAAGGCATTGCAGGAAAATGGTATATGGAATCGTTTCCAGATAAGATCGCCCTCCCCGGAACACTTTGTGATGCCGGCTATGGAACTCCATGTACCCTCGAGCCTACCATGGACAAGGAGATATTCTTAAATTTGAAACGCAAATTCGACTATCTCGGTCCCGCCTGGTACAAGAAAGAATGCTTCATTCCGGCAGAATGGAACGAAAAAGATGTCTTCCTTACCCTTGAACGCGTGATATTGAATTCGCAAGTATGGATCAATGGTACTAAAGTAGAAGGATTCAATGAAAGTCTTACCACTCCTCATTACTTCAACTTGAGCAAGTATCTTGTTCCAGGAGAGAATAACAAAATCGTTATACGCATCGATAACCGGAGACAGCATGACATATCAGTCAAAAACCTTGCACATGCTTATACGAACGATACTCAGACTATGTGGAATGGTATCCTAGGGAAAATAGCATTGACAGCAAAAGATAAGGTACAGATTGAGGAATTGCGCTTAACACCCGATATTGATAACCAAACGGTCAATGTCAGTATAAAAATCGGAAGTAACGGTTCATCCCCGGTATCCGGTAAACTTCTGTTCGCTGTCAAAGACCCCAAAGGAAATAAATTGGCAAATAAAGAAGTACAGGTTAACAATACTGAAATGACATTCACTTATCCCATTAACAACCCAATGTTGTGGGATGAATTCAACCCTAATATCTACGAAGCAACCGCAACTCTTGAAACGGAAGGCATGACTGATTCGAAATGTGAAACATTCGGTATGAGAAAACTGACGAACCAAAATGCTCTCCTACAGATTAATAACAGAAGACTCTTCCTTAGAGGAACACTGGAATGTTGCATTTTCCCGCTAAAGGGATATCCGCCGATGGACGAAGCCGGTTGGGAAAAAGTATTCAGTGCCGCCCGTGATTATGGCATGAACCACCTGCGCTTCCACTCCTGGTGTCCTCCGGAAGCTGCTTTCAACGTAGCTGATAGAATGGGATTCTACATTCAGGTTGAATTGCCTCTATGGACACTCAACGTAGGTGAAGATAAAGGCACTGTCGATTTTCTGTATAACGAAGCTGCCCACATCATGAAAGAATATGGCAATCACCCATCGTTCTGTTTCTGGAGTTTGGGTAATGAGCTGCAAGGAGATTTTAGTGTCATGGATAAATTACTCACCACCATTAAGCAGCAGGATAGCCGTCATTTGTATATGACTACTACATTCACTTTTGAACCAGGACATGGCAGTTGGCCCGAACCTAATGACGACTTCTGGGTTACACAGTGGACTAAAAACGGCTGGGTACGCGGACAAGGGATTTTCGACGACCAACCTGTAAGTTTCAATAAAGACTTCTCCAGTGCTATAGAGGGTTTGCCTGTACCACTTATTACCCACGAAATCGGACAATACAGTGTATTCCCCAATCTAAAAGAGATTGATAAATACACAGGTAATCTGATACCATTAAACTTCAAAGCCGTAGCTGCAGACCTTAAAAAGAAAGGACGGCTCCATCTGGCAGAAGGCAACCTGATGGCAAGTGGCAAACTGGCAACTATTTTATATAAAGAAGAAATAGAACGAGCACTAAAGACTCCCGGATTCAGTGGTTTCCAACTATTGGACCTGCATGACTTCCCCGGACAGGGCACTGCACTCGTCGGAATTATCGATGCATTCTGGGAGAGCAAAGGTTTAATCACTCCTGAAGAATTCCGGAATTTTTGTTCTCCGGTAGTACCGTTAGCACGCTTTGAGAAAGCTACCTATGTAAATAATGAAACCTTTAAAGCTCAGTTTGAAGCTGCAAACTTTAGCGATAAAGTCCTGAGTGATATTCAACCGGAATGGAGATTAAGTGATTCAAAAGGAACGGTCATCGCACAAGGTAATCTGGATAAACAAGAAATAGCTGTGGGGAATGCATTTAATCTGGGAAGCATCTCTGTTCCTCTGGAATCCATATCCGTTGCCGACCAATTAACTTTATCCATCCGTTTTGCAGGAACCCAGTACCAAAACTCCTGGAATGTTTGGGTATATCCTCAGGAAGTACCGGAAGTTGGTAAGGAAATCTTTTACACCCGTAGCTTTACCGATGCAGAGAAAGCATTAAGTCAAGGGAAAAAGGTATTGCTGAACCCGGAAAAAGAAGAAATTAATGGGCTGGAAGGCAAATTTGTACAAGTATTCTGGAGCCCTGTGCACTTCCCTAACCAACCGGGAACAATGGGAATCTTCTGTGATCCCACCCATCCGGCATTAGCTGACTTTCCAACTGAAATGCACAGTAACTGGCAATGGTGGGATATTTGCAAGAATGCTACAACCATGGAACTCGACAGTTTAAAGAACAATATGCAACCGATTGTCAGAATGGTAGATAACTTCTATAAGAACAGAAACTTAAGTTTACTATTTGAGGCAAAAGCAGGAGACGGAAAGCTATTAGTATGCAGCTCAGACCTGGCAAAAAGTCTCAATACCCGACCTGTAGCCCGTCAATTACGCTATAGCCTCCTGAAATATATGGAAAGTGATAAGTTCAATCCACAAGAGGAGGTTGCATTTAAGCAGATAAAGCAGGTGCTCCATAATGTGAACCGGACAAAGGAAGTAAAGAAATCAATCTATGAGTAATCTAAACTTCTAAAATTAAATAAAAGAATATGGAGATGCGGCCAAAAACCACATCTCCATATTTTATAAATGATCTCTATATAACATCATCAAGACAAGGATACCATATACTAAAATTACAATTTAACCGATTTCTTCTTCCCACCATACGAGACCGATTTCGTGAATTTCGTCGACTGAGCACTCCCTGTCCCATTCTCCTTATCCACTACAACTAGATTGAACTTACGAGATTTCAACATACCGGGGAAAGTTCCTTCCCGATCTGCGATATTCAACGTCCGGTTTGCATCATCCCAAGTAAACTTAATGGTTGAATAAGCACCTTTTTCATAGTTATAATTATCGTTTTCATCTTCATACAACACAAATTCTCCATCAGCTCCGGGATAAATGCGTATCTCCAGATTATTCCATTTCTTTTCTGTAGAATACTGTACTTTCGGTCCAAAAGGAACAATGGAACCCGCACGTACATACAATGGAATAATATCGATAGGAACCTCTTTGGTAACCATCTGTCCGCCATTCAATGTTTCTCCCGTCCAAAAGTCAAACCATTTGGTTCCCTTAGGAAGATAAACATCCTGTGTTCCTGTCTTGCTAAAATCCTCATACGGATCTTTCCACTGTTCCTTATCAGAGAATACATACATATTCCTGGTTACAGGAGTCACAAGAAATGCCTTTCCAAACATATACTGATTACTGATAGTGTGTACCTTCTTATCTTCGTTGAAGTCCATGAACAAGGCACGGAGGAAAGAACCTGCATTATCAGTCACCTGCCATCCTGTTGAATACAGATACGGCAGCAATGCATAGCGCAGGTTTATGTATTTCTCTTCCGAATCATACACCCAGTCACCCTTTTTGCCCAGATTGTAGATTTCCTTTTTCACACCACTTCCATGCGAACGTTGCATGGGCAGGAATGTACCATATTGAAACCAGCGGGTATACAGTTCATGATAGGCTTTATTTTCAGCTCCACCATGATAAGGCCAGTTAAAGAACCCACCTATATCCGTATTCCAGTAAGGTATTCCCGATAGAGAGAAGTTCAAACCTGTAGGAATCTGCTTACGGAATGTTTCCCAATTACACATTACATCACCCGACCAGGTATTCGCCGCATAACGCTGTTGTCCGGCAAATGCACAACGAGTCAGCAGATACACGCGTTTATCAGAGGTTACAGCACGCTGATGCTCATAAACTCCCTTGTTGCTCATCAACGGGAAAGCATTTACTACGCTGCGATAAGTTCCCATTGCCGTCGGAATATCAAAGTCTCTTTCCTGAACATCCAGATGGTCAGGTTCAGTCGAATCTGTCCACCAGGCATCAATTCCTTTACTGAACAGACCTTTATTCAAGTGTTCCCAATAAATATCACGTGCTTTTTCATTATAAGCATCATAAGCTTTCACTCCCCCGTCTGCAGGCCATGTCTTGAAGTTGAACAGGGCATTGATTTTCTCCAAGTCCTTGTACGGATTCGTATCCGGCCCGAATGAAGCCCATATAGAGATCATAATCTTCGCATTTTTCTTCTTCACATGATCGATCATCTTCTGAGGATCAGGGAACTCCGGATTATCAAAATTCATAGAGTTCCAGTTAGAGTTCGGCCCCCAATATTGCCAGTCCTGAATAATTCCATCCAAAGGAATCCCTAACTCACGATACTTATCCACGACTTCCATCGTTTCCTGTTGTGATTTGTAACGCTCACGCGATTGCCAGAAACCGAATGTCCACAACGGATACATAGGCGCTTGCCCTGTTAAGTCACGTATTTGCGCTATCACACCATCGGCGTTACCGCCATACATGAAATAATAGTCCATACATTCTCCCACTTCCGAATCAAAGGACATCTCCTGCGGATTATCTGTATAAGTGGTTGGGGAATAATTATCCCAAAACATTCCGTACCCTTTTGTAGACTGAATAATTGGAACACTGGCATACAATGCACGCTGACGCATGAAATGTTTATGATTGCGCTGATTCAGATCATCAACCTGCTGCTGTCCCAGACCATAGATAGCCTCATCCTTATCCAACAAAAAAGCTTGACGCACACTAAAAGTCTGATTCCCCGCATCATTGAACGGAGTAAACTGAGCACCATAATCTTTCTCGGTAAACAATGCCTTTCCTTGCTTGTCAAAGAAAGAAATCCGTCCGGTCTCCACATTGAAATCAACGCGTACAGCATTACTTTTCAGGGAAACGGTTTCTCCTTTCTTCTCGGTCGTTACAGACATGCTTTCAGGGCTTTTAACCACAGAAAGGCTTTTCTTTGTAAAACTACGTCCTTCGGGTGCCTTCACTACACGTACAATTTCAGGGCTGACGAATTGGATCTCAATATCCATTCCCTGCGTAGTACCCGTTATTCCCTGCTTGGTTTGCCGGAAAGTCTGGGCCTCGACAGGCAAGGTCGACAAGAAAGCCGCAGCCACCAGCATACTACTGATTTTTAAATAAAACTTCATGTTCATAATTTCTTTTTTACTTGTTTATATTATGAATAACCTAATGAAAATAATCTATCTCAGTTGAGTCACCTCAGAAAATATATAATCATTTCCTTGCCGTGCCTTAACCCCGACTCTTGCATATAAAAACTTAGCAGCATCAGTCACTCCATTATCACTCAAGTCGAAAGTAAATTCATGTTCACCCGGATTCAGATTGGTGAATGACTTCTCCGCTATCTTCGCAACATTATCCACCAGCTTTGTTTTGGATATATAGATCACCGCCCTGTCAATGGAAGCAGTCTCAACCACCTGATTTATCTTGCATTTCACTTTTACCACCTTATTCTCCTGTCGGGGAATCCACGGACCTCTGTCCTGCCTCAACACAATCTTATAGAAGCCGTCATACATCAAAGAATTAAATTCTCCATCAGAGTTAACAAACAAATTGATGGCTCCCCGATCTTCATACTCAGGTCCTTCCTGATAGGCATACATCATACAATCATTGTCATAGGCAGTCCCTCTTAATTGTAGTGCTTCACCTTCATAGACAAACCTGCCCTTAAACTCACTTTTAGGTTCATCAAAGTTATCCAGCTCGCAACCGGTTACCAGAAACAAGCCAAGGATTAATATAAGGCTATTGATATTCTTCATTTTATTTAATCTAATCGTTAGTTACTATATTATTGTAATGGATTCTTAACCAGCTTCGGATTCTTATTAATCCAGCCATCATCAATCGAACCGTAGTAACACCGCATGGTGAAGTTTCTCGCATTCGGCGCCATATAAGATCTGCTTTTCTCGAAAGCCCACTTACCATCATATGGCGAACCGGGCGCATACACCTTATAGGGGAAAAGGGAATACATCTGTGCAGTCGGGCTGTCAATAACCCCATTCCATATAGTATGGGCAAGCCTCCAACGTCTCAAGTCCCACCAACGATGATCTTCAAAAGCAAACTCAACCCTATACTCGTTCACTATGTGCTCAAAAGTGATCGTAGATTCCGTCAATTCTTTAATTCCACCCCGGGCACGAACTCTGTTTATATATTCTACGGCCTTCACCTTGTTTGTTCCCCCTAATTCATAAGCTGCTTCCGCTGCAATCAGCAAAGCCTCTGCGAAGCGGAAACGGGGATACCACATCTCACTATTCTGCGTATCCGAGCCTGCATTGGCAGCTTCATCCAGGAATTTGCGTACCAAGAAACCGGTCTTATTAAACCTGTCGCCTGCCGTTGCCAATGGCCCGTCCAGTGCAGTGATTAGCTGCCCGTCTTCAGTGGTTGCACCTAAAGAACTGATCTTTGTTTTCCATTGGCTCGGATTCTCTGTATCCTTAATCAACAAACCTGCTTGTAGAGTTACCGGTTCACTTCTATAAAGTGCATTAGGCCATATCACAGTTCCCCACAATCGGGCATCCTTCATTTCGAAAGGCTCTTCCGGATTATCATAGAACACAAAGTTACCATTATCATCATGCGTCTTTATCTCGGAGTTGCTTCCATCCCTGTTTTCAAAAGATTCCACTAAATTGAGAAGTGCTCCCAGAGCATTTCCCTGTATTCCATCTTTCAAAGAGAAAGGCATACACCAGGCTGTGAAGTTAGTCGTCACCTTATCCGTCACAGATCTATCCAAAGCCCAAATAACTTCTTTATTATTCGATTTCTGGCATACAGCCTTATAAAAGCTCAATCCCAAATCCTGAGGATCAGAAATCTGCAACTCATAAGGGCTGTTCTCTATAACTTCCTCAGCAGCAGCCAATGCAGTCTCATAGTATTTAGTAGCCAAATCAGCCGGAATACCGACTTCTCCATTATCCGTCTTCAGAGTCGGAGTAATCTTATTACCATAATTTGCAATGGAGCCTGCATACACGGCAGCACGTGCTTTCAACATTAAAGCCGCCCATTTATTGGCCCGGGCAGAATTTATAGTCGTTTGTTCGGTCAGCTGGCGGGCTATTTCATCACATTCACTGATTACATAATCATAGATTCCCGCCTCTGTGGAACGTGGCACCTGGTAGGTTTCCACATCTATTCCCGATTCATAATTAAACACCTGGTCTCCAACAAGCGGCATTCCACCCAAAGTACGGGCCATGTGGAAATAATGCCAGGCACGCAGGAAACGAGCCTCTCCCTCAAAAGCCTTTTTCTCACTTTCCTGAAGTGCACTACTGCCTCTGACACCCTGTAAAAACAAGTTTACCCGGCGTACAAAGTCATAATCACGTACTCTCCACGAGTTCCGGTCATACTCCGTAAATATCACCCACGGACTTCCATAGCATTTATTAGCTTCGTCCAACTGGTCGTAACTTCCATAATCTCCATTATTCTGTCCCCAGTTTACTTTGCCATACAAATTTGAAAGTACAGATAATACAAGCTCCTTATCTTCATAAATCATGCTCTCAGGTATCACATTTTCAGGTTCCTGATCCAAAAAGGATTCCGAACAACCAGCAGCCCCCATTAAGAAAAGGGCGGATATGATTATCAATTTTATTTTTGTCATCTTGATGCGTATAAAGGTAATTAAAAATCAACGGAAAAACCAAAGTTCACTA
>ENA-UESP01002352-UESP01002352.1-human-gut-metagenome-genome-assembly--contig:-NODE-2352-length-10480-cov-4.019898_pt1 | contig 10480 bp, 10 predicted proteins | sample MGYA00243003_ERZ508004 | MGnify/ENA primary metagenome ERZ508004 (study PRJEB26167, sample SAMN06115443) | human gut metagenome | host: Homo sapiens | place: China:Henan | collected 2015-07-29...
AAAAATTTAGGCTAATTTTGCACCATGAAATCATAATAGAATCTCGATATGATAAAAAGTTACACATTTCTCATCTGAGCAGGCAAAGATCGCCGAAGCAGCCGGTGCATGTGCGGTTATGGCTCTGGAAAGGATCCCGGCCGATATCCGTGCAGCAGGCGGTGTATCAAGAATGAGTGATCCGAAGATGATCAAAGGGATCCAGCAGGCCGTCAGCATTCCCGTAATGGCTAAATGCAGGATCGGACATTTTGTAGAGGCGCAGATTCTTGAAGCAATTGAGATCGATTATATCGATGAGTCAGAGGTGCTCTCTCCGGCTGACGATGTTTACCATATCGACAAGAGAAATTTCCGCGTTCCGTTTGTATGCGGTGCAAGAGATCTGGGAGAAGCACTCAGAAGGATCAATGAGGGAGCTGCCATGATCCGTACAAAGGGTGAGCCGGGTACAGGAGATGTAGTGCAGGCCGTCCGTCACATGCGTAAGATGAACGCAGAGATCCGCAAGGTTACTTCCATGTCAGCCGACGAGCTGTATGAAGAAGCAAAGCAGCTTCAGGTACCTTATGACCTGATCCGCTATGTCCACGAAAACGGCAAGCTTCCTGTTGTAAACTTTGCTGCAGGCGGTGTTGCTACACCTGCTGACGCAGCCCTTATGATGCAGCTTGGCGCTGAGGGAGTATTTGTCGGCTCCGGTATCTTCAAATCCGGAAATCCCGCAAAGCGTGCCTCTGCTATCGTTCAGGCTGTAACCAATTACCGGGATGCGGCTCTGATCGCTCAGCTCTCTGAAGATCTCGGAGAGGCCATGGTGGGCATCAATCCGAGTGAGATCCGGATCATCATGGAGGAACGAGGAAAATAATATGAGAATCGGAATCCTTTCAGTTCAAGGAGCCTTTATCGAGCATAAACAGATGCTGGAGGCGATCGCAGAAAAATACGAAGAACCGTTGGAATGTATTGAGCTCCGCCAGAAGAAGGATCTTGCTTCTCTGGATGGTCTGGTTCTTCCGGGAGGAGAAAGCACAGTACAGGGAAAGCTCATCCGTGAGCTGGGATTCTTTGACAGTCTGCAGACGCTGATTGGGAATGGTCTTCCGGTATTAGCCACCTGTGCAGGACTGATCCTCCTTGCACAGGAGCTGGAAAATGATCCGGTAAAGCACCTTGCCACCCTGCCAGTAACCGTGCAGAGAAATGCCTACGGCAGACAGCTGGGCAGCTTCACGATCCGCTCCGATGTCGGCGATATCAAAGATTTTCCTCTCGTTTTTATCCGGGCACCTTACATTACAAAAGTATCCCCGGAGGTTAAGATACTGGCAGCTGTAGATCAGCACATTGTCGGTGTGGAATATAAAAATCAGATCGGACTTGCTTTTCATCCGGAAATGACAAAGGACACCCGGATCCATGAATACTTTATCGAAAAGATCCGGCTTACCTGTCATCAAGAAAACTGATTCTTATCAATACCTGTACTCACCATAAAGGGTCTGGCTTACGCCGGATCCTTTTCCTATGCTGTCCGATCCTTTTGACTTAAAGGCCAAAAAACGTTATAATGGTCACAATCGAAATTTATCACTTACATTTTGGAGGAGTATTATGAATCAGGATTTAACAAAGGGGCCGATCGTAAAGTCCATGCTGCTATTTGCCATCCCCATGATCTTAGGAGATCTGCTTCAGCAGTGCTACAACATTGCTGACACCCTGATCGTCGGGCGCTTCCTTGGGCCAAATGCCCTTGCAGCAGTCGGATCATCCTTTACACTGATGACCTTTCTGACTTCGATCATTCTTGGCCTGTGTATGGGAAGCGGTGCCCTTTTTTCCATGCGGTTCGGACAGCGGGATGAAAAGGCTCTTTGCGAAAACCTGTGTGCGTCGTTCTTTTTTATCGCATTGGTCACCGTCCTTTTAAACATCGTATCCTACGCTCTTTTAGATGAGCTCCGCATTTTTCTACGCGTTCCCGCCGAGGTGTGGGACGATATGCGAAATTACCTGTTTGTTATTTTTACAGGCATACCTGCTGTCTTTTTGTATAACTATTTCTCCTCCTTCCTGCGGGCGATCGGAAATTCCGTTGTTCCGCTGGTCTTTCTTGCTGTTTCCGCAGTATTAAACATTGCTCTTGACCTCTTGTTCGTGATCGGACTGAACAGGGGTGTTGCCGGAGCAGCAGAGGCAACCGTGATCGCACAGTATATTTCCGGCATCGGTATTTCCGCCTATACCCTCCTTCACTATCCACAGGTCCGCTCGATATGGAAGACCGGCTGTCTGCGCCGCGAACGCATCCGCGAGATCATTTCCTTCTCCACTCTGACCTGTGTTCAGCAGTCGATCATGAATCTCGGTATCCTTATGGTACAGGGACTCGTCAACAGCTTCGGCCCGGTTGTTATGGCCGCTTTTGCCGCTGCCGTAAAGATCGATGCCTTTGCCTATATGCCGGTGCAGGATTTCGGCAATGCCTTCTCCACCTTCATCGCGCAAAACTATGGTGCAAAGGAAAGTACACGGATCCGCTCCGGTCTGAAAAATGCCGTATATATCTCCATGAGCTTCTGCATCGTGATATCCGCAATTGTGTGTGCATTTGCCAGACCTCTCATGACGATATTTGTAGATCCCGGGGAAGCCGAGATCATCAAAGAAGGCGTCCGCTATCTGCGTATTGAAGGCGTGTTCTATTGCGGGATCGGCTGCCTGTTCCTGCTCTACGGTCTCTATCGGGCACTGGCAAAGCCGGGCATGAGCGTCGTTCTCACCATCTTTTCCTTAGGAACCCGTGTTATACTGGCCTATGCTCTGTCTGCCATTCCTGCCATCGGTGTGGTCGGCATCTGGTGGTCTGTCCCGATCGGCTGGGCGCTGGCCGATCTGGTCGGCCTCCTGTTCTACAAAATAAAAAAAGAGGAGCTGCTCTCTTTTACAGAGTAGGCTCCTCCTCAATAAAAAAGAAGCGTTCTTAACTGCATTCAATCCAAACATTCCGGAGGCTTATACTAATGAAGACTAAAGAAAATATATCCCCGCTGGAGCAGAAGCTGTACCACTCTTTTCTCCTGCTTTCAGCGTCCATCGTTCTTATTTCTCTGGGATTTACCTTATATTTTGACATATCACGTCAGCGAAAGGATATGGACAGGCTGATAAGCGGTACTGCTTCCTATATTGCCTCCATTCCGACTGTTGAAATCATGCTTGAAAACGGATATCCCAACGCTCTTGTCAGTGAAGATCTGGACTCCCTTTCTTCTAATATACCGGATATCAATGTCATCATGATCTGCGATAAAAACGGACGGCGCTTTTATCATACGGATCGTCTGAAAACCGGGGATTCTTACATATCCGATGATGAAAACGATATCCTTTCCGGCACCGGGCCCTTTATCTCTACCGGGTACGGCTCCCACGGAATGCAGCGGCGTGCCTTTCACGATATTAAAAACCAGGATGGGGAGGTCATCGGCTTTGTCATGGTTTCCCTTTTTACCGCCACGCTATCGGCACATCACCGATATTTTCTTATTATCCATATCGGGATCTTTTTGATCATGATGGTCGTCAGCATCTTCCTGACCCATACGCTTCTGACTATGCTGCGCGATTCTCTTTTAGGCTATGATCCGGAAGAACTGGTCAATCTCTATACAAGACAGGATGAGGTAATGAACACGATCGATGAAGGCCTTGTGGCGACGGATCCGGAAGGAAGGGTTCTCTTTGCCAATGAAAAGGCCGCCTCCTATCTCGGAATATCCAATACCCCAATTACCCATCGTTTTATCTGGGAGCTGTTTCCCCAGACCTCTTTTCATCAGGTGATGGGAACCGGAAAAACAATGACTCATGAAAGTGTTCGCATTTCAGAGCATCAGCTGGCGATCAAAGAGGTACCCATACATGAGCAGGGGAAAAAGACCAATCGCGGAGTTCTGATGGTGCTCTTTGACCGCACAGACCTTCTTCGCCTCTCTGATGAGCTGTCCGGTGCCCACAACATGCTGGACACATTACGAGCCTTCAATCATGAATTTTTAAATAAGCTGCATATTATTCTTGGCTATCTGCAGATCGGGGAGGTCGAGCAGGCTATGAATTTTATCACAAACAGCAGTCTTGTTTCCAGTCAGTCCGTCCGGGAAACAGCTAACAGCATCCGCGTGCCGAAAATCTGTGCCCTCGTGATCGGAAAGATGATGCATGCAGCCGAGCTGGGCATCCGTCTCCAGATCAGTGCCGACAGCGTCTGCCGGGATGCTGACCTGCTCCTTCCTGTTGACTGCTGTGTGACCATTCTCGGAAATCTTCTGGAAAATGCGATCGAGGAGTTAAACAACGATCAGTCGGAGCCTTCCTCCGCCTCCGGGCTCCATCTTCCGGTCTCTGATCCGGATCGTTTTGAACAGGCTGCCCATCCGCGTGAGATCGTCGTCGGGATCTACTGCCGCTCAGATGTCAATATCGTCACCTGTGAAGATACAGGCCGGGGGATCCGGCCGGATCTGATCGATCATATCTATGAAAAGGGAGTTTCTTCCAAAGGCGAAAACCGTGGAACCGGGCTCTACCTGATCCATCAGATCGTTGAAGAATACGACGGAAATATAGAGATCGACACGGAGCAGGGAGAAGGAACCTGTTTTACCCTGACATTTGCACGAAAGGAGAAGCAAAAGAATGTATAAAGTTATCATCATCGAGGATGACCCGATGGTTGCTTCCATAAATAAACAATATGTAGAGCTGACGCCCTCCTTTCAGGTCGAAGGGATTTTTAAGAGCGGCATCACGGCGCTGCAGTACCTGAGAAATTCTGATGTTGACCTGATCATACTGGATTACTATACCCCGCTGATGGATGGCGATGAGTTTATCGATCAGCTCCACGCCGCCGGAAAGATTCCATCGATCATCATGGTAACCTCAGCGAATGATGCAGAAACTGTCCACAAGCTGATCTCTCGCGGTGTGATCGACTATCTGGTCAAACCCTTTGAGTATGAACGCTTTAAGGCGGCTTTGAAACGCTTTGCCATTCGACAGGGTGAGCTGGAAGCCTCTGTTTCTGATCTTAGACAGAACCAGATCGATCGCTTTTTTTCCGGCACGGATACGTCTGCAAAAGAAGCTCCGCTGACAAAAGGGTTAAACCGCCAGACTTTATCCATGATCCGCACATTTCTTATCGAAAATCCTGACTCTGTATGGTCCAGCGAACAAATATCGGAACAGATCCATCTTTCTCGGATCACCGCCCGGCGGTATCTGAATTATCTGGTGGAGATCGGTGAGCTCGTCAGCACCATCGATTATCAGACCGGAGGGCGTCCTTCTATCAAATATCGCTACGTTAAAAATCAAGTCGAACGTCCGTGAGACTTGGTGCGTGCTTCTGGCCGCTTACAATACTTACAAAAGCATATTTAAATTTACAAAAATTGACTTCCCTTTTTTATTCTTATAAACTGTTTCTAAAAGAAATAAACAATTTCTTAAGGAAGTAGGTAGAATTCTTAAGAGAGAATGGAGGGAAGTTCTATGTTAGAACACATTATCAGCTACTTCGGAACATACAAACCCGCAGCGGATGGTGCCATCGCAACATTCCAGTTTGAGTATCTGACGACGCTTGGTTTCGCAGCCATCGTTATCTTCCTCGGACGGGCAATCGTCACTCACAGCGCTGCTCTCAGGAAATATGCAATACCGGCCCCTGTTATATCCGGTATCATCTTTTCCATCGTCGTATCTGCCATTAAGGGAGCCGGTATCATTGGTTTATCCTTTGATGCGAAGATCGTAAAAGACTTATGCCAGAACTTATTCTTCCTGTGCGTAGGCTTCGGCTTCAGCTACAAGATGTTAAAGCATGCCGGCGGAAAGCTTTGTTTTGCGATCGCAGCTGCAGCCTGTCTCCTGATCACCTTGCAGGATGTCGTTGGTTATCTGGTCGGCAATGCCATTGGTCTTCATCCGCTTCTGGCTCTGCAGTGTTCTTCATCAGCAATGTCCGGTGGTGTCGGTACTGCTTCTGCTTTTGGCCCTATCTTTGAAAAGATGGGTGCTCAGGATGCCACTACGATCGGTGTAGCGGCCGGTACTATGGGCAATATCATGGGTTCCCTGATCGGCGGCCCGGTTGCCGCATTCCTGATCACACGCCACGGTCTGAAATCTGACCCGAACGACAAGCCGGAAGCAGCAAAGTCCGGTGCAGCTCCGACTCTTAACAACACACGTATGATCAAGGCATTTGCACTGTCTCTGCTCGTTGCAGCACTTGGTATGCCGATCTACTGTCTGTTAGATAACATTCCGATGATCGAAATGCCGAAATTTATCGGCTGTCTGTTCGCAGGCGCCATCGCAAGAAATATTATGGATGCATCCGGTATTGAATTTCCGGTTCCGGAGGTCGATGCCATCGAGCATATGTTCCTTGAGCTTTACCTCGCTCTCGTTCTTATGACCATTGATATCACAAAGCTGGCTCCAGTAGCCGGTCAGATGGGTATCATCCTGCTGTCTCAGGCTATCCTGATGGCACTCTTTGCAATCTTTGTATCTTATAACTTATTTGGCCGCAACTACGGCGCTGCTGTTATGGCTGCCGGTAACTGTGGATGGGGCTGCGGCTCCGGTCCGAACGCGGTTGCAAACGAAAAGGCCGTTATGGATCAGTATGGATGGCACACCGTAGCATGGGTTCTCTACCCGTCCTTCGCTGTTATCATTGATGATATTTACAATCCGATCTTCCTCTCTATCTTCTCCAGCCTTATCAGCCTGTAACGGATAAGCTTAAGATCAGGTCGATCATATAAGTAAAGAACGGTGCAGCATGGTTTTCCCATACTGCACCGTTTTTTATACGCTTATTTTGTATGCTGTTTTTTGCATGCCTGCAGATCACGGATCCGCCTTATCTTCTTCGCTGTTCTAGTTTCCCCACCGAAGAACGAACCGGTTATCATCCGGATCTGTCTCCAGAAGCAGAAGGGAACCATCATAGCCGCTCATCTCGATCACAAAGCGGCGCAGCTTACCGGCTGCATCCACATAGGAAATACCATAGGAAGGCGTATCACCGGGGAAGATCAGCTGTACGGCAATGCGTGTATCCGGAGTCATAACAGAAGGAAGGGAATTTAATCCCTCTCTGTCATCCACATCTATTGCGTCAGCAGAAAAAATAAGATCACCGTTTTCTGTAATATCCTCTGCAAACAGGTTCCATAAAGTGAAGTCGGTTACTGTGCTGTCTGTGGTAAAAACGATCGCACAAGCTTCCTGACCATCATACAAGGTAACCCAGTTGTATTCTTCGTCACCAACTGCGGTCAGATAATCGACCGATACCGGGTCTGCGGATCCGCTTGTGCTCTGTCCGCCCTCTCCGGAAAATGGAATAAGGGGCATCGGCGCGCCGGCAGGATCCAGAGCCCAGAATTCCTCTAGGCTCATCTCTGACTTTTCCGATCGTTCAGGCTCCCAGCTCCCGTTTTCATTAGAATAAACACAGATATCGCCATTCTTGTCGCGGCTGGTAAAGAGAAAGCTCTCACATTTCAGCTCTCTTGCATCCTTGCTGAGATAAAATATGCCTTCTCCGCTCTCCACCGCACTTCCTGAACCACAATAGTAGAAATGGCCGTCACCCATATAGACATACATGTTGCGATACCAGCCTTCAAATACCAGCTGCGGCTTTCCGTCTGCCAGCGTATAAAGAGCAATGATCGGGCCGTCCAGCTGTCCCACTGCCAGCTCCGGGATCCCGTCACCGCTGAGATCTTCGACCAGATAGCCCATCTGATACACCGCATCTACTCCCAAAGTACGTGCTGTCTCCAAAACGCCCATTTCTCCCGGTTCATCACTGTCTGCGCTGTCCGGATCTGACACCAGTGTCCGAAAGCGTTCCACCAGCTCATTATAGGCAGCAGCCCAAGCCCCATCCTGCTTTTCTGCCTGTGTTCCCGCTGTTCCCGACTGTGGCTCCTCTTTTTCAATCAAGGGTTCTTCTTCTGTCGCCGGCTGTGAATCCTCATGTAGGGATGGTGGATTTTCTGACAGCTCCGCTTTCTCTGCAGAGCCTCCCGCAGCTACGTTCCGGCGGCCGTCGGTTCCGCAGGACGTCAGGGCCGCCAACAATAAAATACTCAATAAAAACGTCCTGAATTTTTTCATATCATTCATCTCAGTCTATTGCAGAAAATGGGGTCATGGATAAATACATATATTCCGGCTCCGTAAGCATCCGGGAAGGCGTTCGGATCCGCTGCCAGCTTGCGGTATCGCTCGATCAGATCATCATACGTTGTCCCTGCCGGAACCGATGCAGCTTCAAAGGAAAGGTCACAGGCTTCAAAAGAAGCACAAGGCCAATCCTTTGTATTTCCCATCTCATGATTTCCCCGGAACACACAATCCTTAAAGTTGATGCGAATGGCATCACGGTCAAAAGCTTCATTGTTATAGCCCTGCAGCAGTTCCCCCTTGTTCAGGGATATCTCTGATTTCATGACCTCAGCCTGCGTATCTCCCAGCAGGAAAAACATTCCGTCATTGTCATGGAAACGGCAGTTCTCAAAGGTCGTTTCCGTAGTATCGAACAGATAGACGATGCCATCGGTGCATTCATAGATCTCCGTTCCTGTAACGGTAAGAACCGCAGCATCCTCTGCATAGATCCCATAGGTACCACAGCCAAACAGACTGCAATCCGCCACGGTCACACTCTGAGAGGTAAGAAGCTTAAGGACATTGGCATCGCATTCACCCTTTTCGATCTCATGTCCCATGACCAGTCCCTTCAATACTGTGCCATCACAGTAGGAAAGAGTCAGCACATCTGCATATCCGCTCTCTGTGACCAGCTGCACGGAGCCGCTCTCCTCTGCCTCCAAGATCAGTCCCGGGGCATTATAAATAAAAAATTCTCCTTGCCTTAACAGATCCGTATTTACATAGGCACCGGCTTTCGCGATCTCCTTCTCGGTCAAAGCAGAAAAATTGTAGATACCGGGTTTCAGAGTAATGTGGGCATCCGGAGCGATCGAAGATATCAGCTCGGCGGTGGTGGAAACGGTAACTGCCCATTCGGTCTTATCTGCCGTAGAAGCCTCAGCTATTTCCATGGATGACTCCTCTGCGGATGAATCCATTTCGGTTCCCGTTTTCCCTGTGTCAGAAATATTTTTCGTTTCCTGTTTCGTACCCGGAGCCTTACCGCAGGCTGTCAGAACTCCTGAAAGCAAGAGCATCAGGCAGAGTGCGTTCCATTTCTTCATCGCATTCCTCCTTTTGTTTTTCATGCCGAACGTTTCTGTATTGTATGGTCATACAATACTATATATCCAAGTTTATTATACCATGTGATATCGTATAAAGCAAATCAAAGGATAGAAAAAGAGCCGGGCAAGTAGATACCCGGCTCTCATACCTATCAGCATTTCATCTGTTTATAAAGCTACCTGTCCAAGTCATAATGGTTTAATTGGTCGATCTTGCGATTTCTAAACCAAAAGAACAGGAATAATCCCGACATAAACAGCCAATATGTAAATCTGACAAATTTAAGGAACTTCTTCATTATTTTAAACGAACATGCTGCTTTAACTGGAAGTTTTCGTCATCTGAGCAAAGGTAAATGATTCCCTCTATCAAGCCAATCACGGAAGGAATACCGGTCCAGCAGAATAATAAATACAATATTCCCATTCCAATCTTGCCAAGATAGAACTTATGAACACCAATTCCACCAAACAGTATTGCCAGAACACCGGCTGCTACTTTGCTCTTAACCGGCCATGCCGGATTAATACCACTTACATAAACTGCCTGTGGTGCTGCCTGCTGAATTACAACCTGCGGCTGTACCTGCTGCTGCGGCGCCTGCTGCTGCATCTGTGCAGCCCCTGCCTGTACCTGCTGTGCAGCAAATTTCTCTCCGCAAAACTTACACTCGGTTGCACCCGGATCGATTGGTGCTCCGCACTGTGGACATTTCATTTCTGCCATAACCTTTTCCTCCTAAGTTATCTTCTGCCCATAACATACATGGGAAGAATAATAATGCAATAAATAAATAGTAATATAATATTGGTGAGCACAAAATACACATGCGGTAATGTAGCCACAAAAGCTATATTGACCACGTCAAGTATAATTGTGTATACCACGGTAGTACATACGATCGGAATCAGAAAGCCCGGCTTTATTGGCTTAATGAATATAAAACAGGCCAGCAATGCAAATCCGATCATTTCAAAGGCCATTGCCGCTACATAATTCTCCAATGTGTTGATATGTAACACTGCAAAAAAGACATACATAATAATTGCCATGTAAAAGCAAAGAACAAACGCTGACAATAAACCTTTCTTTTCCATAAGTTACACCTTCTTTCCGCATTGAGGACAAAACTTCGTTCCCGGTGCAAGCTTAT
>ENA-UESP01002353-UESP01002353.1-human-gut-metagenome-genome-assembly--contig:-NODE-2353-length-10476-cov-2.723531_pt1 | contig 10476 bp, 9 predicted proteins | sample MGYA00243003_ERZ508004 | MGnify/ENA primary metagenome ERZ508004 (study PRJEB26167, sample SAMN06115443) | human gut metagenome | host: Homo sapiens | place: China:Henan | collected 2015-07-29 | study...
TGCAGGCGCGTGTGCGGCGCCGGGAGGGCGTCATGATCCGGGCGTGCGACAATATTCCGGGCATGCCGGAAGGGTGGGTGAGAATTCAGGTCCGCCCGGAACGCCACATGCAAAGGCTGTATGCGGGGCTGAAGCATTTACAGGGGACATTGTCCCCCGGGCTCCTGCACGCTGCATTTGCGTAGCATCTTTTGCGCGCGTGCTGGGGATACGGGGGAATCATTCCCCCGGCGGGGTTTGGGGCTGCCGCTCCAGTTTTCCCTCCGGCACAGCCGGGAGCATTTTCGTCTTGAAATGCCCTCTGAGTCGAGCCAGACGAGACTCCGCCGCGACGTCCCCCGTCTCCGGTGTCGCCGCAATTCATTTGCGGCGTGCAGCTCCGGCGGAGGCGTGAAATCTGCGAGCCGGAACATGGGGTCCTGGCTTGCAGATACTTTACAATAGCAAAATGCTCTATTCGGGAAACCAGCCTTTCGCCAGTTCGGCCAGCACCTCGATGTCACCGCCCGCCGCGACGTTGAGGTAGGAGCGGAATTCGCGCACCGCCTCCTGGCTCATGGGATTGGCGGCGAAGATTCCCGCGAACATGGCGGAATCCGAGGTAAGCATGGTGCGCGCGGCTTCCTTGCGGCGCTCGAAAGAGGGGGTGAGAAAGGGCAGCAGTTCCGGTTTGCGGGAAAGCATGGCGAAATAGGCCAGTGAGGTGATGTAGTTCAAGCCCTGAATGGAGGCCATGGCGCGGTCATGGGTTTCGGGAGAACAGCGGAAGGAACTCCAACCCAAAGACGCGAAAAGTTCTTCCACAAGGCGTACCGCCCCGGCATCCTGCTCCGGCAGAGCTTCTCCCTCCTTCCAGCCGCGCCCCGGCGTAACGGTTACGGCGTAGCGTTCAGACACGGTTTTTGGCCCGAACAGGGGATGCGTGCCGACGACAGGCCCGCTCCAGGCCCGTTCCATGGCCCGCACGGGCAGCATCTTGACCGATGTGATATCCGCCAGCGCACAGCTTTCAGGCATGTGAGGAGCCGCCTTGCGCGCAGTTTCTTCCAGAACGGCGGCGGGCACGCACAGAAAGACGACTTCCGCGTTTTTGCAGGCCCGTGAGAGAGCCTCCGCGTCCAGCGGCAGATCCGCTCCCCCCGTGTCGTGTCCTGCTTCCTCCAGCCGGCGTCTGAGCATGGCTCCCATGCGCCCCCTGTCTCCGATAATGCCGACACGCACGGTCATCCCCGAATCTCCTTCCATACATCCCAGAATGCCGGAAACGACTTGTTCACCACGGCGGGGTTGTCCAGACGGACGCTTGCGCCCTTGCACTCCAGCAGACTGAGGCTCATGGCCATGCGGTGATCGCCGTGCGCCAGAAGCTCAAGTGCCCGCCCTCGCAGATCGAGTTCCGGGTTCCCGCGTATCATGAGTCCGTCCGGACGTTCCTCCACAGGAACGCCCGCCTTGCCCAGTTCACCTGCGGGCGCGGCGATGCGGTCACACTCCTTGATGCGCAGATGCGCCACTCCCCGGACAAGGGTTTCCCCTTCCGCAAAGGCCGCCAGCACGGCCACGGTAGGCACGAGATCCGGGCAGTCGCTCATGTCCGCTTCCACCCCTTTGAGGGGCGACGGATACACGGTAAGAGAGTTTTCGCCCTCTTCCGTCCGTGCGCCCATGCGTTCAAGGATGACGCGCATGGCGCGATCTCCCTGCATGGTGTCGGATCGCAGTCCTTCCACACGTACGGGGCGGCTCCCCAGCGCGCCTGCCGCAAGCAGGTAGGATGCTCCGGACCAGTCTCCCTCCACTGCATAGTTTCCGGCCCGGTAGAGAGAAGGACGCACGCGGAAACGAATCAGTCCCGGCCGTACGGCACGGATTTCTCGCCAGTCTGCAAGCTGCCATTCCGAGTCACGGCTGTCGCGCGTACTCACGTCGAAGCGCACCCCGAAGTCGTGCATGCTTTGCAGAGTCAGGCCGATATAGGGCCATGAGACGACATGGCTTCCGCAGATTTCAATGGTCACCGGGGATTTTGCCTGCGGCGCGGCCAGCAGCAGCCCGGAAAGGTACTGGCTGGATTCGCCCAGGCCGATTTCCAGCGAGCCGCCTTCCAGTCCTCTTGTTTTCAGGATAAAGGGCGGATAACCGGCTTCGTTCTCAAAACGCACGGCAACGCCCAGCCTTTCCAGCGCGGCGGTCAGTTCTCCAATGGGGCGGCTGTGCATGCGCGGCGCGCCATGCACTCGGAACTGTCCCAGCCCTGAGGCCAGCACTGCCGTTAACAGGCGGCAGGTCGTGCCGGATTCATGCACATAACAGGATACGGGGACGGCATCACCGCCGCGCGGGCCGCCGCCCATGCCGAGGACACGCCATTCCCCCGGAGCGATACGTTCAAAACGCGCTCCCGTATCTTCAAGAACGGAACGTGTCTGCTCTATGTCACGGCTTTCCAGCACGCCGGACAGACGGGATTCTCCCCTGGCCAGGGCCGCGCCGATAAGCCGGCGGTGGGAAACGGATTTGGATGATGGAGCCTTGACAATGACTTGATCCATAATAATGCGCTCGCTTGTGCCTGCCCCGCAGGGGCGTCAACGGATACCCGGAACACGGGCGGATTTCTTCATATCCGGCTCCTCTCCGGCCCGCAAGAGCGGGAGGGGGAACGGAGAAGAAAGTCCCCGCCGCTTGTGCGGCGGGGACTTGTCATTGTGCCTTGCGGCGCGGGGAGACGGCCGCCGGGCATTGTCCGTCACATCATGTCTACATGAAGAACAGGAAGGTGATCAGCAGGAACACGGGCACCAGGATGCCCACGGACCAGGCCATATACCCGAAGAAACTGGGCATCTTCACGCCCTGCTCCACGGCAATGGAACGCACCATGAAGTTGGGAGCATTGCCGATATAGGTATTTGCGCCCATGAATACCGCGCCCGCGGAGATGGCCGCCAGCGTTTCGCCGTGAGCCATGAGGGCCTGCGCGTCGCCGCCCGCGGTGTTGAAGAACACCAGATAGGTGGGAGCGTTGTCCAGGAAGGAGGAGAGCGCGCCGGTAAGCCAGAAGTACATGGCGTTGATCGGTTCGCCGGTAGCGGGATCGGTGACCATGTTCACCACGCCGGCCAGAGCGCCGTTGGTGCCGGCCTTGAGGATGGCGATGGCGGGGATCATGCTGAGGAAGATACCCACGAACAGCTTGGCCACTTCCTCGATCGGGCCCCAGGTGAAGTCGTTGCGTCTGCGGCACTCTCTGCTGGTGAGAATCCAGGAGGCCGCGGCGATGACGACATACATGATGTCGCGCAGGATGTTCTGCATTTCCATGGGAACGCCGAGCACATGGATTTCGGAGCCCTTCCACTGGCCGGAAATCAGCGTGTTGGCGATAACGGCGGCCAGCAGCACGAAATTGACGCTGCCTTCAAAGCCGAGTTTTTCTTCACCGGCCGAGGGATCATGCGGAGGAACAGGGCGGCCTTCCCTGTTGTACAGCACAGTGTCGAGAATGAAGAATGCGGCCAGCAGGATGCCGGAAACGAGGATGGTCTTCACCAGCAGATGGACGGTGGTCCAGAAGAAGCTCACGCCCTTGAGAAAGCCGAGAAAAAGGGGCGGATCGCCGAGAGGTGTGAGGGAACCGCCGATGTTGGCGACGAGAAAGATGAAGAAAACCACCTGATGTACGCGGAAACGGCGGTGCTTGTTGGCCCTGAGCAGGGGGCGGATGAGGAGCATGGCCGCGCCGGTGGTGCCCATCCAGCTGGCAATGAGCGTACCTACCAGCAGAATGCCCGTGTTCACAATCGGAGTGCCGACCAGCGAGCCCTTCAGACGGATGCCGCCGGCCACGGTAAACAGGGCGAGCAGCAGCAGGATGAAGGGCATGTATTCCAGCAGCAGGGTTTCCGCCGCGAGGAAAAAGGCCGTGTCGAAGCCGAACACGAACAGGCAGGGCACCAGAAAGGCCAGGCCCCAGAATACGGCCACCTTGCCGAAATGGTGTTCCCAGAAGTGGGGGACGGTCAGCGGGCAGAGCGCGATGGACAGCAACATGCACGCGAAGGGAATGACCCAGACGATGGACAGATCCTGCGGCAGCGCCGGATGCGACGCGAAGCAGAGCGAAGGGGTCAGCAGCAGCGCCAGCAGGGCCGGCGCAAGGGTACGCAGTTTGGGCATACCGGTCTTCTCCATGACAGGCAAAGGTGAACGAAAGGCGCTTCGCAGCGCGGCCAGTCGCCCGCTTATCCGGGCAGCTTTGTAAATTTATCACGGACTTCCGGGGACGGCAAGAAATTTAGGAGCGGCATGAGGATGCGGACGCAGGCGCAAAACCTTGACCGCCGGAGGGGCGAGCGGCAACGGCCTTGAGCGACGCCCCCCCGCATGGCATGCGCGCGGCAACATGCGTTGCCGCCCATACCGGAGCGAAACCGTACGTCTCGCGAACGCCATCAACTCGATTCCCCGGCAGAACCTTCCCTGAAAATGCGTTGACAATGACGCGGCGCCGGTGAAATCTTTTCAGGCATCCCCGAAGGGGCGGATCAGGGTGCAAAGCACAGGAGGCCATCATGCTGCGTCCACCAAATATTCTTACCATCGCCGGTTCCGATTCGGGAGGCGGCGCCGGCATTCAGGCCGATCTCAAAACCATGACCATGCTCGGCGCGTATGGCATGAGCGTGATCACCGCACTTACCGCCCAGAACGGACTGGGCGTGACCGGGATACATGCCCCGGACCCGGCTTTTGCCGCGCTTCAGCTTCAGACCGTGCTGGACGGCTTTCGCGTGGACGCGGCCAAGACCGGAATGCTTTTTTCTTCCGGTATCATGGAAGCGCTTGTTCCCGCGCTGGAGAAGAAGACGTTCCCGCTCGTGGTTGATCCGGTGTGCGTGAGTACCAGCGGACACCGGCTGCTGGAAGAGGATGCCGTGGAAACATTGAGAAAGCGCATTGTGCCGCTGGCGGATCTGCTTACTCCGAACAGACCCGAGGCGGAACTTCTGGCGGGAATGTCCATTGCCGGCGAGGAGGACATGGCCGAGGCGGGAAAGCGTCTGCTTGACCTGGGCGCAAAGGCCGTGCTGATCAAGGGCGGGCATTTCGCCGAGAACCCGGTTATGGTTACGGACTGGCTGCTGGAAAGGGATTGTGAACCCGTTCCGCTGCGTCAGCCGCATATCGCCACGTCCAATACCCATGGCACGGGCTGCACGCTTTCCGCCGCCATCGCAACCTGGCTCGGCTTTGAAATGCCCTTGCGCGTGGCCGTGACAAGGGCGCAGGAATATCTGAACAGGGGGCTGGTTAAATCCTATGCGCCGGGCGAGGGTTTCGGCCCGCCCAATCATATGGCCTGGAAGTGACGGAGGGCGGAAGGAAGGGGACCGGCCTTCTTTCCGCCGGTCTGCGCGGCGCGTCAGCCGCTGCCGGGAAACAGAGCGGGGGCGCGGCTGTTCGTCCGCACGGGCTATTTCCGCCAGGTGAAGCTGTTTTCCATCGTGCCGGAAATCCTTATGTCCGGGCTGCCGCCGTCATCATGCGCGGCGCAGCCCGTGAGGCAGAGAACATGGAAAAAGAGCGTCGTGAACAGGATGCGGCGGAATCCGGACATAAGGCCTCCCATAGAAGAACGCGCCTTCAGCACCGGCGCGGCCCGCGCTCCCGTTCAATGACGGCGAACGCGTTGTGACAGTGAATGGATTCAAAGCTTTCCACCTCGACGCGGAACCAGCTTACATGGACATGCCGGTCCAGTTTTTCCGCCACGCGGCGGACTACGTCCTCCACAAAGCAGGCGTCGTCGTAGGCCTGCTCCGTCACAAACTTTTCATCCTGCCTCTTGAGCAGGGAATAGACCTGCGCGGAGCCGGAACTTTCCGCAATATCGATGAATTCCTCCAGCCATTCAAATCTGGTCATGCGCACGGCCAGCTTCACCAGAGCGCGCTGTCCGTGCGCTCCGGCCCTGCTGATGGCTCTGGAGCAGGGGCAGACCGTGGTCACGGGAACATCCGCTTCCAGCGTGAACACCGGATGTTCGCCTTTCGTCATCTCTCCGGTCATGGTGCAGTCATAGGCCACCGGAGCCTTGCTGCCCGTGGCAGGCGCGGCCTTGGCCCGGAAATAGGGAAAGCGGAATCTCACATAGGCACGGCGGGCGTCAAGACGCAGGCGCACGTCTTCCAGCAGGCCGCGCATGGAAGGGTAATCCAGCGCAGGAACCGGCCCTTCCGGAGCATGTTCGCGCCATGCCTCAAGCGCTTCCACAAAACGGCTCATATGGGTGCCCTTGAAGGCGGCGGGCAGATCCACGCCCAGATCTACCGTGGCCACTGTATGCTGAAGGTCCGTGTCGCGGTCGCGCACCACGAGGGGCAGGCGGAATTCCTTGATGCCCACCCGGTCGATGTCCACCGCTAGATCGGACGGACTGTTCTGGACGTCCTGAAGTTTGTGCATGCCGAACCTTTTCCGGAGTATTTCTGAAGGTTTTCCGCCGGGCATGAGTCGCCGCCCGGCGGGAAGAAGATCATGTACCGCTTGCCGGATGATGTCTCCGGGGGGTCTTTCCCTGTCCGGCGCGGGAGTTCAGGGTCGATGTTCCTCATGGTGATGCCCGTGGAGGGATGCCGGAGCGGAGTCATCCATATGTTCCAGCGTGGTGAGGGACAGCGCGCTTTGCAGCACGCCTCTGGACGATCTCAGCCTGTCTGCCAGAGCCCGCACTTCTTCGCCCATGCCTTTCAGTGTCATGATTTCCAGGCAGTGATGCAGATCAAGATGGACGTGCAGCGTTGAAAGCACCAGACTGTGCGCTTCATGCTGCATGGAGGTCAGCCGGCGGGGCAGGTCGCTGTCATGGTGGTCGTAAACAAGAGTAAGCACGCCAGCGCATCTGCCCTGCGGGTTTTCCAGAGCCTCTTCCTTCAGCTCGCGCCGGATGCAGTGGCGCAGAGCCTCCGAGCGGTTGGCATAGCCGCGCCTGCGGCACAGCTCGTCAAAGTCGTCGAGCAGTTCCTGCTCCAGTGAAACACCGAAACGCGCGAGGTCTCCCATGGCAAGACTCCGTTGGATGCCCGTGCCGTCTTGTGCCGGAATGCGGGCTGGGATAGAAGGGTGTCAGAATACACCAGCGCGCCCCGCCCTTCAAGTTCGGCCCGTTGCGGTCAGATGTGACGGCGCGCGGAGTTCTGCCGGATATTCCGCACATGCGCGCAGCCCGGAGGTTTCTATGTTTGCGCCATTTTCCCTTTCCGCTGTTCTGCCCGCTCTTCGCGCGGGTGAAATGCTGCTCATGGCCTGCGGCGCGAGTAAAGATCAGGGCGGAGCGGAACGGCTCGCCGCTGTCATCCGTCCGGAGGCGCTGCCCATGAACGGCTTGCCCGTTGGAACGATGCTGGGGACGGAAAACGGGCCGTTACTGAAAGTCGAGGGGCGGGCCTTCTGGCCTGGATGGGAGCGGGCGGTTTTTCTGGCGCGGGCGGTTTCGGATATTCCGGAGGGAACATATGCCCTGAACGCCGAACGGGTGGGCTGCGCTCTGGCCGTGATCACCCTGTCCGACAAGGGGTTCGCGGGGCTGCGCGAGGATGAAAGCGGGCCCGCGCTCCTGGACAGGACGCGCGGGGAACTGCTGCTGTGTCATGAGCGGCGCTTTCTGCTGCCGGATGAGCCTGCGCGGCTGCGGGCCCTGGTGCTGGAACTGGCCGGGCAGGGGTATGATCTGGTGATTTCCACCGGAGGCACGGGGCTTTCCCCGCGTGACCTCACGCCGGAAGCGCTGATCCCTGTGCTGGATCGCCGTCTGCCCGGTTTTGAGCAGGCCATGATGGCCGCGAGTCTGCAAAAGACGCCGCGCGCCGTGCTTTCGCGCGCTCTGGCAGGGACTGTGGGGCAAACCCTGCTTTTCGCCCTGCCCGGCAGCCGCCGGGCCGCGCTGGAGAATCTGGATGCGGTGCTGGAAGCTCTGCCCCACGCGCTGGAAAAGCTGGGCGGAGACATGTCGGACTGCGGAAGGGCATAGCCCTAAATCGTTTCAGGCTTGCATGTGCCGGCATTTTCCTCCTTTTTTTCTTTCCAGGGCGTCGAGCAGCAGCATGATATGGCGTCGTGTCTGGGTGGCAAGGTCATAGTCCTTCAGAATCGTGCCCCGCGCCGTTTCGCGCAGCCCCGTGAAGCGCGGCGCCATGTCCAGAATGCGGGCGGCAGTTTCCGCCATGGCTTCATGATCCCAGAAGTCGCACAGAAAGCCGTTTTCTCCGTGGCGGAGAATCTCATGCACCGGCGGGGTATCCGAGCCGAGGGTCAGCGTGCCGCAGCTCATGGCTTCAAACAGGCCTGCCGACAGATTGTCCGGCGCGGTAAGATAGATATGCAGCGTTGAGGTTCTGAGCATGGTCCGGTAGGCCGTCAGGGTGAAGTCTGGCAGAAGCACGCGGCTGCGCATGGTTTCCGGCACTGCCCCGCGTACTGCTTCGCGCACGGAGTCGGCGCTGTCCTTTCCCGTATCCATGATGATGGCGCGGCATCCGGGCCGCAGGTTCAGAACCCGGGGCAGCGCCCGCAGAAAGGGAACCAGCCCCCGCGAAGGATCAGTCCCCCGGCAGGAAAAGCTCAGAATTTCCGCGCCGGGCGGAAGCCCGGGGAAACAGTCTGAGGAATCCGGGGAAAAGAAAGCGCTGTCCACGCCGTCATGGATGACGCCGATGCGGTTGCGCAGAAAATCGGGAAACTGGCTCCACTGCCAGCGGGAGCCGGTCAGGGCGAGATCGCAGTCGCCCAGCGCGTTGTAGCGGCACAGGTTGCGCGCCCGTCCGGCGGCGAAGTCCGCCGGAGGACGCGCCGCGCCGCGGGTGAAGAAAAGATGGCTTTCCCCCTGCGTGCTGAACCAGTCTGCCCGAACGGCGTGCAGGGCATCCGGAAAAAGATCGCGGGCGTAGAAGCCGTATCCGCCGTCCGCCGGATAATAGACGATATCGGGGCTGAAACCGTCCCTGCGCAGCCGGAGCATGGCGTTGGCCGCCCGCGTGCCGCGCCGCAGAACAACGCTCATGATGCTTTCTCCCGCGTCTCCCGCATCTGCGGCGGGAAGATCGGTCGGGGCGATGCGCAGACGGCGCACGCCGGGAAGTTTCAGACTCTTTCCTCCCCGTTCGGACAGAAAGAGCGTGGTGGTATCGGGCATGGACCCGAAGCATTGCGCCAGGGGGCGGAAAATGCCCGGGAAGTCGCGATGGATGAACAGGATGCGCATGGAGCGTTCCGAAGGGAAAAGTGTGCGGACAGACGGAAGAAGGCCGTCGGGCAGGCGGAAAGGGGAGGGAACTCCGGCGCGTCCCGGAAGGACGCGGCACACCGGGGAGGAACCCGGAAGGGCGCATCGGCGTGAGAAAAAGATGGAAGGGACGGCCGCGTCCGGGCGTCGGCTCTGTCCGACGACCGTCTTTCTCCGATTGCGGGAGGAGGGCCGTCGCCTGTGACAATACTTCCGAATCCTCCCGCTGTAAACCGGACATGCATTCCCGCCTCCGCCGCGGAAAACGGCTGATGCCGGGCACCGGATACGCGGTTTTGTCCCGGCTTCACTTCATCAAAAATTCCTTTGTGTTTTGAGACCTCTCCCTTCAGGGGAAAAGAGGAGTTGACACGACGGCGAAGCCGATGAAATCCTTTTTCGTACCTCCTCCCCTCAGGGAGGGGCAATCCGCACGCCCCCTCTCCGTCGGCTGCGGAGGCAGTCGGCGGACGGGGCGACTGTGGATTGAAACATCGCTCCGGAAAGGGCTTGGAGCTTTTCGTTATTGAAGTGTTCCACGGAGTCGGGCAGGGCGGGACTCCGCCCGCGACGTCCCCCTTTTCCCGGTGTCGCCGCAATTCGCTTGCGGCTTCAAACTCCGGCGGAGGCGTGAAACCTCCGAGCCGGAATGCAGGGTTCCGGCCGGCAGATATTTTCAGATGCAAAACGCTCTGGAAGTGAAATTGTCCTGATAATGCTTGAGCGCCGGAACATAACTTTTTACACTTGTCACTCATGAAGGGAGCCGAGCGCGGGCCTGTTCCGCGAGTGAACGCGGGGCGGCCGGAAACTCATGGCCGTTTTTCGGTGTTGAAGAGGTGGAGGCGCGCCGCGCTGATCACGGTCTTTGCGCTGGCGTTTTTCCCGTGCGGGGCGGAACTTCCGTTTCTGTCCGTTTCTGCCCGTCCTGCGCTTGCGGATGAACTTCCGTCTCCCGCCGGAGCGCAGGACGGCGTGGACACTCCGGGCGAAGAAGAGACGGAAACGCAGGGTGAGGAAAAAGAGCAGACGGTGGCAAAAAAGGCCGGGGAATGGGGAAAGCCCGCGAAAATCCGGCTTTTCGGCTCTGTGGAGTTCAGGCAGTCCAATACCGCGCTGCAGTCCTGGCAGAGCATGCTGAAACGCAATGCCGGGCATCCGCTGTTCACGCCGGGCAGCAGGCTGAATTCCTC
>ENA-UESP01002358-UESP01002358.1-human-gut-metagenome-genome-assembly--contig:-NODE-2358-length-10471-cov-2.619492_pt1 | contig 10471 bp, 9 predicted proteins | sample MGYA00243003_ERZ508004 | MGnify/ENA primary metagenome ERZ508004 (study PRJEB26167, sample SAMN06115443) | human gut metagenome | host: Homo sapiens | place: China:Henan | collected 2015-07-29 | study...
GCATTCCTGAAGCGTTTGAGGAATACCTGCAGCCAGCCAGATTCAAGGTAGCTTATGGCGGGCGAGGTTCCGCCAAGACGCGAACGTTCATAACAATCCTCCTCAATAACGTCATCTATCACGGATGGAAGCTTATCTGTTTTCGTGAGTACATGAAGTCCATCAAGGAATCATGCTATGCGGAAATTGTTGAAGAGATTAACCGCCGAAACCTCCACTCACTGGTGACTATCAATAAGACAGAGATATTTGCCAATAGCGGCGGACGTATCAGTTTCGACTTCCTGCGCCTTAACGTGGAAAATATCAAAGGTTACGCAAACTTCGATGCCGCCCTTGTAGAGGAAGCAGAAAACGTATCAAAGGACTCATGGGAAACGCTTATCCCAACGGTACGTAAAGAGTTCTACAGCGCTGAGTATGGTCGAGTGGTTGAGTCGGAAATATGGGTTGCATACAACCCGAAGAACAGACTCAGCGATACACATCAGCGCTTTGTTACGAATCGCATATACCCCGACTATGACGAAAACGGTAATCGCTACTGCATCGTCAAGCAGATCAACTACACAGCTAATCCATGGTTCCCGGAAACTCTCCGCAGGGATATGGAGATTATGAAGAAGGCTAATCACGAGCTTTATCGGCATGTGTATCTTGGTGAACCGGTGGGGGCATCAGAAATGGCTATTATCAAGTTTGCATGGTTAGAGGCTGCAACAGACGCCCACATTAAGCTCGGATGGAAAGCTAAAGGTGCAGTGATTGCAGCGCATGACCCGTCAGACACCGGCCCAGATGCCAAAGGATATGCAGTGCGACATGGATCAGTTGTTAAGCGCGTATGTGAAGGGCTGCTCATGGATATAAACGAGGGTGCTGATTGGGCATCTTCATTGGCGGTAATCGATGATGTTGATCATTTCCTGTTTGATGGAGATGGACTTGGAGCAGGGCTTCGTCGACAGATAACAGACTATTTCAGTGGAAAGAAAGTCACCGTAACAATGTTTAAAGGTAGTGAATCGCCATTCGACGAAGATGCTCCATATCAGGCTGGGGCATGGACTGATGAAGTTGTGCAGGGTGATAACGTCCGCACTATTGGAGATGTATTCCGAAACAAGCGAGCGCAGTTCTATTACACGCTGGCTGACAGGCTTTATCGAACATACCGGGCGGTAGAGCATGGTGAATACGCCGACCCTGATGAAATGCTTAGCTTTGACAAAGAGGCTATTGGAGAGAATATCCTCAACAAGTTATTCGCAGAGCTAACGCAGATCCAACGCAAATTCAACGGCAACGGAAAGCTTGAGCTGATGACCAAAGTCGAAATGAAGCAGAAGCTCGGTATTCCATCTCCTAACCTGGCTGATGCGCTGATGATGTGTATGCATTGCCCGGAGTCGGCTGCGCAACCCGACTATTCCAGTTACTCAATTCCTTGTGGTGTAGGTTGATATGGCAGAAAAAAAGATGACTGACTGGCATCGCAAGGTGCTGTGCAACTTTGATAATGCCTGGTCAGCAACGCAGGATATGCGTGAGCAGATTATTGAGGCTCAACGTTTCGTCCGGGTGTCCGGCGCACAGTGGGAAGGCAGCACAAACGCTGGTTACTCATTTGATGAAGGCAGGTTTGAGCATTACCCGCGCTTTGAACTGAATAAGATTGCCCGTGAATGTGATCGCATCATTGGCGAGTATCGACAGAATCGCATCAGCGTTAAATTCAGGCCGAAGGACGATAAGGCATCGGAAGCGTTAGCCGAAAAGATGAACGGCAAATTCCGCGCTGACTATCAGGAAACATCCGGTGGCGAAGCGTGTGATAACGCATTTGATGATGCTGTAACGGGCGGATTCGGTTGTTTCCGCATGTGTGCCGATTACGAAGATGAAATGGATCCGAGTAACGAGCAGCGACGCATCAGCCTTCTTCCTGTTTACGACCCAGCGACATGCGTCTTCTTTGATCAGGACAGCAAGCAATATGACCGCTCTGATGCTATGTGGGCTATGGAAATGTTCTCCATGACGCCTAAAGCGTTCGAGGCTGAATACCCTGATTCCATCGCGGCAAGCCTTTCTCGTGATGACACTGGCACTCAATATGACTGGTCAACTCCTGACGCCATCTATGTTGGTCGCTACTACGAAGTTCGCATAGAGAAGGTGAAGCTCACGGCGTGGCGCAACCCTGTTAGCGGAGAAACGGCAATCTATGATGAAGAGCAAATCAAAGATATTGTCGACGAGCTAACCGATGGTGCATTCGAACTGATTGGCGAGCGAACGGTGAAGAAGCGCCGCGTTTATTGCGGTCTTCTGTCTGGCGCTGAATGGCTGGAAGAACCGAAGCGTATTCCGGGCGAACATATTCCTCTCATCCCGGTATATGGGCGTCGCTCATTTGTTGATAATCAGGAGCGAATCGAAGGCCACGCAGCAAAAGCGATGGATGCACAGCGTCTTGAGAACCTGATGGTTTCCATGATTGCAGATAACGCTACTCAGGCTGGCGGTGATGGCATTCCTGTAGTTGATGTTGACATGATTCCTGGTCCTCTCGCCGCTCATTGGGCGGAGCGCAACAAAAAGCGCCCGGCGTTCCTGCCGATGGTCAGTCTGAAAAACAAAAACGGAGATATTACTGCGCAGGCTCAGGTCAGCAGTTATACACCTCCGACACAAATGCCTCCTGCTCTTGCCGGGCTATTGCAGTACACCGGAACGGCTATTCAGCAAATTACAGGTGCGTCGCAGCTTGAGAACATGCCGAGCAACGTCGCTACCGATACCGTTGATAGCATCTTTAACCGGATGGACACGCAGTCCTATATCTACATGGACAACATGGCTAAATCCATGCGCCGTGCTGGCGTCGTGTGGCTTTCTATGGCTCGTGAAGTCTATGGCAGCGATACGCCAATGCGCATCGTTAATGAGGATGGCAGCGATGACGTGGCGCTGATGACTGGTGAAGTGGTTGACCGTCAGACAGGGCAGGTTATCGCGCTTAACGACCTTTCGCAGGGTAACTATGAAGTGACTGTCGATGTTGGTCAGTCGTTCGCTACTCGCCGTGATGCAACGGTTAAGTCGTTACTTTCCATGCTGGCACTTATCCCGCCAGGAACGCCGAAGCATGACCTTGTATCGTCGATGATTCTCGACAATATGGACGGCGAAGGGATGGACGACCTGAAAGAATACAACCGCAATCAGTTGCTTCTGTCTGGCGTTATCAAGCCGAGAACGCCAGAAGAACAGCAGATGGTTGAGCAGGCGAAACAACAACAGGCCAGTCAGCCAGATCCGGCTATGGTTGCTGCGCAAGGTCAGCTTCTTGCTGGTCAGGCTGAATTGCAGAAAGCGCAGAACGAACAGGCAGCCATTCAGGTTAAAGCATTCCAGGCACAGACTGATGCTCAGGTTGCAGCGGCAAATGTTGTGAAAATACTCGCATCTGCCGATAGTCAGCAGAAATCTGATATCCGCGAGGCTCTGAAACTGCTCGGACAGTTCCAGCAACAGCAAGGAGACAATGCCCGTGCTGATGCAGAGCTTGTCCTGAAAAGTCAGGCACAGGGCCATGCGCAGCGCATGGACATCAGCAGCATCCTGCAAAAATCAACTCAGCAACAACCACAGCAGTAATTAACCCATAACGTGCAATGGCTGTCTTTATGAGGCCTGGCACCCTATTGCCTTCCGATGGGCTGAACATCGAGTAAACAGGGGTAACAAATGGACCAGATGGCAGAAAACACACCAGAAGTTGAAATCGAAACCGACGCGTCAGAGCAGATTCCTGATGATGTCGAACTGGCTGAAGAAGTCGAAACAGAAGATGGCAGTGAGTCCTCCGGCAATGATGTAGAGGAAGATACTGAAACTGATGCCGACGAATCAGAACAGGAATTCTACTTTGGTGACGAAAAGCTGGATTCGCCAACCAGCGAAGATGGCGCAGAGCATGGACTGGTAAAACACCTGCGCAAGACGATTAAAGAGAAAGACCGCGAGCTGAAAGAGCTGATGCGTCAGTCTCAGAAACCCGTCGAGCAGCAGCCGGTAATCACTCAACCACCGCGAATGCCAAAACTGGATGATGAGGACATCGGTTTCGATGAAGAAATCTACCAGCAACGCATGGCTAAGTGGGCAGAGGATAACGGCAAGTACCAGCAACAGGAGATGGCTCGCAAGCAGAAGGAGCAGGAGCTTCAGGCTGCCTATCAAGAGCGATTATCCAAATATCAGCAACGTGTTAAGGCTCTCAAAGTTCCTGGCTATCAGGAAGCTGAGCAGGCCGTACTCGAGGAAATTCCCATCGAGACACAAAACGCGATCCTGTTTGAGTCAGAGAAGCCGGAAATCGTTGTTCTGGCGCTCGGTCGCAACGCTGAACTGCGCAAGCAACTGGCAGAAGCTACCAACCCCGTAGCAATTGGTCGTCTGCTGGAACGTATCGAATCGAAGGCCAGAATCATGCCAAAAGCAAAAACCACGGCAGCCACAACCCCGACAGTTAAGGGGAGCAACGGCGCAGTAATCAATAACCTCGACAAACTGAAAGCCAAGGCGCTGGAAACTGGTGACTGGACGCCGTATTTCGCCGCTAAAAAGGCAAAAAAATAACCTATCGGAGCATTAAGCATGGCTAACCAATTAGCAAAAGACCTTGAAATCATGTTCGAAAACTACGTTGAAGGCTTTGAGGCCGCCTGCGTAGTTTCCCGTAACGCTAAAAAATTCCGTCCCGGTGATACAGCAATGCAGCGAGCAGGTGATGTTCTGTATCGTCCGCAGCATTACCACATGAACATTGAGGAAGGCCTAGATCTCAGCGGCAAAACGCCAACAGCACTGGTTCAGCGCCTTGTTCCTTCTGTGTTCAAGGAGCCGAAAAACATTCTGTACACTCTGGATGCGCGTGAAATGCGTGACCCTGAGCATAAAACTGAAGCTGGTCGCGCCGCAGGTATGCGCCTTGCTGCACAGATTGACTCTGACCTGATTTCCATGGTCACGCAGCGTGCTACTAACGTGATCACAATGGCTGACTCAACCACTGGTTCACAGGGCCGTGATTTGTGGAACTGTGCGGCAGGTATTGATGCCACCATGACGGCGATTGGTGTACCACAGGGTATCAACCGCCGCTCTTTCTGGAATCCCTTCAACTATAAAGACCTTGCTGGCGAGCTTGGTCACCGTGCCTATGCTCAGGGCGCAACCCTGACAGCATACGAAAAAGCGCAGATCCCTCCGGTTGCGTCCTTCGATAGCTACAAGACCGATATTTCCGGTCGTGTTCCGAAGGGTACAGCAACTTCCATTACGCTGGCAGCAGCACCTGCGCACAAGGTTGAAGCGAAAGATGCTAACGATATGCCAGTGGATAACCGACAGGGGACCATTACGGTATCTGCTGAAGGTTTGCAGGTTGGCGATGCGTTTACCATCGCAGGGGTGAATTCCGTACACCAGATCACCAAAGATACCACTGGGCAGCCGCAGGTATTCCGCGTTCTGGCAGTTAGCGGAACGACAGTAACTATATCCCCGAAAATTCTGCCGCCTGACACCGCGGATGTCGCCAGCCGTCCATATGCAAACGTTGATGCTAATGCGGCAAGTAGCGCAGCAATCACCATTCTCAACAAAAATGCCGCACCGGCTAACCTGTTCTGGGCTGATGGTTCTGTTGAACTGATGTACGGCAAACTGGCGTTCCCGACTGGTCAGGGTCCACAGGTAATGACAGCAACCACCGAGCAGGGCGCTACGCTGATCATGTCTTACGCCTTCGACCACATCAAAGGTGTAACCACTGCGCGTTTCACCACCCTGTACGGTTGCTCTGTACTTGTTCCTGAATATACGGGCATCGTTATTGCCGGGCAGTAATTTTTGTGGGGCTTCGGCCCCATTTTTATTTGGAGAAGACAATGGCACGAACAATGCTCTATAAGCCTGGCAACATGATCACCTGTGGTCAGTTTGCTGTCGATTACATCATTGTTGATGACGAAGAAGTTAAATCTCACCTGAAAAAAGGCTGGGTAAAAACTCCTGAAGAAACCGCAACGAAGCATAAAGTGGCTAAGGCGGAAGAAGATGGCGAAAACGAAGGGTGATCTCGTTCTAAAGGCTTTACGAAAAGCCGGGCTGTATTCCAATGCCACGTTGACAGATGCCGACCCTCAGGCAATAGAAGATGCCATTAATGATCTCGAAGACATGATGGCAGCATGGCAGGCGAAAGGTATCGAGCTTGGATATCAGTTTGCTGATACAGAAAACGGCATCATGCCGTTACCTGACGATGATTCAGGTATCCCTGCATGGGCAAATGATGGCGTCGCTTTGAAACTCGCTGTGCAAGTGTGCATGGATAACGTCATTCAGCCGTCAGATGCTCTCCTTACCGCTGCTGACAGCGCATATCAGACAATCTGCATCGCTTTAACCAAAATACCACCACTTGAGCGGCGAAATGACATGCCTCGCGGTAGTGGTAACAAAAGCGCGTTTACGTGGAATCGGTTTTACATCGAGAAAGATGATCCGAGTACGTGAGGTGAATAAATGCCGATTCAGCAACTTCCGCTTATGAAAGGTGTCGGCAAAGACTTTCGAAACGCCGACTATATCGACTATCTGCCAGTGAATATGCTGGCTACACCCAAAGAAATCCTCAACAGCAGCGGATATCTTCGCTCATTCCCGGGCATTGCCAAACGTTCTGATGTGAACGGTGTATCTCGAGGCGTCGAGTACAACATGGCGCAGAATGCTGTTTATCGTGTGTGTGGTGGCAAGCTGTACAAAGGCGAAAGTGAAGTCGGTGACGTCGCCGGAAGTGGTCGTGTATCAATGGCGCATGGTCGGACATCACAGGCGGTAGGCGTTAATGGTCAACTGGTCGAGTATCGCTATGATGGCACGGTTAAAACCGTATCAAACTGGCCTACAGACAGCGGATTCACGCAGTATGAGTTAGGCTCAGTCCGCGATATTACGCGCTTACGTGGGCGTTATGCGTGGTCAAAAGACGGAACTGATTCATGGTTTATCACTGACCCTGAAGACGAATCGCATCCTGACCGTTACAGCGCACAATATCGCGCAGAATCGCAGCCGGACGGTATCCTCGGTATCGGCACATGGCGAGACTTCATCGTCTGCTTTGGTTCATCGACGATTGAATATTTTTCCCTGACTGGGGCAACCACCGTTGGTGCCGCTTTGTATGTTGCACAACCATCGCTGATGGTGCAGAAAGGCATTGCCGGGACTTACTGCAAAACGCCGTTTGCTGATTCCTATGCGTTTATCAGCAATCCGGCAACGGGTGCGCCGTCTGTATACATCATCGGCTCTGGTCAGGTGTCACCAATCGCCAGCGCGAGCATTGAGAAAATCCTCCGCTCCTACACTGCTGATGAACTGGCTGATGGCGTGATGGAGTCTCTGCGATTTGATGCGCATGAGCTGCTGATTATCCATCTTCCGCGCCATGTCCTCGCGTACGACACATCTTCAAGTGCTAATGGTCCGCAATGGTGTGTACTGAAAACAGGCCTGTATGACGATGTGTACCGCGCTATCGACTTCATTTACGAAGGCAATCAGATAACGTGCGGCGATAAGCTGGAATCCGTGACCGGGAAATTGCAGTTCGATATCAGCAGCCAGTATGGGCTACAGCAAGAACACCTGTTGTTTACTCCGTTGTTCAAAGCTGAGAACGCCAGATGTTTTGATCTTGAGGTTGAATCGTCAACTGGCGTTGCGCAGTACGCCGACCGCTTGTTCCTTTCTGCAACCACTGACGGCATCAATTACGGGCGTGAGCAGATGATTGAGCAGAATGAACCGTTCGTTTACGACAAACGCGTTTTGTGGAAGCGTGTCGGGCGAATCAGGAAAAATGTCGGCTTCAAATTGCGCGTTATCACGAAGTCACCTGTCACTCTGTCTGGCTGCCAGATAAGGATTGAGTAATGGCTGATTCGAATCTCAACACCCCTGTTATTGTGCAGGCGACGTGGCTCGATACATCAATCCTTCCACGCAATATCTTCTCGCAGTCATATCTGCTGTACGTTATTGCACAGGGCACTGATGTTGGTAACGTGGCGAACAAGGCCAACGAAGCAGGGAAGGGGGCTTATGATGCACAGGTGAAGAATGATGAGCAGGATGTCACCCTTGAAGACCATGAATCCAGAATTGCTGCTGCTGAAGAAACTCTCGTCAATCATGAACATAGAATTGCAGCAGCGGAAAGCACTCTTGCAGATCATGAAACAAGGATTACGGCTGCTGAAACAGAGCTGGCTGATCACGAGACGCGAATTGCTGCCAATGAATCTGAGTTAGCAAACCATGATGCGCGAATAACTCAGAATACAACCGATATCGACGCACTTGATACCAGGCTCACAGCGGCAGAGGGAAGTATTTCGACGCTACAAAGCACAGTTGGTGATCACTCAACAAGAATATCTGCGCTTGAGTATGCCATCACGCGCAAGAAATCAGAGGTTGTTTACTCAGGAGTATCTGTAACCATCCCGACAGCGCCGACCAACCTTGTTAGCCTGCTGAAAACGCTCACGCCGTCATCCGGCACGTTAGCACCATTCTTCGACACTGTTAACAACAAGATGGTTGTGTTCAACGAAAACAAAACCCTGTTCTTCAAGCTGTCGATTGTCGGGACGTGGCCCAGCGGAACCGCCAACAGGTCAATGCAGATAACATTCTCCGGTTCTGTTCCTGATACGCTGGTCAGCAGTCGTAATGCGGCGACAACAACCGACAACATCCTGTTAGCTACGTTCTTCAGCGTGGATAAAGACGGCTTTCTTGCCACAAATGGCAGTACGTTAACCATTCAGTCGAATGGTGCGGCGTTTAATGCCACAACCATCAAAATCATTGCGGAGCAGTGATGATTCAGTTCAAACCAACGCGAAATATCGACCTGATCGAAGCAGTCGGAAATCACCCTGACATTATTGCCGGAAGCAACAACGGTGATGGATACGACTACAAGCCTGAATGCCGTTACTTTGAGGTGAACGTGCACGGGCAGTTCGGCGGCATTGTTTACTATCAGGAGATTCAGCCGCTGACATTCGATTGCCACGCCATGTACCTGCCAGAGATTCGCGGCTTCAGCAAGGAAATCGGGCTGGCGTTCTGGCGATACATTCTGACTAACACCACCGTTCAGTGCGTCACATCGTTCGCCGCACGCAAATTCCGCCACGGGCAGATGTACTGCGCAATGATTGGTCTTAAGCGTGTAGGAACCATCAAGAAATACTTCAAAGGCGTGGATGACGTGACGTTTTACAGCGCCACACGCGAAGAACTAATCGACTTCCTGAATCACGGGAGATAGCCATGTTATATGCATTTAAGCTGGGCAGAAAACTGCGCGGCGAGGAACCTTGGTGCCCTGAAAAAGGCGGGAAAGGTGGTAGCTCTGATAAAAGCGCAAAGTATGCAGCAGAAGCTCAGAAGTATGCCGCAGACCTGCAAAATCAGCAGTTCAACACCATCATGAACAACCTGAAGCCGTTTACTCCTCTGGCTGAGAAGTATGTCGGCAGCCTCGAGAACTTATCGTCTCTGGAGGGGCAAGGTCAGGCACTTAACCAGTATTACAACTCTCAGCAGTACAAAGACCTTGCAGGTCAGGCTCGCTATCAGAGTCTGGCGGCAGCGGAAGCAACAGGTGGATTGGGTTCCACTGCAACCGGTAATCAGTTAGCAACAATCGCACCAACGCTTGGTCAGCAATGGCTATCTGGTCAGATGAACAACTACCAGAATCTGGCAAATATTGGTCTTGGCGCACTGCAAGGTCAGGCAAACGCCGGGCAGACATATGCCAACAACATGAGTCAGATTTCGCAGCAAAGTGCGGCTCTTGCAGCGGCAAATGCCAACAGACCATCAGCAATGCAATCTGCTATTGGCGGAGGTGCGTCTGGTGCTATTGCTGGGGCCGGACTTGCGAAATTAATTGGTTCATCAACTCCGTGGGGGGCTGCGATCGGCGGCGGTCTTGGTCTGCTTGGCTCGTTGTTTTAAGGGGTAATCAATGGCTACGTGGCAACAGGGTATTAATTCTGGTGGGTTTCTTGCTGGCATCGGTGCGCAAAATGAGAATGCGCCAAAGGCAAGCGACATTAACGCAACGCTTGGTCTGATCCGCGAAAACAATGAACTGGCTCGCTCAGGTGCAAATAACGTTGGCCTGACCGCGTTACGTGGTCTGGCTGGAGTTGCTGATATTTATAAGCAGCAGCAACAGCAGGAGCGTAAAGCGGCATTCCAGAAAGGTTATGCAGATGCTTATGCGTCCGGTGACAGGGAGCAGATGCGTAATCTTATTACAGCATTCCCAGAAGAGTTTGAGGAAGTCCGTAAAGGGATGAGT
>ENA-UESP01002360-UESP01002360.1-human-gut-metagenome-genome-assembly--contig:-NODE-2360-length-10463-cov-2.266898_pt1 | contig 10463 bp, 10 predicted proteins | sample MGYA00243003_ERZ508004 | MGnify/ENA primary metagenome ERZ508004 (study PRJEB26167, sample SAMN06115443) | human gut metagenome | host: Homo sapiens | place: China:Henan | collected 2015-07-29...
GGGGGTGATGAAGCGCTGATAAATGTCACGCGTGATGTTGGCCGAGGCCGCCAGAATGCAGGAACAGGCCGTGGACATGATCGCCGCAAGCAGTACCACCAGCATCAGCCCCTTCACGCCGGAAGGGAACAGCCTCATGATGATGGTGATGAAGGCGTTTGCCCCGTCTCCGAGTTCGGGGAACAGCAGGCGGGCGCCCAGTCCCATCACGCACACGGAAACGCCGATGCTCACGATGAGCAGCGCCGCCAGCATGGTTCCGACAGTGGCCGCGCGCCGGGATTTCGCGGAAAAACAGCGGATATAGCTGTCGCTGGAAGTGTAAAAGGTCATGATCACGCTGAGGAACATGCCCACCAGCGACCAGCCGCTCACCCCGCCGAAACTCGTGAATCCGGCGGGCAGTTCGGCGGCGGCGTGTCCGGCCTCGCCCACGGCCCACAGGGTCAGCGGCATGCCCACCAGCCCCGTGCCGATGAAAATCAGCGCGGCCTGAAAACGGCAGGTCTCGTCCATGGCCAGAAAGCCGCCCGCCGCCGTATACAGCACGGTAACCGCCGTGGATACGACGAAGGAAAGGCCCAGCGACCAGCCAGTCAGTTGGTTCATGATGAGGGCCGTGGCCAGGAGCTGGCTTGAGGTGTAACCGATATTGGCGCAGAAGGCCGTCACCGTGCTGACAACCCGACAGCGCGATCCGTAGTGCTTTTCAATGAAATCGGGATAGGTGATATGCCCGTGCGCGTCGCCCGCCTCCTTGATCTTTCCGGTGAAGGTCAGCGCGAAGAGCACGCAGCCGAAAGCGATGGCGCAGGGATAGAGCAGAGAGCGCAGCCCCATCTCATACGCCTGTTCGGCCGTGCCGAGAATGGTCGCTCCTCCCACCCACGACGCCATCCACAGCGTCATGATGGCAAGAGTGCCCGTGCGCCTGCCGCCGACAAAATACTGGGTCATGTCCTTCTGTCTGCGGCTCGCGCGCCAGCCTATCCCGACAAGTATGCCGAAATATGCCAGCAGCACAGCATAATCCCATATATCCATCACGTCCCCCTCAGTACGTCCCGCCGCGCGGCCGCGCGGCGGGAAATTGTCCGGATCAGACTGCCGGCGCTTCCACGGCGCGGCGCGCCATGCCCCGGCGGCGGATCAGCACGGCCATGAGAATGCCGACGACGCCGGATGCGGCGAGGAAGGCGAAGATGTACAGGTAACCGTCGTTCTTGTAGACGTCGAGCCAGCGCCCGAACAGAGGATTATAAATCATGTCCGGCAGATATCCGAGCATGGAGGCGATGGCCACGGTGGTTCCGGTGAGCTTGCGCGGCACGCCCGCTTCCTCGATGCAGGAATACAGAATGGAATACGCGGTGAAGGTCACGGCCGCCAGGAGGAGCTGGAGGCCGATGACCACCACGGCGCTGGTGCCCACGGGAATGAGCATGAAGCCCACCAGCAGGGCGGCCATGGCCGTAAAGCAGTAGATAAGCACCAGCGCGGGCGACTTCACCCTGTCCGCCAGAATACCGCCCAGGGGGCCGCAGGTAAGGCGCAGCAGGTGGGTGCGCACGATGGCCAGCACGCCGGAGAAAGCCATGGTCACGCCGATGACATTGGTCATGTAGGGGTTGAAGTACGAGGTGCTGGTATAAATGCCGTGTCCGCAGAAGATGAGCAGGGAAATGACCCAGGTCATGGGCTCCCTGAGCACCTTGAGAATATCGCGGGTCTGGAACTTGTCGTCTTCGGACTGGGCCTCGCCCTCGTCGGATTCCGCATAGAAGAAGAGGACGATGACGGAAGATATCACGCAGGCCGCTCCCTGCACATAGATGACTCCCTTGAGTCCGGCCACCTGATCAGCGGCGTACAAGCCGTACACCAGCAGGCCGAGACCGGACACGGCGGCGGAGAACAGCCCCACGCCGGAGCTGAAGAAACCGTACAGCCTGCCCTGCTCCTTGGCGCTGCCGAGCAGACGGATGGCCTTGATCACACCGGACCAGAACGCGAAGGCTGTGGTGAAGGCCAGCAGAACCCATACGATCATGGCGGTGTTGTAGGTCATGTGCATGGCAAAGACGAAGTTCAGCACGCCGGTGCCGAACAGCGAAAGCACAATGACCCATTTTGCGCTGTATTTGTCCGCGACCCAGCCGCCGGGAATATACAGACACAGATTCATGACCGTGTAGATCTCGGTGGTCGCCGTATCATTAAAAAAGGTGCAGTTCACGCCGGCCAGCAGCTGATCGTAGAACACATACTTGATGTACGGGAGCATGTAGCTGGCCGCGTAGCCCAGCGACAGGGCGAACACCACGAAATACTTTCTGAAAACGCTCATTCCTGCCTTCCTTGAAGCTCGGCAGCCGCCGCAGGCGGCTGCCGGAAGAGTTATTCCCGCACCACGGCCAGGGCATCGGCGGCGCAGACTCCCTGACCCCGCTCGTAGACAAACACGGGGTTGATATCGAGTTCCGCGAGCGTATCGCGCTTGTCGGAGGCCAGACGGGCCACATTGGCGATCATGTCCGCAAGGGCCTCCAGATCCAGCGGCGCCTTGCCGCGATAGCCCCGGAACAGGGGAATGGCCTTGAGGCTTTCCAGCATGCGCCCGGCCTCGCTCCGGTCAAAGGGCGCAGGCAGCAGCGCGGTGTCGCGGAAAATTTCCACGAACACGCCGCCCAGCCCCACCAGCACGGCAGGGCCGAACTGCGGGTCGTTGTTCACGCCGATGATCACTTCCAGGCCGGGCTTCAGCATCTTCTGCACAAAGACGCCGTCCACCCGCGCGGCGGGCGCGCGCTCCGCCGCGTTGTCCATGATCCGGGCAAAGGCGGTGCGCGCCTCGTCGGCGGACTTCAGGTTCAGCATAACGCCGCCGATATCCGATTTGTGCGGAATATCCGCCGAGGCCACCTTCATGGCCACGGGGTAGCCCACACGATCGGCAATGGACGCGGCCTCGTCCGCGCTTGCGGCGATGCCGCCTTCCGGCGTGGGAATGCCGTATTCGCGCAGAATGGCCCCGCTGTCGTATTCGGAGAGGGTGCGCCGCTCCCCTCCGGGCGCGGATGCGGGAATGGCCAGCTCCAGCGTATGTTCTTCCGGTCTGTAGCTGATGAATTCCTTCAGATAGCGCAGAGCGGCGAAACCGTAGACCGGAGGCGGCAGTACGGGCACGCCCGCGGCGGCCAGGCGATCAAGGTATTCAGGATTGCGCGAATTTTCCAGGAAGGGCAGCATGGCCACGGGCTTGGCGCCGCCTTCGGCCATGACCTTTTCGATGCCTCTGGCCATATAGTGGATGCAGGGGTCGGCTATCTCGTACAGCAGCGTGTAGCCCACGATCACCATGCCGACGGAAGGGTCGTCCATAACCGTGCGCAGAACCCGGGCGTATACGTCCGCATCATAGGAAATGGTCGCGGTGGTATCCAGCGGATTGGCCGGGCTGGCGTAGGAAGGCAGCAGCGCGCGCAGCTTTTCCAGCGTTTCCGGCTGAAAGTCGGGATAGTCGATGCCTTCCATGTCGCCCATGTCCGCGCAGACGCCGGTTTCGCCCCCGGACAGGTTGATGGAGGCGAAACCGGGCCGCGTGGGGAGACAGGGAAGCGTGGCGAAAAGCTGCGTTGTGGCGAGCAGCTCCTCCACGTCCCTCACGCGGATGACGCCGAATTTCTTGAAAATGGCGTCATACATGCGATCCGCGCCGGAAAGCGAACCGGTATGGGAAGCCGCCACGCGGCTGCCCTTCTCGCTCCGGCCGGTCTTGAGCACAACCACGGGCTTGCGCTTCAACGCGGCGGCGCGCAGGCCCTCGGCAAATCGGGCGGGCTGAGTGACGCCTTCAAGATACAGGCCGATGACTCTGGTATGCTCGTCATCCACCAGATACTGAAGATAATCCTCCATGCTCACCACGGAACAGTTGCCAGCCGAAATGGAATAGGAAAAACGCATGGACGGGCTGTCCATCAGGGAAAGACAGAGTTGGCCGCTCTGGGAAATGATGCCCACGGCCCCGGTGCGATCGCGTTCCGCCGAAATGAAGGCAAAGGCGGACACCTTGTCCACATAATTCATGAAGCCCGCACAGTTCGGCCCCATCAGCGCCATGTCCAGCTCGGCGCACAGGGCGCGCAGCCTGCGATCCGCCTCTCTGCCCTCCTCGGTTCCCACCTCGGAGTATCCGCTGGCGTACACCACCGCGCCGCCCGCGCCCCGGGCCGCCGCCTGCCGCAGGATATCCTCCACGGTCTTCCGCGGCGTGCATACCACCACCAGATCAATGTCTTCCGGCAGGGATTCCAGCGAGGGCCAGCACTTTTTGCCGAACACCGCGTCCCGCCCGGGATTGATGAAATAAACCCGATCCTTGTCCGCATAGGACATGACATTGCGGCAGGTATCGCCGCCGAAACCCTCTTTCTCGCTTGCGCCGACAACGGCGATGACCCTGGGGGCCAGCAGTTTCTTCAGGTCCATACCCGGCTCCTATTCGTGGCGGGCGGCCTGAACGCCCCGCATGAAGCATTCCCGGTTCAGCGGGTTGTTTCTGCCCTTTCTGGCGAAGTAGGCATCGATGCCGTCCGCGAATTCGTCGGCAGGGAACAGCCTTGTCGCTTCAATGGCCGCGCCCAGCATGATGATGTTTGCGCCGCGCGGGTTCTTCAGCTCCTGGGAAAGCTCCGTGGCCGGAACCTCTATCACCCGGATGTCCCTGCGGAACCCGCGGCCGGAAATCATGCTGGAATTGGCAATGAGCACGCCGCCTTCCACGATGGAGGACTCATACTTGTCCACGGAATCCTCGTTCATGGCGATGAGCGCGTCCATTTTCGCGTAAAAGGGGTTGAGTATCTCGTGATCATCGATGCGCAGGTGACAACTGGCCGTTCCGCCGCGCATTTCCGATCCGTAGGAGGGCACCCAGGTAAGCTTCTTGCCCGCCTCCATGGACACATTGGCGAGAAGCAGGCCGGCGGTGAGAACGCCCTGCCCGCCGTAACCGGAACAGGTAATGCTAAGCATCGACTTTTTCTCCATTTTTGACGAATTCACCCAGAGGGTACACGGTTTCCACCGTGTTCTCGATATGCTTCATGGCGGCTTCCGGCGTCATGTACCAGTTGGTCGGGCAGGGAGAGAGTATTTCCACCAGGGCGTAGCCGCCGCCGTTCATCTGGTTTTCTATGGCAGACCGGATATATTTCTTCACCCGGTTGATTTCCCTGGCGGAATGCAGCGATCCGCGGGCCAGGTAGCCGACCTTGCGCTCCTTCATGAAGGCGATGACGTCCAGCGGCAGGCCGGTAGTGTCGGCGTCGCGCCCCTTCGGCGAGGTGGCCGTTTTCTGGCCGGGCAGGGTCGTGGGGGCCATCTGGCCGCCGGTCATGCCGTAAATGCCGTTATTGACGATGATGGCGGTGATGTTTTCATTGCGGATGGCCGCGTACATGGTTTCGGAAAAGCCGATGGCCAGCGCGTCGCCGTCGCCCTGATAGGCGATGACGCAGTTCTTCGGCCGGACGCGCTTGAAGCCGGTGGCCACGGCGGCGGCGCGGCCGTGCGGGGCCTGAATCCAGTCCGTGCCGAAGGAATACATCATCAGGCCGCCGCAGCCTACCGCCAGGGAAATGACGGCTTCCTCGGCAAGGCCCATTTCCTCCAGCACTTCGGCCAGCACCCTGTTGATGATGCCATGACCGCAGCCGGGGCAGTATCTGTTGTCTTCGATAAGAAGCGCGGGAGTTCTTTTTTCAGCCATGGCTCTGTCACCTCTGTTCCTTGGAGCAGTTTAACACTGAAGTTATGCATGTCCGGGACGCCATGTTCCGGCCCGCGAGTTTCACGCCTCCGCCGGAACCGTACGCCGCAAGTGAATTGCGGCTGCTCCGGCTCCGCGGCGGCATCTCGCTCCCTCTCAATTCCGGCAGATCCGCAGCGCATTTCATCTTTGAAATGTCCCTGACGCGCTGATGAGCGAAGCCGCCCTTTCAACAAGCGCGGATGATTCGGGAATATTCATGCCGCCGAGAAAGCTTTCCACAGGCACGCGCTGACCGGCGGCCAGCCTGACGTCCTCTTCGAGCCGGGGCAGCGCGCTGAGTTCTACCGCAAGATACGCCTTCACTTCGGGGTTTACCTCCGCAAAGCCCTTGACCGGGAACGGCCACAGGGAAATCGGACGGAGCAGGCCGAGGCGGATGCCCCGTTCCCTGGCCTGCATCACGGCCTCCTTGCAGATGCGCGAGCTGATCCCGTAGGCGACCAGCACAACATCCGCATCTTCAACGCGCACGGCCTCCCAGCGCTGTTCGCCGGCCACCATGTCGTCATACTTGGCCTTGATGTAGCTGTCGAAGTTTTCGATATAGTACATGGTTGAGGAAATGCGCTTGTTTTCCCCGCCGTGCCTGCCGCGCGCAGCCCAGGGTCTGTCAAAGTCCACTTCGCGCATTTCGGGCAGTTCCACGGGTTCCATCATCTGGGCAATGGAGGCATCGGAAAGAATCAGAGCGGGATTGCGGTACTGATCCGCCTTGTCAAAGGCCAGCACGGTCAGATCCACGCTCTCCTGGACGGAGGCGGGCGCATAGACCAGCAGCTTGTAATCCCCATGCCCGCCGCAGCGGGTCGCGGTGAAATAGTCGCTCTGAGCCTGGAAAATATCGCCCAGTCCGGAACCGTAACGCTGCACATCCACGAACACGGCGGGCAGCTCGGCGGAAGCGATATAGGAAATGCCCTCCTGAAGCAGGCTGAAGCCGGGGCCGGAGGAACTGGTCATGGCCCGGCACCCGGCGGCGGCCGCGCCGTAGACCATGTTCACGCCGCCCAGCTCGGACTCGGCCTGCAGAAAGGTGCCTCCCACCTCGGGCAGACGCGCCGAGAGATATTCCAGAATCTCGGTCTGGGGCGTGATGGGATACCCGCCGAAGAAACGGCAGCCCGCGCGCACGGCAGCTTCCGCCAGGGCATGATTGCCTTTCATCAGTTTCATCGCCATTGCCTAATCCTCCACTCGCTCAAAAACATTGTCGGGACAGACCGTGTAGCAGACGGCGCAGCAGGTGCATTTGCCGGAATCCAGACTGACGGTTCTGTATCCCTTTCTGTTCACGACATCGGAAAACGACAGCGCGCCGGCGGGGCAGTTGCGAATGCAGTATCCGCACTCCTTGCACCGTTCGACATGCTGAACCATGCGCCCTTTCAGTTTCTTCTCTTCACCCATGCCATTCATCTCCACCTGTATGAAATATGTTTGTCCTGCAGCGGGAGGCCGGACAAGCGTCTGCCCGGCATGTGGAAATTGTACTAGGGGAGTTCCCCCCATATGTCAACAAATTTTGGATATACGATTTTTTGTTCGTATATACGAATTATAAACTTGATGTGGATAAAATTTCAGCTATGATGCCTCCTGCGTTCTTCCCTCACAAACGGGAAAACCGCGTATTCCGGCATCAGCAAGGCCGGCCGCCCTCATCCGGGAACATGTCCCCGCGTTCCGGCCCATCATTCCGGGAGGAATCATGCCCTTGAGTCGAACTACCCTGCGTGCCACGGAAATTCTCAATCTGCTTGCCGCGCGTCCGGATGGAATGACCATTTCGGAAATCAGCGTGGAGCTGCGCATGCCGAAGACAAGCGCCTTTGACATTGTGCAGACGCTGCGCAAACAGCACTTTCTGCGGGAAGCGCGCAAGCGCTTCACCATAGGCTACATGGCGCATGAAGTGGGAGAAGCCTACCAGCCGGACAAGGATCTGTACGGGATTGTCCGCCCTGCGCTTTCTCCGCTGGGAGATGAATTCGGCATGACGGCCTCGCTGGTTTTCTATGAGGATGACGGGCTGGTCTATGCGCTGGAATACAGGCCTGCCAGTTCGATCATTTCATCCGGGGCATCCAGCGGGCACGGTTTTCTGCACGCTTCGGCCTCCGGCAAGGTTCTGCTGGCGTTCATGCCGGAACCCAAGCTCGCCAGGGCGCTGAAGAAGATTCATTTTACGGCGATTACCGAGCGCACCATCACCAGCGAGGAAGCCTTCCTGCACGAGCTGGAGGAAGTGAGGAAGCGCGGCTACGCCCTGGATCTGCGGGAATTCAATCCCCTCCAGACCTGCGTCTCCGCCCCGATTCTCCAGCGGGGGCAGGCGCTTGCCGCCGTCACGCTGTCCGGCCTCCAGGTGGATGAAAGCCATATTCCCTTCATCGCGGACAGGCTGATCCGGGCGGCGCGCTCCATTGAGGGCAAACTGGTCATGCAGGAAAGCAGGGAATAAGGCGCGCGGCGCGTGAAGTCATATCCGCGCCGGAACAATCGCAAACGAACTGCGTCATACCTTCCGAAGCGGAAGGAGGAAGCGGAAAATAGCGGTATGAACGCGAAGGGGAAACGCAAAAGCCGGAACACCGCCATGGGAGGAAAGACGATCCCGCCGGAGACACGCTGTCCCGCCTTCCGACTTCCGTCGCAGGCAGGCCGGGAAGTTTTCATGCTTCGCGCGGAAGGCGGGGACAATAAAAAAAGCCGCCGTCCCGTGAGGAGCGGCGGCCTGACGGCTCACGCCGAAAAAACTAGGCCAGTCTGGATTTCGCCAGTTCCACCAGAGCCGCGAAGTCGGCCTTCTCGCGTACGGCGAGATCGGCCAGCATCTTGCGGTTGATGACCACGCCGGCCTGCTGCAGGCCATGGATGAAACGGGAGTAGGACAGACCGTTCAGGCGGGCACCCGCGTTGATGCGCAGAATCCACAGACGGCGCAGATCGCGCTTGCGCAGCTTGCGGCCATGGAAGGCATAGGCAAGCGACCGCTCGACAGCTTCACGGGCGATGCGGTACAGACGGCTGCGCCCTCCGCGGAAGCCTTTGGCCATATCCAGATATTTCTTGTGCCGACGATGGGCAGCAAGACCTCTCTTTACACGCATGGAAATCCTCCATTGATTCTGTCCGGCGAGGCGGAGATCAGGCCAGCCGGATATGACGCCGCCGCTCGGACGGCAAAAACATTGTCACAACTCCTGCTTCATTCCCTGTCCGGTTCCCGTGCGGGAAATCCGGATGCGTTTCCGGCGGAAACTAGGCGTAGGGAAGCAGGCGCCTGACGGACTTCAGGTTCGCGCTGTCCACCAGGGTGCTCTGGCCCAGACGCATGCGCCGCTTGGCATCCTTCTTGGTGAGGATGTGGCGCAGCGCCTGACGGCGGCGGCGGAACTTGCCGCTCCCCGTGGTGCTGAAACGCTTGGCCGCGGACCGGCTTGTCTTCAACTTGGGCATGGCCGACTCCTTATAACGATATGGCGAAAAGGCGGTTACCGCCCTGTCGCATGATACTGTCCGCCACAAAGTGAACGGAACATTGAAATATGACCTGTTTTCACATTTTCCGCAAGCAAAATCTGCCATGCGGCGGAACTGGCGCCTGCCCTCCTGACCATCCTGGCTCACTTGCGGTCAAGGCTACTTTCCGCAAACCGCGGCAGAGCCTTGTCTGTGCAAATCTTGCAGCCAATCTGCCCCTGGAGCGTTTTGCTCTTGAAAATATCTGCCGGCCAGACCCTGTGTTCTGGCTCGCAGGTTTCACGCCGCCGCCGTCGCTCTGCGCCGCAAGTGAATTGCGGCGACACCGGAGAAGGGGGGGCGTCGCGGCTTCAGTCTCGCTTCGCTTGACTCCGGGAGCATTTTCAAAACGAGAATACTCTACCGTAAGGCCCTGCTGCCCACCAAATATTTTTTGTATCATTTTATTGCAGCCGGTGTCGATGAGAGAAAGATCGCGCCGCGGCAGGAACAGCGGCAGAAAGCTCATGCCGGATTCGGAATGGGTGCGAAAAAAAGCAGCCCGTGGCTCCGCAGTATTCCTGCGCGGCACGGGCTGCTTCACGATGCTTTCAATCCGCGCGCTCCCTGCAGGAGAGGGGGCGCAGAAAGGAATTTCACCGGCTTTGCCGTCTTGTCGGGAACTCCTTTCCCCATGAAGAGAAAGAGTTCAAGCCATAACGGAATTTTTGACGAATATGATCAGAACCGATAGGTGATCCCCCCGCCGAAGATATTCTGCACATCCCGATCCACCATGGGGCTGTTTCTGATTTCATCGCTCAGGAACATCGCCGTCCACGACGCATAAAGGCTCCAGTGTTCCGTCATGTCCCAGCCTGCCGCAACACGGAGATACGGGGAGAATCCCGAATCGGGGGAGTAGCGCCGCAGGCCGCTGCGTGAGGACTCCGAACGGCTGATGCCATAATAATAGTCGTTGTGGTCCGAACTCGTCCACAGTACGCCCGCACCCGGTGTCAGGGAGAAATCCCCGGCCCTCAGGGTATAGGAATAGGAAACATCCGCCAGAAAGCCGTCGCTTGTGCCGGTCACATCACCGGAGGCCCGCAGGCTCAGACTCCCCCATTCCGTGTCGATCCCGTACCCGAGAGTGGCCAGCACG
>ENA-UESP01002361-UESP01002361.1-human-gut-metagenome-genome-assembly--contig:-NODE-2361-length-10461-cov-3.977947_pt1 | contig 10461 bp, 6 predicted proteins | sample MGYA00243003_ERZ508004 | MGnify/ENA primary metagenome ERZ508004 (study PRJEB26167, sample SAMN06115443) | human gut metagenome | host: Homo sapiens | place: China:Henan | collected 2015-07-29 | study...
GAGTATATAAGGATAATAATACTCCTCCGGTGGTTCGGAACCCTTTATTGAAAGACGTGACAGAGGAATATTTCGGGAGCAATGAGTATCCAGTCGGGATAGACGGGAAGGGTAAAGGTAGATTTGTGGCTTTAGGAATTTTTACACCTTTCGGTTATGTTCCGGTGGACGTAGCTTTGCGGGATGGTGATCAGGCTATTGTGAGGAATATTGAGCCGGAGGTCATCTATCAGCCTTTGTGCAATGAGAAAGGGCTTTTCCAACCATGCGGTTATCCGTTTATGATAAAGGATGATACGGTACGGACTTTTGTTCCGGATATGGACAAGAATGTTTCTCTGTCTATTAAACGAAAGTATCCATTGCAGAATCATATTCTTGAGTATATGTCGTGGATGACCGGTTCTAAAATAGAAGGAAGCAATGATGTCAATTTCCGCAATAAGGAAATTTTGTATTGTATTACGGATACACCGCGGGTGAATGTGAACTTTTATCCATCTCATCCTTCACGCCCTTACCGTTATGTACGTTTTGTTCCCCGTGATGGTTGGCGTGCGGAGGTTGCAGAGTTGGCTTTTTATGAGAATCTTCATGATGATGTGGCAATTTCTTCGAAGGCTATATTAAGTTGTCCTCCTGTTGATGGCAATCCTGCACATGCTATGGATAAAGCGAATGATGGTGACTGGCTTACATTTTTCTTTTCTGAGGAAGCAAATGGCACAGTAACGTTTGATTTACAAAATCCTACTTGGATCAGGAAAATATTGTTTGTTCCCCGTAATGACGATAATTTTATTACGCCCGGTAATAGCTATGAACTTTTCTATCAAGATGGTGTGATGGGCTGGAAATCACTTGGCAAACAGATAGCTACTACCTATGAATTGATTTATACGAATATACCGGATGGAGCTTTATTGTGGTTGCGTAATCTTACTCGGGGCAAAGAAGAACAAGTCTTCTATATTGAAGAAGGTAAGCAACGTTTTGTTGGGTATGAATGAAAATCTTATTATGTATTAGTTACGCAACGTCAGCACCGTAATTTCGGGCCATGCTCCAAAGCGGAATGGCAATCCGACATAACCGATACCTATATTGACGTATAGTCCCCGGTCACCTTCTGTATACATTCCTCCCCATTCGGGATAAATCAGTGACGCGAGTGAATGGCCGAACATAATGGCCTGCATTGCATGGGTATGTCCGGCAAGCATTAGCTCAATGTCTGTGTCCGGCAATACTTCCCGCCGCCAATGGGTAGGATTGTGGCTCAACAAGACACGAAACATACCGTCTGTTCCTTCAGCAGCCTTCTTTAAGTCGGCAAATTGGGAAAAGGGTGGTTCTCCATCATTTTCCACACCAATAAGGGCTATACTATCTCCCTGATGGTATAATGTAGTATGTTCATTATTCAGTAGTTTCCATCCCATTGTCTTTTCCATACGCACCAGGTTGTCGAGGTTATTCACCTGTTCTTTCAGGTCTTTCCAACGGTAGTAACTTCCGTAGTCATGGTTACCCAGAATGGAATATACTCCATCTTTGGCATGCAGTTGTGACAGAATATTTTGAAAACCTTCCAGCTCACAGCTGCGTTGATTCACCAAGTCACCGGTGAACACAATTAAATCAGGTTTTTGCTCATTGACCAATTTTACCAATTCATGGATAGGCTTTTCATTCTCTATCCAGCTGCCGATATGTATATCAGATAACTGTACGATGCGGTATCCGTCGAATGCTTTAGGCAGGTTCGGGTGATGGAATTCTATTTCTTTTACTTCAAACTTACTGATGCCTACCAGTGTGCCATAAAGGATATTGAAGAAACTGGCTACTCCCAGCACCAATCCTACAGCTGTAAATGGCGAACGGGGCCAGCGCAGTAGATAATGGAAAGGTAATCCCACCAGCGAGCATATCATAAATATCGTTTTGGGTATGGCAAACAGGAAAATAGCAATAGCCAGCCTTCCAATGGCCTGGGCATGGTGTGCCATTGCATTTTCACCTATGCCTTGCATCAACAGAAAGTAACCTGCAATTAATAAGAGGGTGGGTATCCAGTGGGCAATACGTAACCAGATGTTTTTGGTTTTCCGGATAATGTACATAAAATAGATGTACGCATCAGGAATCAGTAGAAAAAGGATAAGGAGTAAGGTTATTCTGTGCATATATCTTCTAATTCTTCTATATTCTTCTTGATATCGTTAAGATGTTTATAAGCTACTTTCTTGTATAACAGGTAAATGATGGCAACGTCGCAGAGCACAAAGAATGCGATCAGGGTAGCCTGGACGCCAAAGGATGCCTTATAATATCCCATCACCCAATAATTAAGAACATTGAATACAATTACCCATACGGTAATGGCGATAATCTCATACCTTGTCCATCGACGGAAACTAGCCATACGCTTACTGACAATAGCTACGGGCATTTCGTCAATCCTTGTGTTCCTTATCCAGCGATAGTTTTTATGATCCCACCAGATACCTATCAGAATACTGATTCCAACAAAGATTACGAGTGTATTAATCTTAGGTTGCCATTCTTCGGTGATTTGAAAAATGGATGGCAATAACCAAATAACCAGAAGGAGAGCAAGCCCTACTACTCCGATGCCTATGGAGAAGCGCTGCCAACCCGTAAGACGCCCTATGCTTTTGCGTGCGTTTGCCTTGTATTCGGCAATTATGCCCGCAATCTGCTTTTCGTCGGCAATCGGCTCTTTCTTCAATTGCTCGTCCAGCGCGTTCCAAGATTTCTTCAGTTCATCCAGTTCCATCTTATTCCTCCTTGTTCATTTTTCTAAGTTTGTCCTTAATCCGGCTGATTTTGGTAGCGACGTTTGTTATTGTCAGGCCGGTAATTTCAGCAATTTCCTCGTAGCTTTTTTCTTCCAGATAAAGCAGAATTATGGATTTTTCCAGTTGTCCCAATCGGTTGATCATCCGATAGAGTTGCTTTAGCATGTTTTGTGTCTCGTCCAATTCTTCCATCCGGTCGGAATCTTGACTCAAGGTCACGATTTCGGGGATGTTCTTTTCTTTACGGATAAAGCTGATGCAAGTATTTAAAGCGATGCGGTAAATCCATGTGGAGACTTTACACTCCCGTCGGAACTTGGGATAGGCCCTCCACAGATTGAGCACAACGTCCTGATATAGATCGTTCAGGGTAGCATTCGGCGTAGTATACAAATAGCACACTTTGTATATGACGCGTTCATACTCCCGTATTACGGACAGGAACTCTTGTTCTACATTCTCCATCGTCTTTTTCTTGCTTCTTGAATTGCTTTTGTACTGTTAGTCGCAAAGGAAGTCGGATAATCACAGGTTTGCAGCCAAAAATTTTCTGATTTCCTTTACGGACATCTTCCTGCGTCGTGCATAATCTTCCAGTTGGTCATTACCTATCTTGCCAACAGCGAAATAGCGTGCAGCCGGATGTGCCAATATCAGTCCACAGACTGTGGCATGCGGACGCATAGCTCCATTCTCAGTCAGAGTAATACCTATTTGCTCCATATGAAGCAAGTCGTTCAATAGGAAATTGACAGACTGGTCGGGCAGGGAGGGGTAGCCTACGGCAGGTCGTATGCCCTGGAACTTTTCTCTCAACAAATCCGGAATAGAAAGGTTCTCATCTTTAGCATATCCCCAGGCAACCTTGCGTACGTATTCATGCATCTTCTCTGTTGCTGCTTCGGCAAGCCGGTCGGCAAGTGTCTGCACCAACATGCGTTTGTAGGTATCGTTTTCATATAGAAGTTCCACTTCTCCGTCACACGATGCAGCGAAAATGCCTACCGTATCTGGAATACCTGAAGATAGCGGACGTACAAAGTCGCTAAGACAAAGAAAGGGACTGCCATCCGGATGTGGGATCTGCTGGCGGAGTAAAGGAAAAAGCTTGCCATCCAGTATCAGGTTATCTCCATCGGCATTGGCTTCACATAGACGGAAAATGGTGTGGACATGGTAATTTTCATCCAGTTGGTTCAGCATCCGGTTTGCTTCCTTAAACAGCTGCATGGCTTCAGCCGCTTTGGCACGTTCCTCTTCAGGAAAGGTGGTGAGCCAGTAAGCACGGCAGGAGTCGCATCCGTGAATATCGGCAATGGCGGCATAACGGGGTTGGAAACCCCATGCATGAAAGAAATATATCCAGTTGATATATGGAGCAACCTCGTGAATGGTATACGTCAATACCTTATCCACTGAATTATTCATCGCTAAATTTTAGTATTAATAATCGAATCTCAGTTCTTCACCGCGGTAAGTATCATCTACTTGACCGTCACTATATATCAGATGCCCGTTCGCAAATGTCTTTTCTACTTTCCAACGGAAAGAATTACCTTCGAGCGGACTCCAGCCGCATTTGCTGAGTATATTCTCAGTATTGACTTCCCAACGTTCGCCATGACTGACAAGTACGAGGTCGGCCTGATAGCCTTCGCGAATATAACCGCGATTGCAGATACCATATATCTGGGCAGGGGCATGACACATCTTCTCAACAATGGTTTCGATAGAAAAAATGCCTTTCTCCGCCAGTTCAAGCATACTGACCAAGGAGAATTGAATCATTGGCATACCCGACATTGCTTTCAGGGCACCACCTTCTTTCTCGCTGAGCAGGTGAGGTGCATGATCGGTAGCAATGACATCGATAACTCCGGTGTTGACTGCATTCCGTAAGGCATCGCGGTCAGCTTGTTTCTTAATGGAAGGATTACATTTGATGCGGGTTCCCAGTTCTTTATAATCCTGTTGGCGGTATAGCAGATGTGCAATGCAGGCTTCGGCTGTAATATGTTTATCTTCCAATGGAGCATCGCTGAACAGTTGCAATTCTTTTGCAGTAGAAACATGCAGCACATGCAAGCGTGCACCGGCCAAACTTGCCATACGTATAGCAAGTTGCGATGAGGAATAACACGCTGCTGCAGAACGTATGTTAGGATGTTTACTGATTGGGATTTCCGGTGCGTTACGGAACATTTCTTTGTAATATTCAGTATTCTTTTTGATAATTTCCTGGCTCTCGCAATGAGTTGCGATCAGCATATCTGTTCCGTTGAAAATGTTCAGCAGACTGTTACTTTTGTCTACCAACATATTACCGGTGCTGGAACCCATAAAGAGTTTGATGCCGCATACCCGATGCTTGTCCAGCTTGCTGAACTCTGTGTAATTATTATTGGTGGCACCGAAGTAGCAGGAATGGTTGACAATACACTTCTCATTCAGAAGATCGAACTTCTGTTCAAGTGCATCGAGAGTGGTAGTCAATGGCTGTGTGTTCGGCATGTCCATGATGGAAGTGACACCACCGGCAGCAGCTGCACGGCTTTCGGTAAAGATATCCGCTTTATGGGTCAGTCCCGGATCACGGAAATGTACATGGTCGTCAATGATACCCGGAAGCAGACAGCAGCCGGTGGCATCTATTGTTTCATCACAAGGGGCGGACAGTTCTTTGCCATAAGTCAATACCTCGGCAATCTTTCCGTTTTCAATTACTACGGAACCTTGCACAGAACGTCCCTCGTTAACTATTGTAGCGTTATGTATTAGAGTTCTTTTCATCTTCTACTAATCATTTATCGTTAATCACTAACCGTTTTTCACAGCTTTCGGGTACTTGTGGAACCAGCTATGTACTTTCAATTTGATAACCCCGAAGACAGCTTCTCCAAAGATACTACTGTTCATCTTTGAAGTACCCAGTTCACGGTTGATAAAGATAACCGGGACTTCTACTATCTTGAAGCCGCATTTATAGGCAGTGAATTTCATTTCAATCTGGAAAGCATAACCTTTGAAACGGATGCCGTCGAGATCAATCGTTTCCAGAACCCTGCGGCGGTAGCATTTGAACCCGGCAGTTGTATCTTGTACAGGGATACCCGTAATAAGGCGCACATACTTGGAGGCAAAATAAGACATCAACACACGTCCCATGGGCCAATTTACCACATTGACTCCGCTGATATATCGCGAACCGATGGCAACATCGGCACCTTCTTCGGCACAAGCTTTATAAAGACGGGGAAGGTCGGCCGGATTGTGGCTGAAATCAGCATCCATTTCGAAGATGTATTCGTAATTATGTTCCAGAGACCATTTGAACCCGGCAATGTAGGCGGTACCTAATCCTAATTTCCCTTTCCGCTCTATCATGAATAAGCGTTCGGGAAACTCTTGCTGCAACGTTTTGACGATGCTGGCAGTGCCGTCAGGCGAGCCATCTTCAATGATAAGGATATGGAATACTTTTTCCAAGGCGAAAACGGCGCGGATAATGTTCTCGATGTTTTCCCGTTCGTTGTATGTGGGAATGATAACGATGCTGTCCGATGTCTGCATATTCATAAAAGGGGGTTCTAATTGGGAACAAAGTTAAGTGTTTTCTGCCACATACGAATAAATCTAAGGATTATTTAGTAATTTCGCGCCCGTTATGATGACAATTACCGAGCTACAACAACGATATGCCACTCACCCCAATGTGGAAGCAATAAGTGGCCTGCTGAAGAATCCGTCTGTCCGCACCCTTTTTTGCGGGGGGCTGTGTGCCTCTGCCGCTTCATTATTTTCGTCCGTGCTGGTGCAACGCGGAGAGTTTCCTTTTGTTTTTATTCTGGGCGATCTGGAAGAGGCGGGATATTTTTACCATGATTTAACACAAGTACTGGGAACTGAGAAAGTTTTGTTCTTTCCTTCTTCATTTCGCAGGGCAATAAAATACGGGCAGAAAGATGCGGCCAACGAAATTCTGCGTACAGAAGTGTTGAGCCGCTTACAAAAAGGAGAGGAAGGACTTTGCGTTGTGACTTATCCCGATGCTTTGGCAGAAAAGGTGGTTTCCCGGAAGGAACTGGGAGATAAAACTCTGAAATTGCATACAGGGGAAAATGTGGATACGAATTTTATTACGGAAGTCTTGCGTAGCTATGGTTTTGAGTATGTGGACTATGTCTATGAGCCGGGGCAGTATGCTGTACGTGGTAGTATCATCGATGTATTTTCTTTCTCTTCCGAATTTCCATATCGTATAGACTTTTTTGGTGATGAAGTAGAAAGTATCCGTACGTTTGAAGTAGAAACGCAACTTTCTAAAGAAAAGAAAGACAGTATTGTTATCGTGCCGGATTTGAGCCGTAGTTTGGAACAGGGGGATGCAAGCGGTATGGTTTCCTTCCTGGATTTTCTCTCGGCGAATACTGTATTGGCAATGCGTGATCTGCTTTGGCTGCGTGAACGTATCCAGACTGTACACGATGAAACACTTACCCCACAAGCAATTGCAGCCCGCGAAGCGGAAGAAAGTGGTTGTATTACTTTGGATGGAAAGCTGATTGATGGGAGTGAGTTTACGCTTCGTGCGTTGGACTTTTGCCGTATGGAGTTCGGTAACAAACCAACCGGAACTCCGGATGCTACGGTGACGTTCGATACATCTGCCCAGCCTATATTCCATAAAAACTTTGATATGGTGGCCGAAAGCTTCAAAGAGTATATGGAGAAAGGGTATACGCTTTACATTTGTAGTGACAGTATGAAGCAGACTGACCGTATTCGTGCCATTTTTGAAGACAGGGGAGAAGAAATTGCTTTTACAGCTGTAGAACGCACGTTGCATGAAGGTTTTGCCGATAATGCCTTGCGGCTTTGCATTTTTACGGATCATCAGTTATTCGACCGTTTTCATAAATATAATCTCAAAAGTGATAAAGCACGTAGTGGCAAGGTCGCTCTGAGTCTGAAAGAGTTGAATCAGTTTACACCGGGAGATTACGTAGTACATACCGATCATGGTGTGGGGCGCTTTTCCGGATTGGTGCGTATTCCTAACGGTGATACAACGCAGGAAGTGATGAAACTGGTTTATCAGAATGAAGATGTAGTTTTTGTTTCTATCCATTCATTACATAAAGTTTCAAAGTACAAAGGAAAAGATGGTGAGGCTCCCCGTTTGAATAAATTGGGTACGGGAGCTTGGGAGAAACTTAAAGAGCGTACTAAGACCAAAATTAAGGATATTGCCCGTGACCTCATAAAATTGTATTCTCAGCGTCGTGAGGAAAAAGGTTTTCAGTTCAGTGTGGATAGTTTCTTGCAACGGGAACTGGAAGCATCTTTTATTTACGAAGATACACCAGACCAAAGTAAAGCAACGGCGGATGTAAAAGCGGATATGGAAAGTAACCGTCCTATGGACCGTCTGGTTTGTGGAGACGTGGGGTTTGGTAAAACAGAAGTGGCGATTCGTGCTGCTTTTAAAGCTGTGGCGGACAATAAACAGGTAGCGGTTCTGGTACCTACCACCGTGTTGGCTTACCAACATTTCCAGACGTTTAAAGAGCGTTTGAAAGATTTGCCTTGTAGGGTGGAGTACCTGAGTCGTGCCCGTACGGCAGCTCAGGCAAAAGCGGTCGTAAAAGGACTGGCGGCAGGTGATGTGAATATACTTATCGGTACACATCGGATTTTGGGTAAGGACATACAATTCAAGGACTTGGGGTTGCTGATTATTGATGAAGAACAGAAGTTCGGTGTATCCGTTAAGGAGAAGTTGCGCCAGTTGAAGGTCAATGTAGACACCTTGACCATGACGGCCACGCCTATTCCGCGTACATTGCAGTTCTCATTAATGGGGGCACGTGACCTGAGCGTTATTCAAACGCCTCCTCCAAACCGTTATCCTATTCAGACTGAGGTGCATACCTTTAATGAGGAAGTTATAGTGGATGCTATCAACTTTGAGATGAGCCGGAACGGACAGGTATTTCTTGTAAATAACCGCATTTCTAATTTGCCTGAATTAAAAGCGATGATTGAACGGCATATTCCGGATTGCCGTATAGCCATCGGGCATGGACAAATGGAGCCGACCGAATTGGAAAAGATTATTTTCGGCTTTGTCAATTATGATTATGATGTGCTGATAGCCACTACAATTATAGAGAGCGGCATTGATATTCCGAATGCCAATACCATTATCATCAATCAGGCACAGAATTTCGGACTGAGTGACTTGCATCAGATGCGTGGTCGTGTAGGACGAAGCAATAAGAAAGCATTCTGCTATTTGTTGGCTCCTCCGCTTTCTTCCCTGACTCCTGAAGCAAGGCGTCGTCTGCAAGCTATTGAGAATTTCAGTGACCTGGGTAGTGGAATTCATATAGCCATGCAGGATCTCGATATTCGTGGTGCAGGCAATATGCTCGGTGCGGAACAGAGTGGCTTTATTGCCGATCTGGGTTATGAAACCTATCAGAAGATACTATCAGAAGCTGTACATGAACTGAAGACGGACGAATTTGCAGATCTTTATGCCGAAGAACTGAAAGCGGAGGGTGGCGTCATCAGTGGAGAGCAATTTGTAGATGAATGTCAGGTAGAGAGTGATTTGGAATTGTTGCTTCCTGCCACTTATGTTACGGGTAGTAGTGAGCGTATGTTGCTTTACCGCGAATTAGATAGTTTGACGTTGGATAAAGATGTGGAGGACTTCCGTACTCGTCTTATAGATCGGTTTGGTCCTATCCCGTCAGAAACGGAAGAACTACTACGGATTGTACCTTTACGCCGCCTTGCTGCACGTCTTGGTGCAGAGAAAATTTTTCTCAAGGGAGGACGTATGTCATTGTTCTTTGTTTCTAATCCGGATAGTCCGTACTATCAGAGCCAGGCGTTTGGTAAAGTCATTGCTTATATGATGAAATATACCCGCCGTTGCGATCTGCGTGAGCAGAATACTCGTCGCAGTATGCTGGTAAAAGATGTGAAGAATGTAGAAACGGCTGTTAGCGTTTTACAGGAGATTGTGGCGATGCAGGTGGAGGAAGGATAATTTGCTATGCTGTGCCATTCTCATTTATCTTTTGCTTGTACTGATTAGGTGTCATTCCGGAAAATTCTTTAAATCGTTTGATGAAATAGCTGGTAGAACTGAACCCCAATTGCATAGCGAGTTCTGTAATAGAGATATCCGGTTGTTGTTCAATACTCCGGTAAGCTAATTTAAGTTTGATGTTTATAATAAATTCGTTAGGTGTCATACCTGTTATTGCTTTTATTTTCGTGAAGTATTTGGTACGTCCTATACAAAGTTCTTGTGCCAGGAAATCAACACTGAACACGGGATTCTCCAGGTTATTTTCTATTAACTCGATAGATTTATCTAATAAAGCCTGATCTAATGTAGATGTGGCAATTAATTCACTGCTGGAATTGCTTTCTTTAGCATATTTTTGTTGTAATGTTCTGCGTAGATTGATTAAGTTATTACATCTGACAATCAATTGTTTAATGCTGAAAGGTTTGCATATATAGTCGTCTGCTCCAATTTTCAGACCTTCAATAATGTATTCAGAAGCTGTTTGTGATGTTAATAAAATGATGGGAATGTGAGAAGTCTTTATATTGT